>Ga0209006_10003759_pt1 | contig 13794 bp, 16 predicted proteins | sample JacPin_JW_Ref_O2_FD_188567 | JGI IMG/M metagenome (GOLD analysis project Ga0209006, IMG submission 188567) | Forest soil microbial communities from Algoma, Ontario, Canada - Jack Pine, Ontario site 1_JW_Ref_O2 (SPAdes) (version 2) | ecosystem: Environmental > Terrestrial > Soil > Boreal... | reverse complement strand
CTTCGCGATGAACTAGCATCCCACTAAATGTTTCAGACAACGCAGTGAGAAAAACCAGTCGACTTTTGGTTCAGTTTTACTTAATCTGCTCAACATCGGTGTATAATGGAGGTGGGTAAAGGTGGAGGCGCTCTTGCAGGCCAGGCTCGTTCGTACTTTATTGACAGTGCTGAGGACCTTTGAGATTTCTTCCTCAGTGTTTTTGACGTTGCCCTGGATGGTGGAGAGGACGAAGCAGTGGCAGGACGCTATCATGCTTCCACACTGAATGGTCTTGTCTCAGTGTCCTCCCTCAAGGCAGACAGAGCTGGCTGAATCGGCCAACGCTACTGAGGATGTATGGATTATAATGCCTTGTAAACGATTGTCATACCCACGTCGATTAATTAGATACATACATAGGAAATTCAAGGCCGGCCACAAACATATCCTGCACACCGCTTTACCGATCACCGCATCGTTCGATGACATATTGCTTGGCACGTTTCTGCTCCACACCGCCGACACCGGGTACATCTTCAGGTGCTTCACCGTCGTGATTCACCTCATATGACGAGATGTCAGAATGAAAACATAATGAAGGCAGGATTACAAGAAAACGCACCCGCTCTCGGTCTGCGCCAGCTTCAATGAGCAACGCGGCCACTTCCGCGTGACCAGAGTCCATCGCTAGATGTAGCGGCGTGTTTCCTAGATAATAGTTGATAACAAATGTGTTGGTCCAGTCAGGAAGAATCGTTGGTTTCGGATTCAGTGAAGATTGATTACCGACACGGTCTCCAGTATTGAGACGGGGCTTCGGAGAGCCTTCCAGGGGATTGAGGAGGAGCGTTACGAATCCTGTGGACCCTGTCGTTGCGGCTCGGTGACTTGCAATTTGGTAAGGGTGACTTTATGGCCAAGTGTAGGAATGAGATGTGCCGCTTACAGTGGGAGTTGCTGGGCTTTATCCTTGGCGTTTATCTGTAGTGTGAGATTGCGAGATATGGCTGGTCGATCTTCTTTTTTTTTTAGCAATGAATACGTACGTCTGCACCTTTGGAAATCAAGAATCTGCCGATCTAAACAGAAGGTGCATTAGGGAGCATGTGAATGTGCAAGTTAACTTGCGTACATCGATACGAGATTTGGAGGCGGCGTAATGCCTCGAGATAGCATGAGCCATTAAGTGCTCTGATGGAAAATATATCAAGGGAAGAAAGCTCACAAGGGGGTGATACCATGATTGTTTGTCTTATTTACATTCGCCCCAGCGCCGACAAGTTCGCGGATGACGTCGTCATGTCCCGCACTGACTATTTCGCAGTAACCCTATCTTTTAGAAGATTTTCACGTAAATCATCGATTATCTTACCAGCAATGTGCAACGGGGTCCATCCTGCACCGTCTAGCTTGTCTACTTCAGCGCCTTGGTTGATAAGAAATTGGGTAATTTCGAGGGAACCAGACGATGCTGCCCAATGAAGAGGCGTTCGTTCATCCTGATGGTGATTCGTCATTAGTTTATGTGTGAAATGTTGAACATAACCTAAAGAACGTACGACGTCCAGGACATTTACTTGCTTTGGATCATCGGAGACGAGGGATCGAAGTAAGGGAAGTTGCTCTGTTCAATACCCAGTGAATGTCAGTCAAAATGAGGAGAAGGTAAAATGGATGCACTGTTTTGAGCAGCCAAATGTGCAGTGGCCATGGTCTGACGCTGTCGCTCACGGTCACAACCGAAAAGCTACATAGACATTCATTTCCGCGTACTTTTTCGCTTCAATTCTGGACTCTGACACCTGTCCGTGGATGACCATCAAGGTATTCAACAAGAGTTTCTCTGCATAAAGATAAACCAGATATCGATTGGCTTTTTCAACCAGCCTTGCATGCCAAAATTGTCCCACAGCACGCCTTAGTTGTTTCAGATTTTATCGCGATACATGCTCCGTCTTGACACCACGTAGACGGAGCCGCGTTTCCACTTTGGGGAGAGTTGGTGCGTTACCGCCGTCGTCCTGGGTAGTGTACATAGCTAATATTGAATTTTTTTCGTTGCTTAATAAAGTAGGCGCCTGGCGCTACTCGATCTGGGTTGCACCATCCGCCCACACATCGTTATTCCCGAAAATGGCACTACTACAGCATTACGCTCGTTCTCTCTTTGATGGTGTCGCAGAGGTAGCCTCTCTCTTTCCGCGCAATAAAACCTGTTCAACTCACCAGGACGTGGCAACCCCGCCGCTCAACCTGCCTTTTCCTGCCACCTGTCATAATATCCGAAGGAGGACAATTCACCGTCTGTCTTTTTGTTCTTCATCTCGTAATTTTTTTCCTCAGTGTGGAGGTGCGACAACACGATACCAGTTTCGCAAGAGACGATTGGGGTGTGCCTGAAACCACACGATAACGGAAATTGTCTTCACGCGTTTCTTTAGCCCAAACGAACATGTGTCATTCCGTCCTAATATCATATCCGTCCGAACACGGGAGATACAAAAGGGACAGAAATGGTGGGTCCATTCCTTGTCCCAGAAACGCCTTTCCACAACTTCGTGTTGTTCTCCCGCCCTCGACCTCGTTTCTACCCACTTAAGACCGCCAAAGTCATGTCTGCAAGTATGCGTGATAACACCAATCAGATCACCCTCCCAGACCTCGTCTCGCACTGCACCTTTCCTCTGCGGCTCAACCCGTTTTGCGAACCCGTTGCATCGAAATCAGAAGCATGGATGATCGATGGAGCCAACTTTAGTGATCAACGTTGTCGCAAATTCCGCGGCCTCAAGGCTGGGTTATTGACCGCTATGTGCTATCCTGATTGCGGAGAGGAGGAGCTGCGGGTAGTATCTGACTTTATGAATTACTTGTTCAACTTGGACGATTGGACGGACGAGTTTGATGCCCTTTCGACGAGAAGGATAGCGGACCGCGTTATGGACGTATTGTATCATACAGAGACAAACACTACTGAATCCATACCCGGGAAAATGGCCAAGAGGCGAGTAGCTTTTCGTGCATCTCTGATCCATCTCATCTTCTTAACCGCACGAGCAGTTTCTGGGAACGGCTCATTCGCAAGGCCGGTCCGGGTTGTCAGCAACGTTTTCTGGAAACCTTCGACATGTTCTTTCAAGCTGTGACTCAACAATCTCTGGACCGGTCCCGTGGCGACATTCTAGACATAGAATCGTACATCTCACTGAGACGCGACACGAGTGGATGTAAACCCGTATTCGTTCTGATGGAGTACGCTGCTGGAATTGATCTTCCAGACGAGGTCGCTGATCACCCCGTCATCCGTGACCTCAACGAAGCAACGAACGACTTAGTTACGTGGTCCAACGTGAGTTCGGTTTGTTGTAGGCTGCTTCTACGTATTATGGAGCATTGCCAAGGGAAGCGACGAAGCTGACGGTTCGAGGCATCTTTTCTCCATTCAGGACATCTTCTCGTACGATGTCGAGCAAGCCCGCGGTGATACGCACAATATGATTCCCATTCTCATATACACCCAAGGTTGCGATCTTCAGTCTGCCGTGGACATTGTTGGGGAATTGTGCAAAGCATCCGTTGACAGATTCGTCGCAAGCCGCGCTTTGTTGCCCTCGTGGGGTACCGAAGTTGATCGTGCGGTCGAGCAGTACGTTTTGGGATTGCAAGACTGGATCAGTGGTGGGTTATAAAGCTGACTCTTCTGATTTTGTATTAATAATTCACCCGCGTATTCTAGGTTCTCTTCATTGGAGTTTTGAAACGGAAAGATATTTTGGGAAGAGAGGAGCGGAGGTGAAATCTACCCGCCAAGTCGCGCTGAGTGGTCATTGTTGAGTCATCCGTTATTCGGTGCGTGTTTCGGGGCCACCCTGATATTCCGGCCACCGTGTAATGTTGACGTCAAGGAAGGGACGGAATTTATTCTGAATTTCCATTAGATTTAAATGATTTAAATAAATTGATAGGGGGACACGGTAAAAGCCGAGCCCAATTTTTTTTATGTTTTTTTTACTTAAGCATCAATCATTCACTGCAGGGTTGCATCAACTTGCATGTTGCAGTGCTGTGATCCCGCCTACATTCTGAAATGCCGTTGGTGCCAAAACCATTCAGCGGACTCTCACCGTCTGACAAGTACAAGAACCAGAAGCGCGGCGATCATACATTCCCATAACCAGCTTACTTCGCTGCTCTAGAATTTATATATATAAAAAAACCTTGCATTTCATCACTTTCGTTTGCATACCAATGGCCGTGTCAGAGTCTTCATTCGAGTCTCTCGCTATCGAAATCGTGGAACACATCGCATTTCTAACCGTTGCAGGATGCCAAACACAGCTCCTTGGTCCACCAAAAGAAATTCTCCCTCTCCTTCTTACTTCGCGCAGCCTCCACGGAATTCTCTCGTTCGACAATAATTCTCATCTCTACGCAAAAATCTTCGACTTCAAGTTCGACTCTTTAGCACCCAACCGTCGTCTGGGCCCTCGATGGACGACTACACCCTGCCTTACTTTCGAATTACGAAAGCGATTCACTGCTTTGGATCGTATCAAACGCGGAGATTTTAGTTCTATAATAGAGGACCTTTGGACGGCGTATCTCCTCATGATAGAAAGTGATGGAAAGAACGAAACTCAACTTATAGAATGGGCAAAAATCAAAGATTATTTGCAACTGGCCATCGGGAATATGGCCAACACCGTCCCGGGGTCCCAAAATATTTGGTTCACCGAAACCGAAGGAGCCTCTCTTGCCGTTTGGCTACTTTGGTTGACAAGCAATCAAGGTGATTCTTTTAACTACCCGATCATTACTATTACTGTCCTTATTGACCAATTAAATAATTAGATGCCGTACGTTCGGAGCCTTCTTCCCTTGCCCGGTTTTTCATGAATTCTTTGCATCCTTTCGTGGCGACAGGTTATCGGGTACGTTTTGCCCACTTCAATGAAAATAAGAATCTTTGTCATGACAAACGCCCCTGAAATTAGTACCCGTCCGTGTTTGCTCCTGATTCACATTTTCCCCTGCCATTCTGTGAATGTGTGGACGCCCCTGAACCCTATTCTTCTGGCCCTTCACCGAAAGTCAGGACAATTACGCACTATTCTCGTCGGCTTACAATTGCGACACCACCCCTTACGCCTGCCGCATTACTAGCCACGACAGTTCGAGTCGAAGCGTTTCACGACGGCCTCCCTCTCCCACCGGCGTCACAATCACTGCCGCCTGACAGAGCATCCGCAAATGCCATTGGCTACACCGGTATCACCCTCGAGGACGTCCGTCACTTCCATTATGAAACTCGGACATGTTATGTGGAAAGATGTACCGTCAACGGGGACACGGATTCTGTGGATCGCGGACTGATTCAAGGAAGTATGCGACACGACGAAGACTGGAGTCGTCAAGTGTCTTGTCATGATCCGTGGACGGATAGCCCTCTTCTTAGGGGAAAGGTATATACGCCTGGAGCACTGACCGGTTCTTGGTCAGGGAGGGTTTTGGTACGTTGAGCGATATTTTTCTTTTTTTTTTCTTGTTGGATTGTAACGATGAAGCTTCGAACAGATCCCTGATGTACAAGCGTACTGGAACTCGGTCCTAGAACCTAACGCATCAACAGCATTTTTTCCTGTCGTTCCTCAAGGTCTGTATTGTACCCTCCAGGAACATCATTGTTTACATCCCAACGAGCCACTCATGCCTGGAACCGATGAATTCGGATTTGGGGATGATATATTGAATGCATGGTTCCCTAAAGGGACCACGATGGAAATTTCACCCGTCAGTATTTTTCTTATCGCTGTGTTTTATCACTCTTATCATCGACCGCTTTTTCGTTACACAACCAGGAAGCAGTCGAGGTCTTCGATCCAACCTCTGGGCATCACATACGCTATGAGACATATTATCGGAGGCCGGTGCCTTATTCAAAGGCCGTGTGTGAGACTTCCTGGATCTCTTTGGACGATCGCGAGGAGATTGCCGAGGATAGTCCCGATTCAGGATCCGTGGCTCAGCACATCGATAACGATACTGAATGGTCAGATGTCGTGGAGCACCGGTGTAGTGGCGTCGCCGATATCCTGGTCACTGGAGAGGTACGCATAGCATGTCTGTCCCACCCAATCACTCACCCATCCCCCTTCTCTTTGAACACCAAACGTTCTGTGCAGACAACGGAACATCATGGAAATGCGTGGGGCCAGTATAGTTATATCGGCCGGGTGAGGCCATGGGATGGATTAATCGTCCTGCTCCGCACGCCCGTATGTATTCATCATCGACTGCGTGCGTTATTCTCAGTTAACTTTATGATTCGTTTGGCATATGGCTTCTTTCTCCACCCCACTCCCCTCTGACTCGACAACAGAAGTCAGCTATGAACGAGCATCTGGGTAGATCGATCTTTAAAGGCTATATCCACGATCGGAACTTTGTTGGTCGCTGGCGAGACACGACGACTAACACGAAGTCGGTCGGGTTCGAAGGCGGGTTCGTAATGTGTCAAATCGGAGATTCGTGATGGTTGTAGCCGCAACGACCACGGCCTGAGCCCCATCTCGCAAAAAAATTTCACCGGCCTACGTACCTCCTTACGATCTTCCTTGGGGCGCCTCCTTCTCCGCTGTTAAGCTTGGGAGTCGTACCCCACCGAAATGGACGCACGACTCGGCATAGATTTGTACATATACAGAAAACAAAACAGAAAAACAGAAAAAAAAAACAAAAAACAAAAAACGAAAAACGAAAATAATCGCGAACATCCACCTTTTTTGTGGAACTCGTCTAGGAATTCCTATGGGTAAGTGTGTAACGTCATTTTTTTTTCGAGAACTGATCGAGCTCACCCTTCCCGTCAGACATTCATGTATACATAAATCAGCTGATTCTGGAGGGAACATAGTCCCGTGCATCCACTGTAATAACATGCTTACGATTTACATCGCACCTTCACCCCACGCCAGAATCGATAGTAAGGTGATCCGCGGAGTGTTTTTGTAAAAAGAGGGTTACCTACATGTACATAGAACCTGGAAGTCAAAAGACGTCGTGCCAAAACCTTGCCTACACCTGGATCCACTGCATATGTCATTTGTACATACATAGGCTGTCAGGGTCTTATGTAGCTACGGACATGGATTGCATGCATGCGAGGAGGATGCACTGATTAAATAAATGCCGACGTGTACGGCACACGAGGCGAGACGTATGTATGTCCATACGGGCGTTCAATAGACGGTAGTTACCGCAAAAGAATGCGCGAGGATCTGCCTTGCTTTGGTGGTTATCGTAAAGGCTTTGGTCGTGTGTCAATGCACGAGCCCACCGAGATGACGTTTATAGGACCTTGAAAGGGTGACCCAGTGACTCTTTGGCGGTAAAGAGCCGTTAGATTTCGAGCTGAACGAGAAAAAAAAAAAGACATCCGATCGAGGTACATACCACTTTGCCAGTAAAGAAGTATAAGATTCCGGAGAGGTCCGTCGTGGCGCCGCGTAAATACTGGTCCCTATACGATTGAGATGATTGGATTGAGTTAGCTGGCTGGTTTTATGCTAATCGAGTGGTTGAGGATGAGAAAATACCACGAATCAGCTTTATCTGAACCCAGATCACCGAGAGTTGGTGATAAGGCTTCATAAAGAGTTATAATCAGATACGACAGTGTTCAGCTGCTAGCTCCTTTCAGGTAGGATAGAGGCCATCCCAGGTGATCACTACGTGCGTTTTGCGTGCTGTCGTCCGTGTATTTTCCGAAAATATGCTTTTTTTTTCCCAAACACCCATTCGAGGATCGACAGTGTGGGACACGTGATGGCGTCAGCGGGTTTGGAAAAAAGGCAGTGTTGCATTTATCGGCGTTGTTGTCATGTTCATCATGAATTAAAAGGATCATACACTTAGGCTTGTCCCGAGGTCAATCTAAATGCCGTTGGCCACGGTATCTTGCGATGAATTCTGTGTATTTATTTTTTGATTTTCTTTTCCGTTTATTTGACTAGGACGTCGCACAGTGAGTAGCAAAGCAACAAATTGGCAGCCGGTTCGGTGATCTTGAGAAGGACCTTGAGGGGATTCTTGTTCCCGCCTGGAACCTGGAGCGGAAGCAACGTTGGTGCGAACGTCCGCTTGATCATTTGAGATCGCTAAAAAGGCAAGTCCGCGGAATGCCTCGACGGCGTTGAACTTTGGGTCTGGCCATTCGAAACCAGGAGAGAAAGAGGGAAAAGTTGGAATGGGACTGCAACAAAAAAAGACATGTGGTGAGTAATTTCATTCCATTTCAGCTCTAGTAAATTTACAGACAAAGTTCGTTGTGTTGAAATCGATAAAATACGCACAGAAATGGTTTTGGTATAACGTACCTTACAATGGATTCCTCACCGCTGCCTGCACTTTGATCAGATTGGAATACGGTCCGACCGTTGTCCACGGAAGAAAGCCAATCCAAGGATATTGACCGCCATTTGCAGATGCGGTACGAAAATAACCAGGTCAGAAATCCAGGAACATCCCTTTACTTGCCTCTTTTCGCCGAGCTTCTGCACTTTTTGTACGGAGATGAATTGATCTGGCTTGAAGAAGCGTAATACTGTAACCAAAATAAACCGAAAGCCGTTCTCCCAGCCAAAAAACTAATCCTTTTTACATACTGATATTCGCGCGATTTTGGCTGGGTTCAACATACTAGAGTATGTACATACTAAGCCAAGGTCAGAGGTGAAACCTGGGCTGAAAAGGACCAAAAAAGAATCCACTTCTCGAATCCAGAACGGCTGTTGTGCTGCCAATGAGTGGCGCTGCAAAAATGTCAAAGAGTAAACGGGGCTTCGGGTAACGTTACACTGGTTAGTAAAGGCTATCGGACTCCGGTCAACGCATCCTCCATCGATCAATTATTTATTTTTTTCGTCTGGGTTCATCGATCCGGTACAAAGATGGGCTTCCTTGATAATAATAAATATTATAATTTATACGAAGCACGGGTGGAAAACGAATATAGACCGTACTCACACTCGGATGGCAACCCACAACTGCTCAACTGTGTCCAACAACCTCAAACTTTCCTCTCCCGCTACATACTTGCTCGAATGGCTGCCATGACAAGCAACTCGTCTTCTCCTCCAAATGTCCCCCCTTTCTATGGTTTCGTAGAAACCACAATCCATGCCCTACGTCTGATCCACGCCGCTCGACAGGGTGTTATCCCACGTATTACCCGTCGTCTCAATGATTCAGAACGTAGGACAATGGTCCATAGTGGCGCCGTTTTCGTTTTCAGCGTGGAAGAAAGCGGAATTAAACGCTGGACTGATGGTCTCTTGTGGTCCCCATCTCGCATCGTCGGCAATTTCTTGGTGAGTCTAGATTGGCCCACCACGTCCTATAACCTGGTCCCCTGACCTTGGTCTTCTATGTTTCACAGGTTTATCGGGAAATAAACGAACGAAGCAGCAGTAGGGGAGGCCACAAGAAAGCTTACCCATCTGACGACTCTTCTCGTGGAGTAGTCTCAGCCAGTTCCCCGGAGCAAAGGTCTTTTGGTTTCAAAGGACTCTCACACAGCGGACTGCCTACGAACGACCAAGGAACTTTCAAACCAAACGGTCTGATCAAGAAGGTCAGCGACAGATTTCAAAACCGTCTAGTTCGACTGACCTTTCAACCATCACAGACGATCACCGTCACCATCGACGGATCTGACCTTCATCTCATCTCCTACTACACCTCCGAGGATGTCCGCACGGGCAAACTCAAGAGGCCACCCAGTCGACCCGACATCATGGCCTTGCACATGCCACCCCACATCTTCCGCCTCACCAATTTCCGCAACCCTCCCAAGGTCGACATCGGCTCAGATGGGAAGCCTAGATTGGTGTGAGTAAAGCAAATCAAATTCTTGTCTCATAAACAAAAGCAGAACCGGGCTTCTGTGTTCAGATGCGAAGCAGAGGACTCAGAGCCCGCGGGTGTCAAGGTCGAGGAATCGGCCTACCAGGTCTCCAATGCTTCAAATTGGCCCACCGATCGCGCCAACCAAATTACCCAGAACAGCGGCCGCCCTTATGGCACCGTCCCTCTTTCTTCCGTCTCAAACTCCACCGGCACATCTTTCTACGCCCCTAGCGGCAACATGGAGAGATGGACTGAGCCCTACCAGACCCCTCACTCGCCCTCCCGCAACGAAGCCCGCGCACAGATCCCCTGGTCGATATCGCCCACCCAGCTGCATGTAGGTTCTGGACGCCGAAGTGAGGATCTAAATCATTCAGATTCGTGGTCATCCTCATCGCCGCCATCCCATACGGGGAATTGGAACGCCGAACCATATGGACTTTCTGCGGTGACCCCAGACATATTTGTCGACCAACAATCGCGGTCGCCGAGAGCCGGAAGCAATTACTATCCCAATTCGAGCGTAATGGCTCATAGCAGGACAGCAGACGAGTCCTCGTATGGCACTGGCCATAGCGGCCATGGCATTGTGAGCAATCAGGATGTGGGATCTCACCAGCGCTTGTCCTGGATGCTTCCCACGGAAACCTCCGAAAACGAAAGAGGCGTCCGTAATTCTTCTTCCAGGACATCCTTCCCACCAGGCTCGGCTGCATCCTTGTCCCAACAATTCACGGCAACCAATTCATATTCCCCCATGTCACACTCATTCTCGGCTGCTTGGCCGACAAACGGCGCTACACCCATGGATTCCCCCGCTTCGCCCGGTTTTTCTCCTCGGGCACAATTGACTTACAACGCCACATTCCCAGGTACAAGGGCCGATGACGACTATGTTACGGTTGAGGATTACGGAGATTTCTGATCAGTGGCTGATGAGATAACTTTCTCTGATATCCTTGATTCACTCACCAGGTTCTCGCTTTAATGTCACGAATTGTATGTACAACACAATACCTTTCCGGCGCCCCTCCCAGATCGTCTTCCTCCATGCTAATGTTTCTGTTCTTTTTGTCGCTTTGTATTATACCTACTACCGATAGCGTCAATGCAGTGAAACATCTGCGATAACGATCAGCATCGATTTGGAAGATCCGATTCTGCGGATGATTGGGTGTCAACCTCAAGGCAAACAAGTATGGAACACATACAATCTTAATGTGTCTGTTTTATGCGAGAAAACGGATCTCCGCATCCGTTGGGGGCTAAGCTGCACTTACATCACACCCAACTACAATCAAGCTTTTTCAATGAGCGTTTAGACGACTTCCACGACCCCCCACGTTTCACAGGTCGATTCCGTTCTGCTGGGTGTCGGAGAATACGAAACTGGACGATCTGAAATCTGATAGAGTCAATCAGCATAACGGAAAGTCACAAGCTTTTTGAACCTGCACATACACACATGCATGATATAGTGCTCATTTGCTGGCATATTCAGTCCCGTTCTCACGAGCATGTCCGAGAACTAACTAACTTTCATCGACATCCTTGTTTGATTTTTTTTTTAAATTCGGATCTGTGCCCAAAGAATCTGTGCCGCGCTAAGATAAAGACGGAACCAAGTCGGATCCTGGTCGGAAACGCCTCCAACGCCAACCATATGAAACAAGAAAAAAAAAGGAATACTTGAAAGCATTCCAATAGCATCATCACACCAACGAAATGTACACACCTGAAGTCCGAATTTATAGCTACTTTCCGGCTGCGGCTGTGGTCCTTCTTTCAATGAATCCTCTGATATTCGCATGCCCATCCAAACTTCCGAAAAAGCAACGCTTCGGCGTACTTTCCCATAAAACGACGTCTAGCTGCCTCGCGTAGTCGCGGACGTATTCGTAATCCGCTTGTGATGCAAATGCCGTATAAAGATAACCTGGAATGAAGAGGTAGAACATCAGGCGGTGTAAAACGTCGGATCTTGCGCGACGCGCCTTCTTCTGATTTTACTCGGTTCCTCTCGAGCTCCCATAAGCGGATTTGATCTTGAACGGTAACGGGTAACAACGGATTCTACATTCATAGGGTTACATTTATCAGGAATCACGATGGATGTCAAACATACATTCTTCCGCATCTGAGGATGGGCGTGGGTTATTAGATAGCTGATGATCTGCGGAAGTTGTGAGGTAGCTGAACTTGGCATCAAACCGAGACACGGACTTGATCTGCCGAGATGCCATTCCCGAGGGCCCTCCTAACACTGTCTCGAGTGATAGAGCCCACAATGAGGTTGGGGAAACGGTATTTTAGGGAGATGAACAGATTCAATACAGCAATCTGAAGTGGATTGTCTCGTGGGTAATCAGAGGGCGAAGAGAGACTGTAATCAGGCAGCAGGCTTACCAGTATAGGCGTATACTCGATAATTAGTCTCCAAGACAATGAATCCTTGGGATGGAGTAGCAGTGTTCAATCCTGTTGAAGCTGGAAGCGACGGAGACGATGAAGTTAGAGTAGTGGCAAGGCGGGTTGGACTGAAACGACGGGAAGTCAACTATTGAAAAATTATAATTAGAAGAGGAAAGGAACAGGCGAATGCGTTGTACTTTACGTTGCCAGAGCAGACCATAATCTCTGAGATCCTCTAGCATTGCTCTCTGCGTTTGGCTCAGGCTTTCGGTAGAGTATTCCTGGACCTGGAGGTGAGCGCTATCGGAGGAGAGCAAGGGAGAAACTTACTCGACCCAATTCCATCGTTGATACCATGAATAGAAAACTGAGAACCTCGACCAGATCCATCTGACGTTCCTGTAAGATTGAGTATAGACATGTCTACGTCAATGTGCACTACTCCTACCTCGGCCATGTGGAGATACTGCAGCAGAAGATCCCAGAGCTGGGTGTGAGGAGAGTGAAGAAGAAACTGGAAGCCAGCAGACGTGATTGCAAGGACAGGGCCACTGAGTGTATACCTGTGTCAGGAAAAGATATAGAAATGAATTAGAACACTACTTGGTTTTGGCCATCAGGCCGCTTCGTTCCAATAAATACAGAACGCCTTGAGAGGGTTTTGTTGATTTTTGGGCAGTGCCGGATGATACCATGTAATGAAGGATAGTCTGACAATATTCGATTGAGTCACCCAATACACGTATAGTGAAGGATCAGCGTACCTCCCATCGTTCTAACGCGTACCCATCTAAAGCTTCTACGTCTAGTGGTGGCCGTTTTTCGTCATTCTCTGCAGGGACTCCAAAACTGCCAGTTGTGCCACTATTTATATTCAAAAAGTTGTTCTGCACATCGTAATTAATCCACCTTACCCTCCTGTGAGAGCTTGTCGAAAGCTAGTCTTAAAAGTAGCATTCAACGCGAGTTTTACGGCCGAGTTGGATAAGATGTGAAGGCGAGACAAGGTCGCCAAAGCATTGTCATAGATCCTGTTTGTAAATCAATGACGTCCGAAAGATACGGCTGGAATTAGTGTACTTTTTGCTTTCCCGAATGACCCATGCTGTCATAGTTGTAGTAGGTATGGCGGATTCCAGCCATAAAAGATTCATGACGATTTGTCTCTCCAAAGGTGCCAGTAATCTGTCTCGCGCAAATTAGACGCGAAGTAGTGTAGAAATTACGAAGGAAAATGACTGACCGAAATATTGAGAGACATGATGAAGGTCGTTGGTAAAGCCTCGTCAAGGTGCTTTGCGACTGAGAATGGAGGAAAGGTAGCAAAGTGTGTGGCGTGCTTTCATCCAGCGAAATGGCTGAGGGCATTGAGTCTATGTCTTACACGTGATCGATGATCAAAGACAGTGATTCGATTGAACGTCCTTTCGTAAGTACCAGGCTGCAATGCTATGGTTCTGTTGACCGCTAAATGACGGCGAAGATGCCAAAAAT
>Ga0209006_10003758_pt1 | contig 13798 bp, 6 predicted proteins | sample JacPin_JW_Ref_O2_FD_188567 | JGI IMG/M metagenome (GOLD analysis project Ga0209006, IMG submission 188567) | Forest soil microbial communities from Algoma, Ontario, Canada - Jack Pine, Ontario site 1_JW_Ref_O2 (SPAdes) (version 2) | ecosystem: Environmental > Terrestrial > Soil > Boreal... | reverse complement strand
CGCAAGGAATGGGCTTCTGGAAGAAGACAACTTTAACGCTGCCGTTGATGGATCATCTTCAGACGCGAGGGCGATTCGATCAGGCCGTGAGGATGTACCAGGAAACAGGACTTTCGGCCGAGGGGCACCGGCACTATCCGCTTCGCCCCGTGAAGGCGCTTCGCCGCTCCGCTGCTACATTGCTGCCGCTCTGCCCTTTCCTGGACGATTGGGGCGCGGTTGTGGCGAAGCTGGAAGAGAGTCATGAGGTGCTGGCCGCGCTGGTGATTGGCTGCCAAAAGCTAAAAGGACAGCAGGGCTACTATCGCGCGATCGCCGGAATGTACGAGGCATCGCCCGGTGCTTTCGACCGCGCCGTAGCGCGCATACCAAACGCTACCCAACGCCTGCTCCGCAGCACCGAGATGCGCAAGCTGATTAGCATCCCGCGCGTCTCGTTCGAATCCATGATGCGGAAGCGGGCCCGCGCGTCGCTTTAGGCAACGAAGCCGCGCCTCCCCAATGTTAGTATCGGTGAACGGGCGCCATGCCGACTTCGCAAGATCCAGTCATCTCCATGCGCTTTGTGAACCACTTCTATGGCGCTGGAGCGCTTCGCCGGCAAATCCTGTTCGATGTGACCTGCGATATCTGGCCGGGCGAGATCGTCATTATCACCGGTCCCTCGGGGTCTGGAAAAACCACCGTGCTTACGTTGGCCGGAGCGCTGCGATCGGTGCAGCAGGGCAGCATGAAGATTTTGGGCCAGGAGCTGCATGGCGCCAGCCCGAGAACGCTGGTCCGAATCCGCGAGAACATCGGTTTCATATTTCAGTCGCACAACCTTCTGGAATGCCTGAGCGCTCGCCAGAACGTGGAATTGGCTCTCGGAGCGGAGCCTTGGCGCCATGCCCGGGCGCGGGCAAGATCTGTCTCCATACTGACGGCTGTGGGTTTGAGCGACCGGCTCGACTTCTCGCCCAGACAGTTGTCTGGCGGGCAACGGCAGCGGGTTGCGGTGGCGCGCGCCCTGGTTCGCCAGCCGAAGATTGTGCTAGCCGATGAGCCCACCGCGGCACTGGACCGGCAATCTGGCCGCGATGTCGTCGAGTTGCTGCGGAAACTGGCGCGCCGCGAAGGATGCGCCGTCCTTATAGTGACGCATGACAATCGAATTCTGGACGTCGCCGACCGCATCATGGTCCTGGAAGACGGGCGGCTGGGATCGTTCGGCGCGCTGATGTCGCCCCACACCGGCCATTTGCTGACCGCCCTATCGCGCATGCCGGAGCGCGATCACTTGCATTCGCTGCTGAGCAGGATGGACGAGGGCGAGTTTCTGGAGTTAATCAAGACCATGGCCGCGGAGTTCGAACAACTCCTGAACGTGCTGGAGATGGGCGACCGCGATTCCATGCGCCACCTCTTCAGAAATTTGCTGGAAGCTGTTTGCTGGAAAATCGCCGGGCTGCTGGCGGCGGAGAGCGTAGGATTGTTGACCGTCCGGGACGGACTGCTGCAATTCGCCACCGACGCCGGTTATTCGGATGGAATGTCGCGGGATTTCGCCGGCCGCGCGGCCGAGCAGGGTGAAATTGTGAACCTGCGGGGAGACAGCCTGGGGTCGGGAGTGCGCAGCATATTGTGCGTGCCCATTCGCAGCCGGCACGATGAAATCCGGGCCGTGGCGCAACTGTTGAACAAGCGCGACGGCAATGGATTCACGGCGGCCGACGAACGATCGTTTCGGGATTTTGCCGTGCCGCTAGGATTAATTCTGGAAGGGTGCGAACGGGTTACTCATCCCAGCTAGCGGATCAAGGAGCGACAGCAAGCGTCACAATATTGCTGAGGAACGTTCCGATCGCGGCTTGTAGCTGGATGGAGCTGAAACCTTGCGTGGCTGCGGGGGCAATGAAATTCAGCCGGATCACTCCCGGCGCCCCGGCAAGCGGCAAGACGTTAATTACACTGGCCGGTCCGCCATTCGCCAGTACAACCGGTGTTTGAGCCGGTACACCCAAACCGGTCAGAAAGATGGATATCGTCTCGCCCGGATGCGCCGGGTTCGATGAGGAGACAGCCGATGAATCGCTCGCGTGCAACGCCAGAGCCGGCCCCGTTCCGCTGCCATCGGCGCTAAACATAGAGGGTACAGCGGGCGCCAGCAAAATGTTTAGACTGTCCTTGCCCGTCGCGTTTGTGACTGACACTGGCACCAGCCCTTGCAACTGCTCTGGAACGATGGTGTCGATCTGCTCGCCGGAATTGAAAAAAATCGGAGACACAATTCCGTCGATCCCGACTGTCGCATCTTGCAGATTGGAGCCATAGATGGAGATCAACATCCCGGGCGCGCGATCAAGCGTGGTCACATTCCCGGCCGCGGGCGAAACGAAAGCAATTTCCGGACCTGGCTTCACTTCCAAAGCGCTGTGGCCGCCCGCAATAATCGGCAAAGCATATGTTGCGCCATTCACGCGCACCTGATACGTGCCGGCGGGAACATAGTCGGCGAAAAAGACCCCTTCCGAGTTCCATGGCAAATTGCCTTGTTCGGGAGCGCCCAACACAGCAGCGGCGCCGGGGTTGGCGATCGGGTTTCCAAGCTTGTCGACAGCATCCAACAACAGGCCACCGTAACGCGAAAGGACGGCATCCTGTGATGCATCGGATCCGATCGCCTGCCAATCCGTAGTGCCGAGCAGGAATGAGGTCACAATTTGATACGTAGGGTGAGTTTGATCTGTCACAACCGCAATCCCCGGACCGTTGCACAGGAAATAGGGGAGATTGTTCGCGTGACAATAAGGCAAAACGCGGGCGCGCGCGGCCCCCAGCGTCACGGCAAGGGAAGCCGAGGTGAGGACCACTACGCCATCGTCGGTATGCGGCGCACCGGAAGTGGAGCCCAAATTTCCCGCGATAGAGAGCGCGTTGACGCCTCGCAGATCGTCGGTGCGTTGGTTCCAGGTTCCCAGCTCCCAAAGAAAGTTGCTGCCGGCGAACATTTCCGTGGTTTGTGAATCCGTGACGTTGGCACCGAGCAGGCCGGCAATCGAAAGCAGTCCTGCATTCGGCGTGGCGATGAAGACAGCGTTGCGAATTCGAACCACGGAGGGCGGCGAGAACCCTCCCTGCGGCTGCTTGCCTGCCAGCCAGGCGCGCACGATCAGGCCGCCCATGCTGTGCGCCACCACGTCTACCTGGGGCGCTCCCAGATTGCCGAGGAAAGTGTCGAACGCCTGTGCCAGTTGCTCGATGGTGGGGCGCGCGTTTCCCGTGGTTCCAGGCAGGACGGAACAATTGTCGAAGAAAGAAACCTGCCATCCATCCGCTTCGAGTAGCGATTGCATGGAACCGAACGTGGATGAAGACTCGGAAGTGCCCTTACATGTAGCCTGATAGCCGTTCAACAGCACGATGGGGACGCGAGCCGTTTGGGCGAATAACGGAGCCGCAAGAAAGATGAGACAACTCAGCCGCACGTTCATTGGAAAATCTCGGCAGGGTCGGCTTTTCGCAGCGCCAACATGGCGAACGCGCCGGACGCCGCGCACATCAACAGCGTCAGAAGGTACACCTGTGCCGAACGCACGACATTCATTTCCAGCGGCAGCAGCGTTGCGTTCCGCGTGACGATATAGATTGCGTCCGCCATCAAAGCTCCGGGAATGAAGCCCAGCACCGACATCAGCGCCGCTTGCCTCAGCACCAGGAACGAAAGTTGAACGTCCCGATATCCCATGGCCTTCATGGTCGCGTACTCGGCTCGATGATTAGCCACATCGGTATAAAGAATCTGGTAAACCACCACTGATCCGACAACCAGTCCCATGAGTAGCCCAGCGGTGAAGACAAACCCGATGGGCGACGTTTGGAGCCAGTAGCGCTTCTCTTGCTCCAGAAATTCGGGCATAGGGACGAAGCGGACATCGGTTGGAAGCGCGGCGGTCAGGCTGCTCACCACTTGATCCACCGGCACGCCGGGATGAACGCGGATGAGCCCCAAAGCGGGCAGTGGTGAGCTGGTGCCGGCGGTCAGCGTGCGATAGGTACTGTCGCTCGAGATCAGGTGGCCATCCGTTCCAAAGCCTGGACCTAGACGAAAAAGGCCAACCACTTCGGCCTCGCGGCGCGAAGCGAGAACTTTCACCTGTCCGCGAGCGCGCACCTGAGTGGCGATCGGCCCAAACATCGCGCGCGACAGCTGGTCGAAGAGCAAGGTCCCGCTTTCGGTCAGTGCGTTGAATTTCACCGCTTGCCCATCGAAGCGAAAAACATCCTGAGCGGGATCGAAGCCGAGCAGAACAATCTGATGTTCCTGATGATCCACCGGGTTCTTGAGAGCCGCCCATCCGATGTGCAGGGGCGCACAGGACGCCACGCCGGAGACGGCCAGCGCCTGAGCCATGCGCTCTTCTGGAATTACGCCTGTCCCTTGCTGAAATTGATATTGCCAGCTGGTCATCACGACGTCGGCTTTCAGATGGGAATAAACGCGGGTTGCCGTGGTGAGCAGCGAGTCTCGCAGACCGATCTGGCCTAGCATCAGCGTCACAGCGAAAGCCACGCCGGCCAGCGCCGCGGCGAAGTGTCCCTTTTGTTCGGTGAGCTGAAGCCATGCCAGATGAATTCCCGCCGTCATGGCTCAATCAACACCGTCACTTTCGAATGGATGCGGTCGGCAAGCGCGTCCGGGCGCTCCACATTGATGTGCGCCTGGTACACCCGCTGGTCGGGCGGCGCGGAAGGGTCCACTGGGAGATTGAGAGTAGTAATTTGCGGGCTGATCCACCCGACCACTCCCTGCAGAGAGCCTTTCAGCGACTCGGAGCGGATGGTCGCTTTCTGCCCGGGATGTACACGGGCGATGTCCGTCTCATAAATCTCGGCGATGACGCTCATGCGGCTGGTGTCGGCAATGGTGACCACGCCGCCCGGACCAACCGCTTCGCCGGGGCGTGCTACCACTTGAATGACGCGCCCCCTTACGGGCGATCGAATGGTGCCAGCGCTTTCTTGGACGCGGGCACGGTCGCGGTCCGCCTCGGCGGACGCCAATTCCGCTTTCGCCAGGTTCAAGTCGGAATCGCGAACGTCCGTCAGGCTTTCCAGTCGATGGCGAGCCGCCTCCATCAAACTCTGCGCCTCCTCCGATTTGACGCGTGCAGCATCCACCTGAACTCGCGGAAGAAAATCCTTGCGCGCAAGCGCTTCCTTGCGATCCAGCTCTTGCCGCGCCGCGCCGGATTCTATTTCGAGCCGCGCCAGATCGGACTTCAGCGCCAGCACGTCGCCAGCGCGCGCGCCAGCTTCGAGTTGCGCGATATGACTCTGCGCAACAGCCACGTGCGCATCGGCCTGCTTGACCGCGCTCTCTAAATCCGGCAGCGCTTGCAGCACGGCGATGACCTGGCCGGACATCACCATCTGTCCTTCCTTGACCAGCAACCTGTCGATCACCGGCGTACGCCCCAGCGCGGGTGTCGCGGCAACCACGATTACGCCACCCTCGGGTTCCACGCGGCCAGTACAGCCCACGCCCACCGGCGCGGCACCACTCGATTCGGCGCTCACTGCAGCCGGCTGGGCGTCCGATCTTCCGCCGCGACTTTCGAACAGCCACGCCCCGGCCCCTGCGATCGCGACGATCGCCAAGATGGCTGCCCATCGAAAGCGTCCTCGCCGCGGACGTTCGTCCTCTACCAAATTTGGCTCGCTCACCACTTTATTCCTACGATATCGCCAGTGGCCTCATGCAGGGCGATCCGCGCCGATTCATGCCGGTAAACAGCCAAAGTATAGTCATGGCGCGAGCCGAACATTCGCGCCTGAGCCTCCGACAGTTCGATAGCGCTGGCCTCGCCCGCTGCATATCGCGAGCGGGTTTCGTCGGAATCCTCCGCTGCCAGCGACGACCTCTGCTGGGCCAGATCCACCTCACGCGCCGCGGCTTCGAGCGATTCGAATGCCAGCCGAACCTGCAGCTCAATTTGCCGGCGCTCCGTTTGCTGTTTGATGATGGCCTGGCGAATCTGCGATTCGATTTCGGCGCGTTCGCTCGCGCGGCGTCCACCGTCCCGGAGGGGTACGCGAAATTCAAACCCAGCCGTATAGGTGGGCGAAGTCACGATAGCGCTGTCTCCATTGGGTGTGGGAGCCACCGTGAGTTCGCCCGCATTCGCGAACACCGCCAGTGTGGGGAGCGACTCGGCGGCAATCGCGCCCTCCTTGAAGCGCAGGCTCTGGATGTCCAGTTCGGCAGTGGCCAGTTCGGATCTCGACTGGAATGCCGTCTGAATCGCTTCTTCGAGGCCCGCAGTCTGCGGACGGTAGACCGGCTGGTCCGTTAACTCCACGGGCGTGTCGAACGGGATGCCAATCAATGCGACCAGCTGCAAGACCGCGCTCTTATACGCTGTCTGCGCCGAGAAGAGCGTCTCGCGCGCCGCGGCCAGCTCCAGATTGGCACGGCGAACTTCGCTGCCAGTCACAATTCCGTTGGCTCGGCGCTCATCGGCGAGATTGACGCTTCCCTCCGATAATTTCACATTCTCTTCGGCTAAATCCGTTTCCGATTTCGCTCGCAGCGCTTCCAGATAGGCGCGGGCGGTCTGAGCCGTGATCTCGGCGGCCACTCCTTTGCTCTGACTCTTGACTGATTCCACCGATTCACGCGCGGCTTGGACTTGGCGTGCGGCGGATCGATTCACAACGCTCTTGGTTGCGCGAACCTCGGCGTCCATTACGGTAAAAGGCCCGACCACGGTGGGAAGCTCCACATTCGCGACAAAAGGAGACACCTGAGGAAGCTCGACGCCGATGGATCGAAGATCGAAACGGAGCACCCGGTCGCTCACATCGGCATCTAGGTGGAGAGCTGTCGCCGAACGCACTTCCTGCAACTGGCTTTCCGCCATGCGCTCGGCTTCGGCGGCAAGCTGGAGCCTGGCTTGTCCAGCAGGTAGCAAAGCCAGCCGGATGGCTTCTTCCATGCTCAACTTCAGGGGCTCGGCGGCGAGGCAAGTGCACCGGGAGACCGACAGCCACAAAATGATAGTGAGGAATCGGCGCCAAGACTGCGTAGACAGCATAGGTATTTTATTCTACAGTTGCGCCGTCCCTGGGGCGCCTTCGGAAACCACCAGCCCGAATTGCGGCATTTGGTAAATCCGAACGCCGTCCGCCCACAGCCATCCCTCGGCCTGAATGAAATATCCGTCGGCGATTCGTTCGACGCCGGTCACGCGCACTTCAGTTTCAATGCGCCGGTTCAACGGCGTCACCTGGCCGCGATATTTCCAAATCGTGTGCGGCGCGGTTTCAAAACACGGCTGTTTAAATTCGCCACCGATGCCGCGATGGATGGCATAGAACTGAAGTGTTTGAATCAGCGCTTCCAGACCCAGGGACCCGGGCTGAACCGGGTCCTGATAAAAGTGCGCTTTAAAGTACCAATCGGTGGGGCGGACTTCGCGGATAGCGCGAATGCGTCCACGCCAGGAGCCATCGGGATCGGGCCACAAGCCAGTGATGCGGTCGATCATCAAAAGCTTTCCGCTGGCCACGCGCGAGGACGCGACGTTGCCGGCGAAATCGGAAGGCTCCAGGAACGAAGCGAGTTCCTCAGCTGTGGGAGGCAGCCCGGTCTGCCGGGCGAGATCGTCTTTGGTAAAGAAGCCAAATCCCGTTTTCATCTCGATCAGAGGTTCCGAATCCAGGAACATTTGCACTTCGAACGATACCAGCGTTACAGTGCCTTGGCGCGCAATGTTGACCAGCTTTGCACGGCTGGTGATGGTCCCTGCATGCGCGCGCACGGTCCGATGGATCTTCGCCGAGCCGTCGAGATTTCGGAAATACAGCTCCGCGTTGGAGCGTAGCGGGATTCCAGTGAAACAACTCAACCATCCGCAGGGCTGCAGCCCGGCCTCGAGCAGGATAGAGAAGGGCAGCTTGCCCGATCCACTCTCGCTGAAATACCAGGCATCGGGCACGAGATCGAATTCCGCTTCAACGCTCGAACCCACGCGCTCCACGCCGAACTCGCCATCCACGCGCGTGATGCGCGTCATACAGTGATACGGCGGTCCGGGTAGCCGAGGGCAACGCTCGAGTGCATCGAAGCGCGCATAGGGCGCGCCGAACGCGCTGGACGGACGGCCCCACGCACAAGCCAGCAGCGCTTGATAATCGAGCGGCACGCCGTTCACTCGCGCGACTGGTTTCCGCTCGCCGGCCCAGTTGTCCAACCCGCCGGGCGCGTCGAGCGGATCTCCGGGCACGAGCTTCAATCCGATTCGCCGGCCGTGAAAGGCTTTCAGCCCATCCACGGTTCCAAGGACATCGGCGTACAGAACCGGCTCTTGACCATCGATGAAATCGCTTACAAACAAATCGCAAAACAGGAGCTTTGAATCGGGAGTCACTTGCCCGCGGCAGCGCAGCTCGAATGTCTCGTCGCGGACGGGTTCAAAGCGCCAGCCATCGCGGTCGATGGTCAGGCCCAGGGCCATCATGTAAAACGCCATGAGCTGCAGGCACCCTTCGAGCATGATGGTGCCGGGCAGGCACGGGTCGTCCTTGAAATGCGAAGTGAAGAGCCAACTATCGGGGCGGATGGCGTACTCGGCGCGGCAATGGCCGCGGCCCCAGGGTCCGCCGGCGAAATCCAATTCCGTGACATTGTCGACCAGCAGCAGATCGGGCCGCGCGAACGACGGAGGCCGCTGCTGCGCGGCTGCCAGTTCAAAGCCCGGGCCGAAGCAGTCATAGATGCGGCCTTCAGCGGCCGAGGTAACCTGGGCTGCGTCAAAATCGGTGCGCATGTTCATCACGCGCGGCGCGGGCGGCTGCCATTCGGATTTTGGGCGCTCCGTTTCCGGGCTCCACAGTACTCCGGTGGAACCTCGCAGCTCGGCGTCGGAGAAAAATCCGGCCTGCCCATTGCGAACCGAGATTGCCAGGCGATCGCCTGCGTAGCAATCGTACTGGAAGAAGAAAATGCGGGCGTCGCCTTGACGCGCATGTCCCGTGATTTTGATTTCGTAGCGGAGCGTTTCCCCGCTGTGCGCCAGGCGGTCGTGAAACCGTACATCGCAGCCGAGCATGCGATAAACACGCTCGCCGCGCACGTGAAAGTCGATGCCAAGCCATGAAATGAGCAGCATGTCGGCTTGGCCGGCTTCAATCATCAGCCCGGCGGGGATGCTGTCGCGATGCAGAAACCACGAATCGCGCCGGACGTCGGTTTCGGTATGAATCACTCCGAGGCCCATCGATCCGGGCTCTCCGTCGAGCTTGGTAACACGGTCGACTAAAAGCAGAGGTGGCATCGGCAGCCGGCAGATGCGGCGAAAAGTATCCAGTTCTGCAAACTCGGAGCCGTACATTTGGGAAATTTCGCCGGAGGCAGCCAGTTCGAGCTGAGCGCGCGTGAAGATGGCGCGGGGAGGCACGGCGACAGCCGAGGTTTGCGAGCCACCGGTTAGGAAATGCTGGAATGCGCGACGCGAGGTATCAAGATATTCCTGGTGCATTCGCGTGCTGATTTCCTGGAAGCGCGAGTGCTCCTCCGCCAGCCGTTTCATGTGCATTTCGAGCAAAGACTGGTCGGGTACGCCATTCGAGGGAATTCTCACCGCCGGCGGGTGTGCGGGCAGGCGTAAAACCCGGTGCGGTGGATCAAATGACTCCGGCAAAATGCGTTCTCGAAGTTTCGCGGTATCGACATGGATGCCGGCCGCTGTCAATTGCGCGGCGACGTGCATGGCCTGCGTGAGTGAATCCGCGCCAGGCAGATCGAGCGAGATGGCCAGATGCTCGCGGTCCCCCAGAATTTTCCGAATCCACGCTGTGCAGCTTCCGCGCGGCCCGTGTTCCAGGAAGATACGGACGCCATCTTGCCAGGCCTGTTCGATGGCGCGCGGAAAATCCAATGTCCCGAGAGCCTGCGCGGTGAGCGCTTCTGCGATGGCCGAGCGGCTGAGTGGGTAAGACCGGCCCGTGGCGAGCTGATAAAATTTCGGACCATCAAGGGGAACAAATGTTTCGCGATCGTGTAGCCTGCGCCAGGTTTCCGCGAATGGCTGGAGGTCCGAGCAATGCACCACCATATCGAAATCGATCCGCTGCGCTGCGTTTTTACCGGCCTGTGCCAATAATGATGCGCAGGCCGCTCGAGGTCCCGCTATCAGATACTCGCCGGAAGCATGGATAGCGAGCAAGCGTACTTGGGGCGTCGCGTCCAGCAATTCGCGTAGCAGATTCTCCGGTAACAGAACCACCCAGGTCTCCCAAGGCGTCCCATTCACGGCGGCAAACTCGCCGCTCAAATGTTTGCTGAACACGCCGGAAGCAATGAACTCCGAGAAAAAGCGATCCGGGTCCCGCCACACGTGAAACGCGAGCAGGCTGTTCGTTTCGCCCGCACTGAAGCCGATGGCGGCCTTGGGTTTCAATCCCATCCACTCCAACGTGAGCCGGGCGTGTACCTGGCAGAGCAGCGTATGGGCCGCGAGTTTTTCATCGGGAGCGGCCGGCCGCGCACTGTCTTCAAAGATCCACGACGCGGGGCGGGCGAAATCGGGAGCTCGACCGACGACGTCCTGCACGATATCGGGAAAGGCCATCAGCAGGCTACGCCCGGCGCCGTGATATGCCGCCGCTGCGCCTGGAAAAACGAAAGCAAGTTCGCCTTCGATCGGCGTTCCGCGGCGCGCTTGGAGCGACGGCGCCGGATCGATTATCAGCGGCAGCGGAGGTCGGGTGGGATGCGCGGCGAAAACCGCGCGCCCGGATGCGCCACCGAGCGCCTGCACCCGCACCTCGAGACGGCGGCGCTCGGAAGGCGCAATCCACGGACGTCCAGACGCGCGCGCGCTATGGGCACACTCGAGAACAGCCACAGCCGCATGCAACATACCGGAAGCGGCATGTGCGTACCCGAAGCGCGATGTCACGCTGGAGGATTGCTCCGCGAACGCAACGTCGTCTGGATCGAAGATGGCATAAATCCGATCGTTCGCCGATTCCGCGTCCTCCAGGCGTTTCAGCGCGAAGAACACGGCTGCATCGCCTGGCTCCTGCTGGTCGGGCAACAGCATGGCGCGGGCGGCGGCCTCATGCACCGGTTCGCAGGAAAGGTCCACTGCTCCGGCTACGGCCAGATCGATCCGGCCAAATTGGAGCGCGCGCGCAGCGAGGCGAAGCGCTGCCATTCCGGAAAGCTCCTCGGCCATCACCGCAAAACTCGGCCCGCTGAAGCGGAACCGGCTGCTGACGCGATTGGCGGCGATGTTCGCCAAGCCCCCAATCACGGAGGCGGGAGTCCAGGGCGGAAGTCCCGAACCTTCGGGCGGCGCGGGCGAGCCCGGAGACAGGCGCGACCCCAAGCCGAGACGCGTACCCTCCGGGTCACAGCCCAGGCCGACGTACACGCCGGTTCTCTCCGGGAGGATGCCGTCGACAGCGGCCAATGCCTGACTTGCAGCGCCTAGAGCCATGGCCTGTTGCGCCAAGCTGCGTTCCAGATCGGCGGGCGGGAAATTCAGTCCGTCCAGTTCCAGCTCAATGCTGTCCGTGCGCCGGAAAGCAGGTCCTGGGCCGAACAGCGCGCGGGTAAATTGATCGAGATTCGCGCAATCGCCCGCAATCACTCCGATGGAAACGATTGCAACCGATGAGTGAGGCGCGGACGCCGGATAAATTGTGCACGGAGAGCTTTGCCCGGCCCATTCCTCCAAAATCAAATGGGCGTTGTTCCCTCCGAACCCGAAAGCGCTCAGCGCCGCTTTTCTTGGACTGCTCGCGCTCCACGATTCATTGCGGCTCAACAGGCGGAACGGTGAGGACTCGAGCAGCGCGATTTGATCGCCACGATCCACAGCGTGCAAGGTCGCCGGACGGGTTCGCGCGGATAGAGCGCCCAGCAGTTTCACCAGACCTGCCATTCCAGCCGCTGTCATGGCATGGCCCAGGTTCGATTTCACTGAGCCGATGGGCACGCCGCGCAAGCCCGCGAAGATTCGTCCGGCGCTGCGCAATTCACATGCATCGCCGATGGGCGTGCCCGTGGCGTGGCATTCCAACAGCGAAATCTCGTCTGGCTGGATGTCTGCCAGCGCGTAGGCCGCGCGCATGGCTTCTTCCTGGCCGGGTTCCGATGGCGTCATCAGGCTCGCGCTGCGTCCGTCATTCGAAATACCGATGCCGCGGATGATTCCATGGATCGTATTGCCGTCGCGGATGGCATCGGAAAGCCGCTTGAGCGCGACGAAGGACGCGCCTTCAGCCGGCAAAAGGCCATCGGCGTCTTTGTGGAATGGCCGGCTCTGTCCGCTGGGGCTCAAGGCTTCCAGAGTGCTGAATCCAACGTGCAGAAACAGATCGTCGCCGCGGCTGACCGCACCGGCCAGCATGAGATCGGCATGGCCGGATTGCAGCTCCTCGCAAGCCAACTGGATGGCATAGAGCGCTGAAGCGCAGGCGGCATCCAGCGCAAAGGCCCCGCGATCCAGCCGGAGCGCTTGGGCCAGCAGATGCGCGGTCAGACCGGAGTTGAAGCGGTGCACTGCTTCATTTCGCTCCCCGGGCGGTTCCCCGAGCCAAAAGGATTCGGCGAATCGGGCGAACTTCTCCGTTGGAACGCACAGCAGGCCGAAGATGGCGCCAGTGCGCGCGGGCGTGGCGTCTGGAACTCCCAGGCCGGCGTCGCGCAAAGCCTGGCGCGCGGTGTGGAGCGTCCATCGCAGCAACTCATCGTGCCGTGAGATTTCCTTGGGATCAATGGCGAAGCCGCGCGGATCGAATTCATTGCCGAACTCGGCGACGTAGCCGCCGCGGTCCGTATAAGCGCGGCCAGGCCGGCCGTGATCCGCGAGGATATCCTGCTGCGGCACACGCCAGCGGCCCGGCGGGCATTTGGAAATGGCAAAGCGGCCGTTTGCGACCAGATCCCAAAGTTTTTCCGGCGAGGACGCGCCTGGGAACAGGCTACTCCTGCCAACAATTGCGATCGGCGAGAATTCCATTCAACCGCCCAACTTCATGCGCCCGAAGCGGCGTACATTTCAACTCCGGTCATCTGGGCGAGCAGTTCCTTTTGGAGCGAGAAAAATGAGATGTCGCACACGATGCGATTGGCGCCGGCCGATGCAGAGACGCGGCAGTCTATAGGAGCCGCGCCGGAATCGCGAAGGATGCTGATAGAACCGATTCGCATGGGTAGCGTCGCCTGATTCAGTTTGAGAAATCCCCAAAGCCGCGCGAGCTGGAGACCGCCATCCAGCATGCCGGGATCGTAGCCGCTCTGTCCATCACGCCAGCGCTCGCCGTTGCGTGGGCGCAGTGTCCCGGCGATGCCGCGCTCGGAAACGCCCTCGATGTCGCGAATCAAGTGGAACTCAGGACCGTGGAAGAGCAGGTTGCCGTAAATTTCCCGTTCATTCCAAGGCGCGGCAGAGAGAGGGCCCAGATCGGGCGAAGGTGCCGGAGCATCGAGTGCGGGATGAAGGCTCGCTTCGTAGTGGCGCGTGCCGTCCGGCGATATGAGTTCAAACATGGTCTCACCACGCTGACGCACGGTGAGGAAATTACCGCCGTTGTGAAATCCTTCCAGCCGGACGCCACGCAGCACCTTTACGTCGGAGCAAAAGGCGGGCTGTGTGATTCGGCCTTGCGCCGCCGCACCGCGCAGCAGCAATCCCACGGCTTCCACCAGTGGGAGGACGGGGACATCCTGAATGCGATGATCGTTCAGATGCGGGTGCGTGACGCTGCCAATGTGCACCTGCAGTTCCGGTGAGGGCGTGATCAT
>Ga0209006_10003757_pt1 | contig 13801 bp, 14 predicted proteins | sample JacPin_JW_Ref_O2_FD_188567 | JGI IMG/M metagenome (GOLD analysis project Ga0209006, IMG submission 188567) | Forest soil microbial communities from Algoma, Ontario, Canada - Jack Pine, Ontario site 1_JW_Ref_O2 (SPAdes) (version 2) | ecosystem: Environmental > Terrestrial > Soil > Boreal... | reverse complement strand
GGAAAAGCATGCCGTGTCGCGTCTCATCGGCGCGCCTCCTGGATACGTCGGATACGAAGAGGGCGGACAACTCACCGAGGCGGTGCGGCGTCATCCCTATGCAGTCGTGCTGTTTGACGAAATCGAAAAAGCGCATCCCGACGTCTTCAACATTCTTTTGCAGATCATGGACGATGGACGCCTCACCGATGGCAAAGGCCGCAAAGTCGATTTCAAAAACACCGTCATCATCATGACTTCGAACCTCGGCTCGTCGTATCTGCAATCGGAAAACATCCGGTCGGAGGCAGCTTTCGATGAAGCGTCAAAGCAGGTGCTGGATGCGCTGCACGGCCATTTCAGGCCCGAGTTCCTGAATCGCGTGGACGACATCATCATTTTCCGTCCGCTCGGCAAGGAGCAACTGGTGAAGATCGTCGAGCTTCGGCTGGAGGATCTGCGGCGGTTGCTGGCCGATCGCAAGATTTCTCTGGAGCTCACCGACGCCGCGAAAGACTTGATGTTCACCGAAGGCTACGATCCCAACTTCGGAGCGCGTCCGTTGAAGCGCGCGATTCAAAAGCTGGTGCAGGATCCGCTGGCCATGAAGATTCTCGACGGCGAAGTGCTGCATGGCGATCACGTAATCGTCGATGCCGATAAGAAGACCGGCAAGATGACCTTCAAAGTCAGCGAAAGGGTCGGCGAAAAAGAACCGTCCAAGTCAAAAAAGTAGCGCTCGCGCAGGGGACGGTCGCCTCGGCTGCCCCCCTTTTTAGTGAAGCTGTGCAATTTTTCGTCGAGGGCTTCTAGCCGCGGCGCTGAAACGCTTCGGATGCTTCTTCGCGCGATAGGTTCCACACCACGATCACGCGCACGATGACGCCCAGACCACCGAGCACCAGCGGTTCCAATTTGGCCCTCACCGTCGCTACTGAAACGTAGGGGACCAGTATCACGATTCCCGCGATGGCGATCACTTGGGCTATGCGGCGAGCGATGTTGTTGAATTTCCACAACCCCCAGGCGATTGCACCTGCGATCAGCGCGCCCAGCAGGAAGATGTAAAGACCCTCTGATTCCAGTCCCAACAGGAGCGGCGTGACGAATGACAGCGGGATCGCGTCGGGTCTGAGAAGGATCACCAGACCGGTAATCGCCAGATAGATTCCGCAGGCGGCAAATAGAACTGCGATAGCTCGCACTCCGTCGGGGATTGGATTGAGGGACTTCTCTTCGGTCTTCACTCTTTACTCTTCACGCTTCACGCTTTTGCTCTGCTGTTGCGGAGCAGCGCGGCTCGTAGAATACAGCAGAGAGCCGTGTTTGCCATGACGCCTCAAAGCAAACGAATTCTCGTCTTCGTCGTGGGCTGGAGTTTTATTCTGCTCGGGATCATTGGTTTGATCCTGCCTTTTTTGCAGGGCATTCTATTTATTCTTGTCGGTCTCATCATTCTGTCTTCGCAATACGCGTGGGCCCGTTTGCTGTTATCGAAACTGCGAAGGCGGTTTCCGAAAATAGGAGCTCTGGCCGATAGAGCTTCCGCTCGAACCAAGGGATGGATGCGCCGTTTCTCGTCGAGGGAGCATTCAAAATAAGAACCGGCCCCCCCCACCCCCCCGTTTTTTCATCGCCTTTAGAGTCATTCGAATCAGTAGTTTAGCGGGGGTGGTTCGGAGATGCCTCATTCCAGAGGACTTACGAGTAAATACCTCATCCATAAGGACTTAGGGCTATAAATTGTCAAAAAGCACTCTAAAACGACCTTCGGACGGCTGCGAGATGCCACTTCTGGAAGCGGTCAGATCTCTGAGCTGCACAATTGCAAGGGTTGATTGTGGCATGGAGTGAATGGGCTGTCTGTGCGGTGCATCACAACCTGTTTGTGATTAACCGGTCGTGAGAATGGGCGGTGGTGGGATTTAATTACGACTAAATCTTGCCGCGTTTTGCAAGGATCGCATCGCAGATGTTCTTTTCCACGATCGCCAATTCGGGTGCGCCATCGAGCACCAGATCGGCGGAGGATTTACTGGGCACCACATATTCCCGCGCGGCCGGCAGCACGGTGGTCTCCCACTGCCAGCGGATAAATTCCAGCGTGCGCTGGCGCTCGGTAATATCGCGGACGCGGCGGCGATGAAAACAAATCTCGTCGGGAGTATCCAGGTAAATGGCGAGATCAAAATGCGGCTGCAGTTGAGCGAAATGCAAAGCCAAAATACCTTCGACGATGAGCAAGGATCCGGCGGGGACCTGGTGCTGGCGGTCGCTCACCCGCAAATGCTCGGCAAAATCGTAAATGGGAGAATCGATCGCCTTGCCGGCGGCGTAGTCGCGGATATGAGTCTCCAACAATTTCACATCGATCGCACTCGGAGCGTCGTAATTCTGCTGGGCGCGCTTTTCCAGCGGAAGATGGTTCATTTCCATGGAATAGACTTCCATGGAAAGCACGTTTCCGTTAAGGCGTGAGGCGACGCGTTTAGCGACGGTCGATTTCCCGCTGCCGGATGGGCCGCCGAGCCCGACGACGAAAACTTTTTTCGAATTGGCTGCGCTGGGCATATGTTTAAGATCTTTAGTCCGGATCATCGTAGTCCAGTCCGGATCATCGTAGTCCGGATCACCTTTTAGTTCAGATCACCTCGTCGACCCTTCCCGCCCTGAAGCTAGCTGGCTGTGCCGACATCGCTCCAAGCCTGGCAGCGTGCTCTCTCACAGTTTCAAGTAACGAAGGGCAACACATCCTGATTTAAGAGTTTTGGACTCGACCAGTTTTAAGCGCAATGGTTCGGGCAGACTGACGCCCTGCATTAACCGTCTTCCTTCTCCGGCAACGATTGGGAGAACGACTAAACGATATTCGTCAACCAGACCAAGCTCTATAAGCTGGGAAGGAATATCTACGCCACCGGTCATAATATTTTTGCCCGGTTCCCGCTTCAGTTTAATTATTTCATCGTGAAGGTTGGTACGAACAATTCTCGTATTTTTATCTTCAGCGCTTTCCAGCGTGCGCGAAAAAACAACCTTCGGAATGGCGACAAAGGTTCGAGCAAATTCGAGATCCGCTTTCGTCTCGGACTGGTTTTTTGCGACATCAGGCCAATAAGGAACCATCAATTGATAGGTTTTGCGCCCATAGACGAGCAGGTCAACGTCTTGCAGCAGGTGGGTATAGTGATCCAGCAATGTTTCGTCGGCAATGGATTTGGTGTGGTCGCAGCAGCCATCCAGGGTAGCGTTGATGGCGAAGATTAGATTTCTCATGGCTTGTCCTGAAAGCCCCGACCCCGTCTGGCGCGCCCGCGCTCACGGAAGTTTTGATTTAGATCTGTACTGTTAATTTCTTTATTTCGAGGCTCGGATTCAACATACGCCTTCAGGTTAATGTTTCGTTAAATTAGTGCGATTCGATTGACGAAGCTGGTTTTCAGCATTAGTCTCCCCAACGTATAAGCGAGACTTTATGAGCAAACCTGACCTGGATCAGTCCCGGGCGGCTTACAAACAGGCAGTCGACGAGTGGGTCGCCGCCATTCGCGCGGAAGAGGCCCTGGCCACTGTCGACCATTCGATGATCGCCATGGAGAAGTGGGACGATGCTCATTTTGCCGAGCACATGGCCCACGACAAGGCGTCGAAAGCGCGCGAGGCTTATAAGGACGGCCTTCGCCTGGCGAATTACGGTTTTTAATTAAGTTGCAGAGGTTCCTGCCGCTCTCGTGACGGGCATAGCCTCGTCATCGCACGCGTTGCTGGCGCGCGCATCCTGCGTGCTGCTTGCTGTTTCTCCCTCTTCGGTTTATGGTTCTCGGCCAGATTTGATTCTCAATTATTTTTGCGGGGTGATGAACGATGGTGCGTGGTTTTCTTCGTCTTTTTTGTTTTTGTCTTCGTCTTGGAATTTTGCTGCTTCTCTCTTGCTGCCTTAGTTTTTCCTGGGCGCAAACGTCGCCTACTCCGAAAACGGTGGTGGTTCGCGCCGGCCACCTGCTCGACGTGAAAACAGGTAAGACGCTGACGAACCAGACGATCGTTATTAAAGGAGACAAGATTGTCAGCGTTGGGGCGGATACGCAGGTTCCGGCCGGAGCCACCGTGGTCGATCTCACGAATGCGACCGTGTTGCCGGGGCTGATCGACGCTCATACGCACATCACCATGACCACCGACTTCGGCTATTCGACGCTGGGGATTTCGATTCCGCGCGAGGCGCTCCACGGTGCGCGCAATGCCCGCGTCACGCTCGACGCTGGTTTTACCACGGTACGAAATGTGGGAGCCAGCGGCTTTACCGACGTTGCTTTGCGCGACGCGATTAACGACGGCGACGTTCCCGGACCCCGGATGCTGGTGAGCGGTCCGGCGCTCGGCATTACCGGCGGACACTGCGATGAAAACTTCCTGCCGTTTGAATGGCACATTCAGGGCGAAGGAGTGGCGGATGGAATTGAGGCCGTGCAGCATAAGACGCGCGAAGTTATTAAATACGGCGCCGATCTGATCAAGATATGCGCTACTGGCGGAGTGCTTTCGCATGGCGATAATCCGCAGGCTTCGCAGTTTACGCTGGAAGAAATGAAAGCGATTGTGGCCGATGCGCACCGTTTGGGACGTAAGGTTGCGGCGCATGCGCATGGGGCGCAAGGCATCCTGTGGGCGTCGGAGGCGGGCGTAGATTCGATCGAGCACGGTTCTTACATCGACGACGCGGCCATCGCCGAAATGAAAAAGAATGGAACCTATCTGGTGCCGACTCTCTATCTTATGGACTGGTTTTTCGAGAACGCGGAGAAAATCGGCACGCCTCCCGAGTTGATCGCCAAGGGACATGAAGTCATGCCAGCCGCGCGCAAGAATGTCGCCCACGCCTTTGCCGCCGGAGTGAAGGTTGGCTTTGGCACGGATGCGGCGGTTTATCCGCACGGGCTGAACGCCCATGAATTTGCGGTGATGGTAAAGCTGGGTCTTACGCCGCTGCAGGCGATTCAAGCGGCGACCATTAACGACGCCGATCTGTTGGGATGGTCGGACAAAGTCGGGACGCTTGAGCCGGGGAAGTGGGCGGATATTGTAGCCGTTGACGGCGATCCGCTGGCCGATGTCACTACTCTCGAACGCGTGAAGTTTGTGATGAAGGGGGGAGAGGTGATCAGGAATTCGTATGCGAAGTAAGTAAGGTCAGAGGTTTGAGGTCGGATTGCAGAGGTGGAACCCGCGCCAATCTGGAGCGATACCTTTTATGCTTTTATGAATGAAGCCGAGATTTTTCCTCTCATTGGAGAAGACGGGTTTACGCGCCTGGTGGCTGCTTTCTATCGGCAAGTTTTTGAGGACGACATTATTGGGCCGATGTATCCGAGGGACGATCGCGCGGGAGCCGAGCAGCGTCTGCGCGACTTTCTGATTTATCGATTTGGAGGTCCGCAGCGATATATCGAAGAACGTGGCCATCCGCGGTTGCGGGCCCGGCATAGTCCGTTTCGCGTCGATCAGGCGGCGCGGGATCGATGGATGCAGCTTATGGGCAAGGCGCTTACCGAGGCGGCGCTTCCTGGCGACGTGGAACAGTATCTGAGGGCGTTTCTGGAGCAGATGTCTACGTTCATGATCAACCGGTAGGCAGGTTAGAGGTGGGAGGTTAGATTGCGGAGGTGAACATCCAAATCGCCAGCAGGCTGAGGTTCTAACCTGCAAAGCAACCTCAGACCTCTAACCTTACGCGCTTCCTTTAGAATCCTCCGCAGTGTCTATCGAACTTCAGATTGAAGCCAAACGCGGTCCAGCCCGCGCCGGCAAACTCATTACTCCTCATGGAGAAGTGGAAACTCCTGTCTTTATGCCGGTCGGAACGCTCGCCTCGGTCAAGGGCATTGCGCAGGATGTGCTGGAAGATCTTGGCGTCGAGATTCTACTCAGCAACACCTATCATCTGTTTCTTCGTCCCGGAGTGGAAACGGTGCGACAGGTGGGAGGACTGCACCGGTTCATGTCGTGGGATCGAGCCATCCTCACCGATTCCGGTGGGTTTCAGGTTTTCAGCCTTAACGAACTGCGCAAGGTGAGCGAGGAGGGGGTGGCGTTTCGCTCGCATCTGGATGGGTCGGCGCGGTTTCTTAGTCCTGAAAAAGCGACGGAGGTGCAGATTGGCCTGGGGGCCGACATCATCATGGCTTTTGATGAGTGTACGGAGTATCCGGCGGACGCGGCGCGGGCAAGGGCTTCGATGGAGCTGACTTTGCGCTGGGCGGAACGGTGCAAGAGATATTTTGAGGAGCATAAGGGTGAGGTGCCGTGGGAGAGCAGCGGTCAGCCATCAGCTGTCAGCCATCAGGTGGAGCAGGAGTGTGGCTCCGGCGGACAGGCGGGGGAGGCTGTTTCTACGCTTGCGGGAGCTACCCAAGCTTTATTTGGGATTGTGCAGGGCGGAATGGATCCTGCGCTGCGGCGCGAGTCGGCTTTGCGGACTATTGATATTGGGTTTCCTGGGTACGCTATCGGAGGGCTTTCGGTGGGCGAGCCTCGCGAACTTACTCGCGATGTTGTTTTATCCACGCTGGAGCACCTGCCTGCCGATAAGCCGCGATATTTGATGGGAGTGGGAACTCCGGAGGAGATTGCGTTTTATGCGCAGTCGGGTGTGGACATGATGGATTGCGTCTTGCCGACTCGCGCGGCGCGCCATGGGCTGTTGTTTACGTCCGAGGGGAAGCTTTCGATTAAGCAGGCGCGCTATGCGCAGGATGAGGCTCCGCTCGATCCGGCTTGCGATTGCCGGGTTTGCCGGCGGTACTCGCGAGCTTATCTGCGACATCTTTACGCTTCGAATGAGTTACTGGCGCAGGTTTTGAATACGGTGCACAACCTCCACTATTACTTGGCGACTATGCGGACGGTGCGGAGCTGGATTCGAGGAGGGTGAGTATTTAGCACGGAGATGGGGCTGGCGGTTGGACGTTTGCGGCTGAAAACACGATGTAAATCGGCGTACCCGCCTTGACACCTTGCTAGCCGTCCGGCATTCTATTCAGCTTGGGGATAAAGTTTGTTTCCTTCTGTGCCGTTCCGACCAAAAACGGAGCGCGGCATGCCGGTTGTAGGCTGTAAGACGTAGGTTTCTCCGGCCCTGGAAGAAAAGAATCCCGCGGTTCAGATAAGCTCAGCGGTGGAAGTTAGGCGGCGAAGGCAGCAAACTTGTGCCAAGTTTTGCCCCTTGCGCCTTTGGTTGCGCGACTGGTTTTAGTAGTAGATTTGACACTTTTTCGTTATAGAGGTTCGGTTTGGCGTTGGAAATCATTTTCTCGGGCGTCGCGCAAGGTATGGCGTTTTGGTTGCAGCTACCCAGTGGCTCGAGTCTGCTTAGCATCGCGCCCCTGCTGTTCATTTTTGCCATTTTCTACTTCCTGCTGATTATGCCGCAGCAGAAGAAACAGAAGAAATGGCAGGCCATGTTGAGCGAGTTGAAAAACGGAGACAGGATCGTGACCAGCGGCGGGCTGCGCGGAACGATTATCAATCTTAAGGACGATGCGCTGGTGTTGCGCGTGCCGCCCGACAATTTGAAGCTTGAGATCAGCCGGGCGTCGGTGGTTTCGGTGACGACGGCGGAAGAAGGGAAATAAATCGCTGGCTGCTAGTCGTTGGTCGGTCGCGAAGCGGCCATGTTTCTGACCCGACTGATAGCCAGGGATCGTTAATCGGGTTTTCATGAATAAGAACCTTGGCTGGAAATTAGTGGTCGTAGTCGGCATCCTTCTGGTGTTCCTGTTCGGTATTTTCGGGGTTCCGAAGAGCTGGACGGGGCAGGGATTGATCAGCGCGATTACCGACCGCATTCATTTGGGACTGGATCTCCGCGGCGGAACTCACCTCATTCTGCAAGTGCAGGTTAACGACGCGGTTAATGTCGACTCCGATAACGCGATAGCGCGGCTTAAAGAAGACATGCGGACGCGCAAGATCAATTACGCCGATATCGTTAAGCCGGACGCGGTGAATCATCCCGAGATGATCGTGGTGAAGGGCGTCCCTTCCGACCAGACCAGCGATTTCAAAAGCATTGTTACCGACCGACTGCCGGATTACGAGGCTACTTCGGGAGCGGAGAATTCGTGGACGGTGGCGATGAAGGCCACCAACCTGAAGGATTTAAAAGATCGCGCAGTTACCCAGGCGATTGAGACCATCCGCAATCGAATCGATGCGCTTGGCGTAAGTGAGCCGGTGATTCAGGAGCATGGACTGGGGCAGTATCAAATTCTGGTGCAATTGCCGGGCGTGGATGATCCGGCGCGAGTGAAGGAAATCATGCAGTCCACGGCGATGCTTGAGATCAAGCAATCGGTGGGCGGACCTTACGGAAGCCAGGAGCAAGCGCTGCAGGAGCACAGTGGCGTGTTGCCTCCGGATGCGGTGCTGATGCAGGGCAAGAGCATCGGTTCGCGGAACAGTGACACGGGCGAGCAGTGGTATTTGATCTCTCGGGCCTCGGCAGTGACGGGCCGCGATCTTCGGACTGCGGAGCCGACCACCGACGAAAACGGACAGGCGGCGGTACGTTTCATTCTTACCGGTGAGGGTGGGCGAAAGTTCTACTCGTTTACTTCGAGTCATGTTGGCGACAACCTAGCTGTCGTTCTCGACAACAAAGTGCAGGAAGTTGCGGTGATCAAAGAGGCGATCCGCGATACCGGCATCATTAACGGCAAGTTCACGGAGCAGGAAACACAAGACCTTTCGATGACGCTGCGTTCGGGCGCTCTGCCCGCTGGGATCAAATATCTGGAAGAGCGCACGGTGGGACCGTCACTGGGCGCTGATTCGATTCGCTCCGGCGTTCGGGCTGCCGTCTATGGCATGCTGGTCGTCCTTATTTTCATGCTGGTGTACTACCGCTGGGCGGGCGTAAATGCCGATATTGCTTTGATTCTGAATTTGATCATTCTGCTTGGATTCATGGGCTATGTGGGGGCAGTTCTAACGCTGCCGGGGATTGCAGGCATCATTCTGACGGTGGGTATGGGGGTGGACTCGAACGTCCTGATTTTTGAGCGCATTCGGGAAGAGCTGAGGAATGGAAAAACGCCTCCGTCGGCGGTGGAGCAGGGTTTCCACCAGGCCTTGATCACAATCATTGATACTCACGTCACCACCATGGTTTCCGCCTTGATTCTGTTTCTCTTTGGAACGGGGCCGGTCAAGGGCTTTGCTACGACGCTGTTCTTTGGATTAGCGGCGAACCTGTTCACGGCAGTATTTGTATCGCGCGTGATTTTTGATTGGGTGCTGAGCCGGAAGCAGCGCGGAGAAGAATTAAGTATTTGAGGTTGTCGCTGGTCGATAGCGTTCGCGAATTTGAAAAGAACGATAGACTGCGAGCGGCCAACGGCGCGACGAGCGACTAACGACGGTTTTCGAAGGGATCGTAAGCAGCGTGGAATTTTTTAAGAATACAAACATCGATTTCCTCGGGAAGAAGTGGTACTTCCTGACTTTCTCGCTCATCTTCAGCGTGGCTGGAGTGCTGTCCATGGCGTTCTGGCATGGAATTCCGCTGGGTGTCGATTTCCGCGGCGGCACGCTGGTGTATGTGAAGTATGCGCACACGCCGAACATCGAAGCCATTCATGCGGAAATCGATCGTGCCGGCCTGAAGAATGCGCGAGTGCAAGCCTACGACCCATCGCACAATAGCAATGAAGTGCTGATTCAGCTCGATATTCAGGAGACGAGCGAACAAGCTCTCGACCAGGGTAAGGTCAGGATCATTCAGGCGCTGCAGGGTAATACCACTCCGGGCAAGCAGGATCTCAACAACTCGAGTTCCTTGAGCATTCAGCAGTATCTGTTGGATAAAGATCCGCTGCACCTGGGAACAAGTGCGGATGCTAATCCGCGCTACATGGCGGTGGCGCAGTCCATAGTCGACTATCGCGACAAGACTAAGGGCGGCGTTCTGGCGTCGCTGGACGATTTGAAGAGTGCGACGGATCCGGCGGTTGTGGCGTCGCTGCAGGACAATTTCTTCGTGTCCGACTTCGGTGTTCGCAACGTTGAAATCGTCGGCCCGCAGGTTGGAAAACAGCTCCGCAAGCAGGCTGTGCTGGCGACCCTGTATTCGCTCGGTGGAATGCTGATTTACCTCGGATTCCGCTTTGAGTGGATTTACGGCGTGGCCGCGGTATTGACGGTTTTCCACGACACGCTAATCACGGTGGGCGCATTTTCGCTGCTTAACTGGGAAATATCCCTGACCGTAATCGCCGCCATTCTCACCCTGATCGGATATTCGAATAACGACACCATCGTCGTTTTCGACCGCATCCGGGAAAACATCAAGTTGTTGCGGCGGGATCGGTTGGCGGACATTGTCAACAAAAGTATTAATCAGACTTTAAGTCGAACCATCTTGACAGCGGGCCTGACTTTCCTTACCGTGCTTGCTCTGTTTCTTTTCGGGGGCGAGGTGTTGCGTGGTTTCAGCCTGGCGCTGGTGATCGGCATACTGATTGGAACGTATTCCTCGATCGCGATTGCGGCGCCGATTCTGGTGGCTTATCAGGAGTGGCGCGGAGAGCGGGGCAAGAGTCCGATAGCGATGCCATTGCGGTCAGGCAACGGGCCCACGCAGCCGAAGGAAAAGGTGAAGGCTTAGGTTGGGTGTTTCCGGGTAATGAATTGGCGTAGAATCCTCACCTGCCCGCAGAGGCAGGGTGGACAGTAAGAACGGTCAAAAGAGCGGGAGCAAAGAGGATACGGCTGGTGTCTAACTTCTAGTACGGTCTGGTGCAGGAGAAGCCTATGTTTGAAGACAGCCTTATTGAGTCGGGAAATAAGCTCAAAACCAAGCGACTGGCCACATCAATTCTTTCTTTTATTGGACAGTTTGCGCTCATTGGGATTCTCATCCTGATTCCGCTTATTTATACCGATGCATTGCCGAAGACGCAGTTGATGACCTTTCTAGTAGCGCCGCCTCCGCCTCCACCTCCGCCGCCTCCGCCGGCAGCCGCGCCTAAAGTGGTTAAGGTGCAGAGCGAAGTGATTAACGGGCAGCTTCGCACTCCGACCAAGATTCCAGAGAAAATCCAGATGATTAAGGAAGAAGAGCAGCCACCCGATCTCGGTGGCGGCGTCCCGGGAGGTGTGCCGGGTGGTATTCCTGGAGGTTCGGCGGGCGGGGTGATGGGCGGCATTCTGAGTTCGACCCAGGTCGCGGTGCCGAAGGTTGCGACTCCGCAGCGCATTCGGGTTTCACAGGGTGTGTCGACCGGTCTCTTGCTGAAGAAGGTCACACCGAATTATCCGCAACTGGCAAAACAGGCTCGGATTCAGGGGGTGGTAGTACTGCAGGCAGAAATCAGCAAAGACGGCACAATTCAGAACCTTCAGCTGATCAGCGGACACCCCATGCTGGCTCCGGCGGCGATTGAAGCCGTGAAGCAATGGCGTTATAAGCCGTATCTACTGAATGGCGAGCCGGTAGCGGTGGAAACGACGGTACAGGTGAACTTCAGCTTGTCAGGGGGCTAGACTCCCCGGACCGGTTGGTCCTTTAGCAGGTTCGGTTATCGAGTTTTCGGTGCAATAGCGGTTTTGGGCCTTCCCCGTCCCACCTTATTTCCCGAGACGGGAGACTTGGGTGATATTTCACCTGAGGGCGATTCTGCCTAATTTGATTTTCTTGCATCAAACGGTCTTGGTCTCGACGGTTGCAGGATGCGACGGGCAACCTTCGATGGGGCTGGAGTCGAAGGGGCGTGGTTCGGTGTCTTTATGTATGCGGGACCGGGTTGAAATAGGATTTTCGAAATAGATTCGAGTTTGAAATAGTTCCGAGGAGGAAAGTAACTCATGGTAGCGAACTTAGCAGCAGTCGCACTCTCAAATTCCCATATGTTGGCCACTTGGCTCTTGCAGGACCAGGGCTCGGTTGGTTGGGATCCAATTTCGCTCTGGAAGCAGATGGGACTTCTGGCGAAGGCCGTGGTCATCATTCTGTTCATCATGTCTGGCTGGTCGATCGGCGTAATGATCGATCGTTGGATGGCTTTTAACGCAGCCCGCAATCAATCGCGCTCGTTCGCTCCCGCAGTTGCCGGGGCGCTGCGCGAAGGCAAGATTGACGAAGCGATCAAGGTTGCCGAGCGCAACAAGAAGAGCCACCTGGCCAAGGTTGTCACGGCAGGCCTGATGGAATTCAAGGCTCACCAGGATAGCCCGGGCGAAATCCCCGGTGAAACCATTGAAGCTTCGAAGCGCGCACTGGAGCGCACCGAAGCGATCGTGCACGCCGAGCTGAAGCGCGGCCTGGGCGGTCTGGCGACGATCGGCTCGACGGCCCCGTTCGTGGGACTGTTCGGCACGGTGGTCGGTATTCTTAACGCCTTCAATGGCATTGCGAAGGAAAAGGCAACCGGACTGGCAGCAGTGGCCGGGGGTATTTCCGAAGCGCTGGTGACCACCGCAGTCGGCCTGTTCGTGGCGATTCCGGCCGTCATGATGTTCAACTACCTAACCGGTCGCGTGGAAGCGTTCGACGTGGAGATGGATAACTCTTCGAGCGAACTGATTGATTACTTCCTGAAGCGCCGGAGCATGCGCCGCTCCTAATTCAGCGTTCAGCGCTGTTGGGACGGCCGTAGTAAGTCTGCAGTTTGCATCCATGAGTCGCGGTGGAGGCCGGGCGGGGACGCCCGGCTCTCCATTGTGAGAATTGCGGATGAGGTGCAGTAAAGATACGCGGGAGAAATGATTTCATGTCACTAGCGAAACGGAACGAAGCAGCCAACGTCACCTCCGACATCAATGTCACACCCATGGTCGACGTGATGCTGGTCCTGCTGATCATCTTCATGGTGGTCACACCCATGTTGCAGCACGGCATGCCAGTGGACATGGCGAAGGTCAATAATCCGACAGACATGCACGATGCCGACAAGGAAGATGCATTGCAGGTCGCGGTCACTCGCGACGACAAAGTCTTCTTCGGCACAGATCTGGTAAAGCCGGACGACTTGACACAAAAAGTTAAAGACAAGCTGGCCAACCGAACCGACAAGCGCGTGTTTTTGAAAGCTGACGCTCGGGCGAAATTTGGCTGGGTGGTCGAAGTGGTTGACGACGTTCGCGCGGCTGGCGTGGACCAGCTCGGTTTGTTGACAGATCAGAAGAAGCCGGGAGAGCTGAAGCCGCCTCCGGGTTCGACATCGCCTACGGGCGGGCAGTAGGTCAGTCATTAGCATTTGAGCCAGCATTCGCGGCAGCATTTGCGGCGCAGGATCGTTGAAGACGTAATCGGAAGTAGAAGCAGAGGAGATCGATATGGCAATGGCAATGGGCTCCAAAGGGGGCCAGAACGCGAACATGAACGTCACGCCGCTGATCGACGTGTTGTTGGTGCTGTTGATCATCTTCATGGTGATCACGCCACTGACGCCGAAAGGTCTGGACGCGTTGGTGCCGCAGCCCCCGCCAAAGGATCAGAAGCAGCCGCCGCCCACTCCGGATCGCACGATTGTTGTGCAGTTGATCGATCACGGCGCGGGCAATCCTCCTGGACTCAAGATCAATCAGGACGAGGCTACCTGGGAGACCTTGCAGGGCCGGCTGGAAGATATCTTTAAGACCCGGGCTGAGAAAGTAATGTTCGTGAAGGGCGACGACAATGTGCCCTTTGCCGATGTGGCGACGGTGATCGATATCGCGCATTCCGCGGGCGTCGACAAGGTTGGTTTGATCACGGCGAAGATCGAGGCGGGCGGCTAGAGAGAATCGGGCAATCGGGTGAGCACCGGGTGAGCAATGATCGGGT
>Ga0209006_10003756_pt1 | contig 13812 bp, 13 predicted proteins | sample JacPin_JW_Ref_O2_FD_188567 | JGI IMG/M metagenome (GOLD analysis project Ga0209006, IMG submission 188567) | Forest soil microbial communities from Algoma, Ontario, Canada - Jack Pine, Ontario site 1_JW_Ref_O2 (SPAdes) (version 2) | ecosystem: Environmental > Terrestrial > Soil > Boreal... | reverse complement strand
CAAACAGGGCCAGCACGATCCGGCTCCAGCGCCGGGCGATCGTGCGATAGAGCGGATCGCCGGTCCGCAGCCCCAGCCATTCCATGAACAGCACCATCGCCGGGAACGCGATCCCGAAGCACACCAGCGGGATGTGCACCGCAAACGACAGTGCCTGCATCTGCCGAGCTTCGAGCAGATACTGCTGATGCACCGGGGCGAAGGCGGCAGCGAGCGCGCTCATGCTTGAGCGGCACGGTACCGATCCGGCTCAGGTAACGGTGACTAGCTGCGCGCGAGCACGAGCCAGCAGAATCCGAGCTCGCCGCGGTAGCCGTCGAGGTACTCGAGCATCCGCCGGTCCAGCCAGTCGCGGATCCTCGAGGCGTCCTCGGCGTCCGGGTTGTCCAACAGCCAGCGCTCGGGGCCGGCGCGGTAGGTCGACTCGAACTCGTCCCACTCGAGCTGGTCTGAGACGCTGAGGTGCAGGACGCGCCAGCCCGCCCCTCGCGCTGCCGCGAGCAGTTCGCCGAAGGGCAGCATCTCCCCGAACAGATCCGCGGTGAATCGGGACGGGTTGCGCTCGAGGTAACCGTCTCCGTACAGCAGCCGACCGCCCGGCGAGAGCACCTTCGCGAGCGCGGTCAGCGCCGCGGCGGTGTCGTCCCAGATGTGCTTGGCTCCGACGCAGATGACCCGATCGGCCGGCTCGGTCCACGACTCCGCCGGGCAATCGACGAGCTCGACGCGGTCGTCAAGGCCGCGCTCGGCGGCCAGCGTCATGCCGCGCGCGAGCGCCGCCGCGTCGTTGTCGACGCCACGGCCGGTCAGGGCCGGGCTGCGCTGAACCGCTCGGAGCAGGAGTTCGCCCCAGCCACAGCCGATGTCGAGCACCCGCTCGGCTCGCCCGAGCTCGAACTCGTCGAGCAAGATCGACGCGTGCGCCTCCGACAGCGGCGCGTTCCAGCGCATCGCCGAGTGCCAAACCGCGTCCGGGATCGGCGGCTCGTACTCCGGCTCAGCCATTTCGATCAGCGGCCAGACCAGGCTTTGATCTTGCGGTCGACCCACCGCCGCAGCGGCCCCGAGCTGACGCGGGCGTAGATGCTCGCTCCTCTGCCGCAGATGCCACTGCCGGTGCTGACCACTCCGAGCACCGAGCGCCTATCGGCGCTGAGCAACGGCGTGCCGCTGTCACCCTCGCAGGTGCCTTCAGGACGGGCTTTTGACGGTGGTGTCAGGCACAGCTGGGTTGGTGAGTTGTAGCGGATCATCGCGGCGACCCGCTTGCAGACACCGTTGGAGCTGACGCGCATCCTCAAGCCGTGCAACTGGATGCCGCCCAGGCCGGATTGATTCGGGTTGGTCAACCCCCAGCCGAGCACGAACACGCGCGCGCCACCCCGCGCGGACCTCGGCGAGCCGAGCTTGAGGGCCGCAAACGGCGCGGGCCGGCGCAGGTGCAGCAGGGCGACATCGTCAGAGAAGCTCTCGTGGAGACTGGGGTTAGCCGGGGCCCGCGCGAACTTGTCGACGCCCACCGTGGCTCCTGCGCCGATGTCCTTGAGCGCGTACGACCGTTGGCGGCCCGACACGACCGTGAACGGCTGCTCGAATTTGACGTCGCTCGGGTTGGTTCCCAGGCAGTGCGCCGCGGTCACGACGACGCGCGGCGCGATCAGGCCGCCGCCACACAGGGTGCCCCGCTTGCCGGAACCGACGTTGGCGATGATCTGAACAATCCCCGGATAGCGACTGGCGCGGATCCGCTTGCCGCCGATCACCGCGTTGGCCCCGATCGGCGCGAGCAGCGCGATCAGAGCGACCGCCAAGAAGCCCACCAGCAGCACCGATCGCGGGCGCCGACGATAGCGACTGGCCGCTGCCCTTGCCCTGATCACGCCGGCATTCTCGCATCTCCAGCACTCGTCTCGCACGGTATGGTCAGGCGGTGCTTGGTGGCTCCCGCAGGCCGACTGGCGGTGCGCGATGACGGGCGCGTCGGATTCCGAGGCTCGCGAGTTCGCGGCCGGGTTCCGGGCGTTCCTCGAATGGGTGCATTCAGACGAAGCCGGCTCGGGAGAGCGAAACGAGGTCGCCGCTCTCGTGCGCGGCTTTCTCGGCGACGAGGCGTCCGAGCAATCGGTGGTGACGCGCACGCTGCCGCTGTTCGAGCACGTCAACCTCCAGACCGCGCTCGACTCGTGGTCACAGGAGACGGGACGCCACGTGCAGGTACACGGCATCACCCTCCCGCCCCACTATGGCGGAATCACGCTGCAGCAGCTCGTCACCGGAGAGGGGATCCCGCCGCTGCGGCTGTCGGCGCCGCCGCTGACCGATCTGCCTAATGGCCCGGACTCGACGCTCGCGTGTTTGAAGCTCGCCGTACTGCTGGTCGATGACGCGTCCGGCCGATACGTCGTCATGGTCAACGGGCCCAACGAGCACGACCCAAGCCTCGAGCTCGAGATCGCCGGATTGTCGGTACAGGCCGCACAGGCCGTGCACGCAAGGTTGGGCGAGCTGCGCAATCAGCTCAACGTCTACCGCGGCCATGTGCTCGAGCTCACGATGACCGAGATGGGCAGTGTCTCGATCACGTTCGGTGAAGTGCCACAGACCGTCCGCGACGACGTCGTGCTGCCAGAAGCGGTCCTCGGGCGCATCGAGCGTCACGCGCTCGGGGTCGCCTCCCACCGCGACGCGCTGCTGCGCGCGGGCCAGCACCTCAAGCGCGGCCTGTTGCTGTACGGACCGCCGGGGACGGGCAAAACGCACACGACGCGGTACCTGATCGGCCACATGTCTGGCTACACGCGGCTGATCCTGACCGGGCGCTCGCTGCGCGCGATCGGCTCGGCCGCCGAGCTCGCGAGGAGCCTACAGCCGTCGGTGATCGTGCTCGAGGACGTCGATCTGATCGCCGAGGACCGCAGCTTCGGCCCCGGCTCGAGCCCGGTCCTGTTCGATCTGCTCGACGCGATGGACGGCGCTGCGCCCGACGCGGATCTGCTGTTCGTGTTGACCACCAACCGCGCGGACCTGCTCGAGCCCGCGCTCGCCGCTCGGCCCGGCCGCGTCGACGTCGCGATCCAGATCGACCTTCCCGACCCGGACGCGCGCGAGCGGCTGCTCGCGCTCTACGGCCGGTCGGTCCCGTTACAGCTGACCGCGGCGCAGCGGCGCAAGATCGTCGAGCGCACCGACGGCGTGACGGCCTCGTTCCTCAAGGAGCTGCTGCGCCGCGCGATTCTCGAGTCTCTGTACGACGACGGGTCGATGAAGACGGTCACTTATGCGCACGTGTCACGTGCGCTTGACGATCTGCTCGACTCAAGCCAGGAGCTCACCCGCAGTCTTCTTGGTGTCGGCAACGACCCCGAGGATCTCCCCGCAGGCGGCGGCCTGGGATCACTTCCGCCCGACCGCGGCCAGTGGCGGGCTATGGCAATCGCGCGGCACCAGCGCCACTTCAATCGGTGAGCGTTATGTCAACTCGGCGGCCGGGCTAGGCGCGCTCGGGCTCGACCACGACGCGGACCGTTCCAGGGGGTCGGGTCTCGGCCACCTCGAGCGCATAGTCGAACTCATCGAGTGAAAGCCGGTGCGACACCCAGCTGTCGGCATCGAGGTTGCCGTCGCGGGCCAGGTCGATCACCGCGGCGAGGTCCTCGATCCCCGACGCGTACGCGCCGACGATCTGAAGCTCGTGGGCCATGAACGCACTCGAGACCTCAAGCGTCAGCATCGAGTCGACGACCGACCCCAGGACCAGCCGCCCGCCCCGGCGCAGGAGCGCGACTCCGACCGCCGGCGCATCCGCCTGACCGCTGAAATCGATCACCGCGTCCATCCGCCCGGCGCTGTGACGCAGCGCCCGGGCGGCTCCGTCGAGGCCCTGGTGAACCTCGACGCCGAGCCCCTGGACCCGGTCGGCACTTGCCTCGCTGCGGACCACCGCGGCCAAATGAAGATCGGGGTCGAGCGCGCGGGCGACCCCCAGGACGCCGCTCCCGAGGCCGCCCGCTCCGAGGACGCACAGCGCGCCTCCGCGAGGCACCCCCGCAAGTCGTACGGCATTGTGAGCCGTGGCGGCGGCATCGGCGAGCAATGCGGCCGCGGCCGGCTCGATGCCGTCCGCGGGCAGCATCCGCGACACCGGCCAGACGACTTGCTCCGCGAAGCCGCCCGCATCGTGAAAGCCGAGCGCGCGTACGTGGTCGCACCGCTGGTCCTCGCCTCGCAGGCACCCGGGACATCGTCCGCACGGGGCGAGCGGGTGCAGCACAGCAAGGTCGCCGACCGCGACCGGCGATTCCGTCGCGTTGACCTCCTCGACGACCCCCGCGACCTCGTGGCCGGGGCGGACCGGATATGAGGCTCCTCGCGGCAGGACCATTCCGTTGAGCAGGTGCAGGTCGGTCGCGCAAACGCCACACGCCAGCACGCGCACGCGGGCGAAACCCGCTGGTGTCTCCGGTTCGGGCCCTTCGCGCACGCGCGCGCGGCCCTGATCCATCTCGACGTAGCGCAAGGTCAGCGCCTCTCGGCGCCCTCGCGCCTCGGGGCCCCCGCCTCGTCTTCGCCAGTCACGCGCGCTGAGGATATACAGTCCGCGCGCCGGTCAGCGGCCAAGCAGCGCGCGCGCGACGGTCATCTTCTGGACCTCGGCGGTGCCCTCCTCGAATCGCTGGGCCCGCGCATCGCGGTACACCCGCTCGATCGGAGACGGTGAGAAGTATCCGATCCCGCCGTGCACGTCGAGCGCCGCGTCAGTCACGCGTTGGAGCATCTCGCTCGCGAACAGCTTCGCCATCGCCGCCTGGGCCGTGGCGTCGCCGCCGCTCTCCCACGATCGCGCCGCCTGCAGCACGAGCGCCCGAGCGGCCTCGATCTCGGTCGCCATCGACGCCAACCTGAACGAGATCGCCTGGCGTTCAGCAAGCTTGCGTCCGAACGTCTCGCGGGTCTTGGCATACGACACCGACAGTTCGAGCGCGCGCCGTGCCAACCCGACGCACGTCATCGCGAGGGAGATCCTGCTCGGTGACAGAAAGCCGCCGAGCGCGACCGCCAGCCCGTCACCCTCGCCTCCCAGCCGGTTCGAGACCGCGACCGGCGCCCGATCGAATACGAGGTGCGCGTGATCGGTCCCGCGCACGCCCATCGACTCCGGCATCACGTGCGCTTGGACGCCCGCGCCGTGAGGCGGGATCATCAGCGCGAGGGTCCCCTCCGCCCTGGAGGTGCCCTCGAGCCGTGCGATCAGGAGCAGGTAATCGGCGATCGTGCCGAACGTGATCAGGTGCTTCTCGCCGCTGACGAAGTAGGTATCCCCCTCGCGCGCGACGCTGCAGCGCAGGTCCGCGCCCGTGCCGGCCGTCGGCTCGGTCAGCGCGAACGCGACCTTGATGTCTCCCGCGATCAGGGGCAGCAGAAACCGCTCGCGTTGTGCGGCGTCGGCGTTGGCGGCGATCGGCCGCCAGATCCCGTTGCAGACGTGCACGATCATCCGCACCGACGCGTGCGACATCGAGATCAGCTCAAGCAGCTCCAGATAGCGCGTGAACGGGAGACCGCGTCCTCCGTACTCGGCCGGTGCGGCCAGCCTCAGGTAGCCGCGGTCACGCAGTTGCGGCCACAGCTCCGGGGGCAGCTCGCGGTCGCGCTCGATCTGCTGCGCCCACTCCTCGCCGGCGCCCTGTACGTATGCGCGAATCTCGTCGCTGAGCGCCTCAAACCGGGCCTCGTCGAGCTCCGGTGCGTGCGCCGTATCTGCTCGGCCCGCGACCATGCGCTGCGCAGTATGGTCGATCCGCCCCTTGCGCCGAGCGGCGGCTCACCGCTGTCGCCGACGTCGCCGGGAGCAACCTCTCCGGACGGACCCCGGGACCGCCGACGGTTTGTAAAACCCCGGTCCCGGCGACACTAGCCGCAGAATCGCGGCCCAGCGACCGCGCAACTTCGCGTTGGACGCCGGTTTGGAACCGGTGGTCAACCCAAGGGAGGCAGTATGAAGCGCACAACGAAGTTGATCGTCGCCGCGGTGATACTCGCGGTCGCGATCACGGGGGTCGCCGCAGCGGCGTCGTCGCCGACCGTTTCGACTCGGGCGGCAACCAAGATCCACAACTTCTCCGCAAAGCTCAACGGGGTCGTGAACCCGAACGGGAGCCGCACCGGCTACGTGTTCCAGTACGGGCTCACGACCGCCTACGGGCTGCAGACCAGCGGTCACAACGCGGGGGCCGGAACGAAAGACGTCGCCGCCAGCGCGACGATCGCGGGACTCTCGCCCGGAACCGTCTATCACTACCGCGTCGTCGCGCTCAACCGGCTCGGCTCTACGACCGGCGCCGACCGCACGCTAAAGACCACGGGGCCCCCGCCCCCAGGAGTCGCGACCGGGCCCCCGGTGAGCGTAGGTAAGACAACGGCCACCGTCACGGGCACGGTCAGCACCAACGGCGCCGCCACCACGTGGCTGGTGCAGTTCGGTCTGACCACGGGGTACGGCGCGCAGACGTTCGGTCAGGTGATCCCGAACTCCGGGTCCCCGACGGCCGTATCCGTGCAGCTCACCGGACTGACGCCGGGGAAGATGTTCCACTACCGGCTCGTGGGGCTCCACAGCGGCAAGGTCGTCTCAGACGGCAACGACGGGACCTTCTTCACGGAGCCCGCAACACGGGCCAAGACGCGCGTCTCGGCGCGCACGAAGCCGTCCCATGACCGGCACTCGCCGTTCGTGTTCACCACCAACGGCACGGTCCACGGCGGGAGCTCGATGCCGGCCGCGGTCCGGTGCACGGGGACGGTCCGCGTGCGCTATTTCCGCGGCAGGCGCCGGATCTCGAGCGGGCTCGCATCGCTCGCGCCGACGTGCACGTTCTCGACGCAGGTCAAGTTCCGCCACCTCCGCGGCCACGGCGCCGCGAAGCTGCGGATCGCGATCAGCTTCCCCGGCAACGGATATATCGCGCCCTCGTCACGCAGTAACACCGTGACGGTTCGCTAGCACCTGCCCGGGCTCCCGGTCTGGCGGCCGGGAGCCCGGTGGCGGCTACGCTTGCGCGCCATGCCGGCTAGCGGTAGTGGGCCGCGAGTGTCGCGCCCAGAACTCGTGCTGCTGGCGGCACTTGCGGTGTGGGCGGCGTTCCCGATCGTCCTGCTGCTCGTGCACGCGTCGCAGACGCACACGACGTTCACGGGCGCGGATGGTCTGATCGGCGCCAACGGGGTGCTCGGGGCCGATCAGCTGCAGTACCTGGCGTGGGCCCGCGATGCCGGCACGCACGGGCTCGCGTCCGATCTGTTCACGCTCGAGCCCAACGGCCATGTCTACCTCGAGCCGCTGTTCACGATCACGGGCGCACTGTGGCGGGCGGGGCTCTCGCTGCCGCTCGCATACCTGCTGTTCAAGCCGCTGGCGGTGATCGCGCTGCTGTTCGCCGCCGTCGCCTGGGCGCGACGGGCATTCACCGACGAGCTCGGGGCGCGTGCGGCTGCGGTCGTGCTGGCGCTCTTTCTGTACACGCCGCTGACGGCGCTGTTCAGCTGGTTCAAGCTCGGAGCCGGGTCGTTCCGCTTCGAGCTCTACCTGCTCGGGTCCGAACTGCTGGCGGCCAACAAGCTGTGGGGCTACGTCCCGAGCGCGTTGGCGCTCGCGCTCGTTCCGGTGGCGCTGCTGGGGGTAGAGCGCGCGCTCGATCCTCAAATCGGCGTCGCGCGCGGGCTCGGCGCACCCTATGGTGCCCGCCGCCCGCTCAGCCCATTTCTCGGCACCGGGCGTGGGCCGCGCGGCGCGTCGCGATGGCCGGGGCGGCGGTGGCTCGTGGTGGCGACGCTCGCAGCGCTGGTCGCCTCATGGCTTCACCCCTGGCAGGGCATCACCCTGATCGTGATCTTCGTGGGGCTGGCGCTGTGGCGGCGGCTGCAGGGAGCGCTCCCGCTCGCGGTGCCCGCGATCGGCGCGGCGCTGCCGCTCGCGTATTACTACCTGCTCAGCCACACCGACGCGGCATGGAAGCTCGCGTCGAACCTGGAGGTGATCTCGCGCCTGCCGGCGCTTGTGCTGCTCGCCGGCTTCGGTCCGCTCGTCCTGATCGCCGCCTTCGGCGTACGGCGGCCGGAGGGGATCGTGTTCGAGCAGCTGCTGCTGCTGTGGATCGGCGGATGCTTCGTGACCTACTTCGTCAACGGCGCGTTCGCCCCACACGCGCTCCAGGGGCTGAGCTTTCCGTTCGCGGTGCTCGCCGTACGCGGCTGGCAGCGGTTGCGGCTGCCGGCCCTCGCCGGAGTTGCGGCGGTCGTCCTCGTCACGATTCCGGGCCTCGCCTACGACGCGCGCAAGATGATCAAGGTGACGCGCAGTTCGATCGTGCAGTACTACCTGCCGAGCTCCGATGAACGGGCCTCGCGGCCGGTCTGCGACGGCACCACGGCCGCGCGGTGTTCGTCGGCCACGGCTACTGGAGCCGTGACTACCCGAGCCGTTCGCGGCAGGCCGACATCCTGTTCGCGGGTCACATGCGCACCAGCCTCGCTCGCTCGTTCGTGCGCTCCACGAACGCGACGCTGCTGGTGGCCGATTGCAGGCACGACGCCGACCTGAGCCGCAAGCTGGGCCCGCTGCTCGCGTCGGTGCGCCATTTCGGGTGCGCGACCGTCTACGTCTTGGCGCCCGGGCGGTCGGCGAGCCGGTAGACGAACCGCAGCCCCGACCAGGTCGCGTCGATCGCACACACCTTGTTGTCGACCAGGCCGGCGGCGAGTCCGAGCTCGCGAACGGCGCTGTCACCGAGATCGGTCGCCACGCCCGAGGACCGCTTCGGCCACGCGATCCACAGGCCGCCCGCGTCGCTCAGGGCGGCCCGCAGCGCCGGCAGGCGGCGCTCTAGCTGATCACGATCGACGTGGAATGAGACGATCGCGTCAGCCGGGCCTTGCAGGCGCCGCCGGACGGCGACTCCCGAGGGGAGCTCGCCGAGCACCGCATCGAAGCCGGGCGGCGCATCCACGAGCACGAGCCTCGCGTCCGGCTTGATCCCGAGCTTGCGGACCAGCGGCGTGCTCGAGTAGCCCGCGCTCATGATCGAGCCTGATCCGCTATCTCGGCGATCACCTTCGAGATCTGGCTTCCCTGCCAGGCTACCGGCGACTTGCCGGGCTCGTCGGTCACGAGGTGCGCGCCGGGGATCGCGGCCGCGTACGCCTCGCCGACCGCACGCGGGTGCCCCGGGTCGGCATAGTCGTCGCTGGCGACGACGGCGGTCGGTACGGTGATCGCAGCCAGCTCGGACACCGCATCGAACGGGTGCGAGCGCGGGACGGCGGCGAGCGCGTCGGCCACCGCATCCGGGTGCTGGTGAAGTGACAGGCGCTGCCGGATCACCTTGAGCACGGTCTCGCGCCACTGCGGTGGCACGTCGGGTTCTCCGTAGGCTTGGATGAAGCCTTCGACCCCGCCGGTGCGCAACCCGAGTGAGAGTGCGTCCCACCGCGCGAGCCGACCCGGGTCGTCGCCCGCCGGCCCGTCAAAGGCCGGAGTGATCACGACCAGCCCAGCGATGCGCTCGGGGCGACGCAGGGCGAGCCACAGGAGCGTATGCGCGCCCATCGAGGCGCCCGCGAGCACAACGCGGTGAACCTGCGCATAGTCGAGCACCGCCTCCAGGTCGAGCCCCAGCTGGTCGTAGCCGTAGGCGTCCGGGCTGGCGGCCGGCGACGAGCGGCCGTGGCCACGCGCGTCATACGAGATCACGCGGTGACCGGCACGTTGGAGCGACGTCGAACCCATCACGACGTAGCGTCGGGTCGCGGTCAGGCCGTGCAGGAGAACGATCGCCGGGCCTTCCCCGGACTCCTCGCCGGCGAGCGTCACGCCGTCGCGATGGACCTCGAAATCGGACACGTGGCGCTGTCTACAGGATCGCGCCGGAGCATGCTCTGGTCGTGGCTAACATCAATGTGCATGGATGTGACAGAGAGCAATTTCCAAACCGAAGTCCTGGACCGTTCACGGACGGTCCCGGTGGTGGTCGACTTCTGGGCCGAGTGGTGCGGGCCCTGCCGCCAGCTCGGTCCGGTTCTGGAGCGGTCGGTCGCGGCGCGGGCCGGCAAGGTCGAGCTCGTGAAGGTCGACGTCGACGCCAACCCGCTGCTCGCGCAGACCTATGGGATCCAAAGCATCCCGGCAGTCAAGGCGTTTCGCGACGGCAGGGTCGTGTCGGAGTTCATCGGCGCCCAGCCTCCTGTCGCGGTCGAGCGCTTCCTCGACGAGCTCGCGCCCTCCGAGGCCGACGAGCTCGTGGCGTTGGGGGACGAGGAATCGCTGCGCAAGGCGGTCGCGCTCGAGCCTTCGCGCGCAGAAGCCGCCGTGCCGCTGGCGAGGATCCTGCACGCGCGCGGCGACGATGACGGCGCGCTGTCGCTGCTCAAGGAGGTTCCCGGCAGCTTTGCCGCCGATGGCCTCACGGCGCGGATCGGGCTCGAGCGTCCCGACGCGATGCCCGAGCTGCGCGAGGCGTTCGAGGCGCTCGATGACGGCGACCACGAGCGCGCGCTGGACCTTCTGATCGGCTCGCTGCCCAGCGCCGACGGCTCGCGTGACGACATCCGGCGCGTGATCGTCGGGATCCTCGACGAACTCGGCGTAGACAATCCGCTGGCTCGCGAATCGCGCCGCCGGCTCGCCGCCGCGCTCTACTGATCGGCTCAGACCGCGAGCGTCAGCTGCTCGTCGGCGTCGGCGGCGCTCTCTTGAAGTCCCGCGACGCGGACTCCGAGCAGGCGCACCGGCCGCGGCGGCGAGAACCGCCGCAGGAGCTCGACGGCGACCGGGCTGACGCGGTCGGCTGAGCCGACGGGCTCCGCGAGTGTTCGTGCTCGGGTGTGGGTCGAGAAGTCATCGAGGCGCACCTTGATCCCGATTGTCCGGCCACGCCGCTGCTGGCGCTCGAGCGTCTCGCACAGCTCCGTCGCGAGCCGCACGAGGATCGGCTCCAGCGCGCCGAGCCCGCTGACGTCGAAGTCGAACGTCGTCTCGCGCGACTCGGAGATCACCTTGCGCTCCTGGGTCACCGGCGAGTCGTCCTCGAACCGTGCCCGGCGCCGCAGTTCGGCGCCCAGCCTCGGCCCGAACCGGGCCGCGAGCTCATCCGGCGACGCGGCGGCCAGCTTGCCGAGCGTGTCGAACCCGCACGAGCGCAGCCGCTCGGCTGTCTTCGGCCCGATCCCCGGCACCAGGCTGCACCTCGAGCCCGCGAAGCGAGCGCGTGCCTGCTCGCTGGTCAGTACGACGAATCCGCGCGGCTTCTCGGCATCCGAGGCGACCTTGGCCACCAGCTTGTTGGGTCCGATTCCGATCGAGCAGCCGAGCGTCGTCTGGAGCTCGATCTCGCGGGCCAGACGCCGCATCTCGGCGTGCGGCGCCGGTAGACCGGAGAGATCCAAGTAGGCCTCGTCGAGACCGACGACCTCGATCGACTCGGCGCACTCGCGGACCAGGGCCATCACTTCGCGCGAGGCCTCGCGGTAGTACGTGAAGTCCGGCGTCAGGAAGACTCCGTCGGAGCACAGCCGTCTGGCGCGCGCCGCCGGCATCGCCGAGCCGATGCCGAATCGCCTCGCCTCATACGACGCCGTGGTGACCACCGCGCGGGGCCCGCCGCCCGCCACGATCACCGGTAGCCCGCGCAGCTCCGGGCGCCGTCGCAGCTCGACCGAGACGTAGAAGGCGTCCATGTCGAGATGCCCGATGACGTGCCTTTCGGCAGACAGCTGTTCCGACACGGGTCCGATCGTAGGCGTTGCACAGGACAGCCCGGTGGACGGGAGCGGACGCAATAGATCACGCCCCCCAGACGTTGTTGAGTATTGGCCGGCGCAAAAAAGAAGACCCGATGAAGGTTCGATTCGCGGTGATCGTGTTGGTCGCTGCCGCCGGCGTGGTCGGCTGCGGGGGCAACTCCGCTGCACCGTCGCACCAGGACGTCGCGACCGCTGCTCAGACCGTCGCGCAGCAGACGGCCGCACAGCAGATCGCGGCAGCCGCCGCGGCCGTGCAGTCATCAGAGACGACGCCAACGTCCGGCTACAAAGCGCAGTTCAAGGCGATTCTCGCCGGCCTCAGTCCTCGGCTGACGGAGATGAGTACCGATCTGAACAGCGGCAGCGGAGCCGAAGTTCTCCCTGCGATGCAGCAGGCCGTTGCCGTTATCGCCGAAGGGATCAGCGCCATCGATGCCGTCCATGTACCTCCTTCGGCGACCGGCGAGGTCCGTCAGTGGGTGACTGCGCTCACGCGGGAGCAGACCGCGTTACACGCGTTGAGCCTGGATGCATCCGCAACCGATACGGCAGCCGCACAGCAGGACGAGCAGATGTTCAACAACGCGCGCGTCGACGACCAGAGGGCGCAACAGGCCCTCGGTATCAACTGACAGCCCAATCGTGAAGGCAGAGGCACGAGCTCGGCTCGGCGAACCGTCAGCCGAACTCGTGCCGCAACCTGCTACCGGGTCGCCCAGACGGTGCCGACCCCGCCGAAGCCGAGCGCCGCCGCGACGTTCTGGTTGAAGTCCCAGGTACGTCCGGCCACGAACGGGCCGCGGTCATCGACCGTTGCGGTAACGCTGCGCCCGCCGTAGCGGAAGCGCACCCTGGTGCCGCACGGGAGCGACTTGTTGGCGACCCCGAGGCCGGCGTGAAAGCCGCATGCGGTGCCCGCCGCGTCGTTGTACCACGACGCGACGCTCTCGTCGCTGTACACGGTCAGCGTGCCCGCGGAGGCCGACAGGCCCCGGTTGGTGCGGTCACCGTCGAACACGACACGCAGGCGGCGGTCGACGCCGGTGTCAGCCGCAAAGTCCAGCGTGAAGCGGCCGGCGGCCCGAGTACGGGTGCGGGCGAGCGTGTGCCAGCCGCGCCGGCCCGAATGCCCGACGAGGCGCACCTCACGGCCCGAACGCCACGGCATCAGGCGGCCGCGCACCGCCAATCGCTGGCCGCCAAGGACGTCGAGGGACGGATGGGCAACGCCGAACTTCGCCGTCACCTCGACCGACTCGGGGGCGCTCGCGACGGCGCCGGCGGGGGTCGTCGACCAGCTCGTGGTCGTGGGGCCGGCCGACCGGGTGGCGGCATCCACCACGCGGACGAAGCCGGAGTGCCGGAGCCTGGCGTGAAGCGAGAAGCGCCCGGTGCTCGTGATTCTCGCGGCGGCGACCGACTGCCAGCGCGCCTGGCGCTTGGCCGCCGTCTGCAGGACCGCCCAATGGCCCGCCTCGGCGGCGGGCGCGGTACCGGTCGCGGTCACCGCGTGACCAAGGTCCATCAGCCGCGGCGCGATCCGCGCGTGCAGCTTGAACGCGGGGGCGGCGGCATCGGGATTCGCGGAGCTGTTATTCGAGACTGCCCCGCTTAGCGCGAATGCCGAAGCCGGGACACCGAGCATGATCGTTGCAACTGCTACATGAACTGAGCGCGTCGTGCGCAGCCTGAGTCTGGGCCTCAAGACCGAGGACCTCCTGGATACGAGCGACCGGGCGCCTACGGGGTTAGCTGACGGGCTCGCAAGCGCCCGACGAGGCCCCGTTAGAGACGCGCGTCCTGATGCTCACTACGGTCGCGGCTGGTGTGCACCAGGCGTCCGATTCGCCCCGGCCGGTTGTGGTAGCACCACTCGGCAGTGGGTCCCCCGCTCACCCCCGCGCCGGGCAGGGGCAACTAGGCAGGTCGATTTTGGAACCCGCGGCACGGTAGGGGCGCTGACATCGCAGTTGTGTGAGCTTCATCACACAACCATCGGCCTGCAAGAATCACCGTGTG
>Ga0209006_10003755_pt1 | contig 13813 bp, 14 predicted proteins | sample JacPin_JW_Ref_O2_FD_188567 | JGI IMG/M metagenome (GOLD analysis project Ga0209006, IMG submission 188567) | Forest soil microbial communities from Algoma, Ontario, Canada - Jack Pine, Ontario site 1_JW_Ref_O2 (SPAdes) (version 2) | ecosystem: Environmental > Terrestrial > Soil > Boreal... | reverse complement strand
CAGCGCGTGCTGACGTCACGCAGACCCTCCAGAGGCCTCAGGCGCTTGCCGCCGGCCTCGGCCCGCCACCGGCTCAGATACATCGGGACGTCCACAGTCATCAGAAACGCCAGATAGGCTGCAATCCCTGTGATCGCGATGGCGAGGACCACGCGAACCGGGCCATCGAACTCCGGCCACAACCGGCACAGGCCAATCCCGACCACGAAGAAGGCAACGGCCCATATCGAATTTTCGATGGCGTTGCCCAGATAATGGGTGGTCAGCACCGCATACCAGGAGAAGCATTCCGCGATCAGGATCAGCGGCACGATCACCCACGCGGCGTTCACCGTGGTGTCCGCACCCGTCATCGCGCCGAGCTGGTAGAGGATAATCGCCCACTGCGCCGCGAAGCAGATCTCGGCCACGGTGGCCACCGAGCGGCCGACCACGACGCTCGACAGCCAATGGTCGAACAGGCAGATCCGCTGCACATCCGCGCGCGGCAGGAACGACCTGAATGCGCAGCCGAAGACATAGGCCGCACAGAGCAGCAGCATGAGCTCGATGCCGGAGGTGCTGCCGAGGCCGCCGGCCGGCTGCTCGTGCAGCCAGCGGTACATCAACAACCAGACCGCGATATTGACGCCGCTGACCAGCGTCAACAGGCCCCACCACCAGGCCAGGGGATTCGACCAGGCCAGGGAATTTGACCGCGCCCGCCACTCCAAACTCATGCAACGCTCCGCCTGTAACCGAACTGCCATTTGATTGTAGCAATTCTGTCACAGATCGCGGCCCGTCACGACAAGAATATCACGACAAAGATAACGTCGGTCGCCGCTCAGAGATCGTCCAGCTGCGGCGGCTCGAACCAGTTGGTCAGCGAAAGCCCGCCGTCGACCACAACAGCGGCTCCGGTGACATAGGCCGACACCCGGTTCGACAACACCGCCAGCGCCATCGGCGCGAGATCCGTGGCCTGGCCGAGGCGGCCGAGCGGGATGTGCTTTGCCAGCGCCGGATCGGCGACGAAGCCGCCGGCCGCGATGGCGCCGGGCACCAGCGCGTTGACGCGGATTCCATGGCGGCCAAAGGTCTTGGCCAATTCCTTCACCAGCATCGCCATCGCCGCCTTGGACGTCGAGTAGTGCGGCAGGTTGCGCGGGGTGCCTGCATGCAGCGAGGTCAGGAACAGGAACGAGCCGGGCTCATGCGCCGCGATCAGTTGTCGCGCGAGTGCGCGGGCGAGGTGAAAGCCGGCGTCGACATTGACCGCACGCATCTGCGCCCAAGTCTCGTGGCTGACCGCGAAAGCGTGATCGGCCTCGCGCCGCGGCGGCGAGGCGCTGTGAACGAAGTGCGTCACCTGGCCAACCGCAGACCGCGCCTCCGCCAGCAGCGCCTCACACACGGCGGGATCGGCGAGGTCGCCGACGAAGGCAACGGCCAGTTCCGGCCGCGGCGAGGTTTTCACCGCCGCCATGACCGTGTCCCGGTTCACATCGGCGAACACGGTGCGCACGCCCTCGCCGACCAAGGCTTGTGCGATCGCGCGACCGATGCCATTGCCCGCGCCGGTGACCAGCGCCGCCTCGCGCGCGGGATCGAATAAAGGGCTCAGCAGGCTCATGGCTCGGGACTCCCTAAAAACATTAAGCATCTCTGTTTCCGCAAATGCCAGCGGCAAAAAATTGTCACAATCTTTCCTACGAAATCATGCCGTTCGACAAAGGAGAGCCTTCCATGCGGATCAAGCACGCGATCTTCGCCGGTTCGATAGCTGCCCTGGCCTCAATGACAGCGCCGGTGCTGGCCAAGCATTCCGATGCCCCGAAGGCAGACGAACCATCGGCTGCATCGCCCTGCAGCGCCCGGCAGCAGGCGGCCGATGGAAGCTGGACCCAGGTCGGGTGTCAGGAGCTGGGCTCCCCTGAACAAACGCCGCGCAAATCCGCGACGCGAAGCCCGGACGAAAAAGCCCGCTGAGCAAGCGGGCGTAGCGCTATGCCGGGCGCTCGCGGGCGTGGTGAAACCTGCTTCGCGCATCCGCCAATCCAGCTCCAAAAATTCTAGTGGTCAGCAGACAAGTCACGAACTCCTGCCACGATCTTCCGCTGCGCGAAGAAGTATTCAAAATCGGCATATTCCAATTCCGCTAGCGCCGGTCGTGCGCCTGGATCGGGCCTCCGATCATTGAGATATTTCCGTATGATCGCGGCGGCAGCCATCGCCGGGATGAATGGGCCCTCGTCACCTTCCGCGATCAGGTCCCATTCCCGCCGGATGGGAGTCCCGTCATTGCGAACGCCGTCGACGAGGACGTACATTCCGCCGCGGGCCTCACCCCAGGCCGGAAAGCCACGCATCCAATGCAATAGCGGCGCCAGCCGGTCCAGAGACGGCAAGACGCGAACGCTCGACAACCAGGCGAGCAGCACGAACAATCGGTGCTGAATGACAGGCGCCGTGCCGGCGCCGAACCACATGCTTTTCAGTTCCGGCCAGACCGACGGGAGCAACCGTAGATCCGGGACATCGACGAGCGAGAACAAGCGGTCGTCGAGCGGCTTTGTGCCCGGTGGCGCGATCACATGGCGACGTGATTCGACGAGCGCGACGGCTTGGATATGTTTTCCGTCGTCAAGCAATCGCAATGAGCGTCCGGCGTAACTCGTCAAAGCACGTATGACGTTGAGCCCCACTTGCACGTGCGGCGATGGCGCGATGCCGGCCTCTACGCCCACGACGTCTGCCATGCCTGTTTTCAAGTGCCGAACGACCGCAGCGGTCAGTGCGGGACATGTGCTGGCGCCTGAAATGACGAAACGACCGCGCTCACGTGCCAGCCCGTCAAGATGGCCAATGCCGCAGACGAAGTCGGTTGCATCGGCCAGGTCCATGTAGTCGGCACCACAGGCAAGAGAGGCTTCGGCGATCCAGTATGTGTCGGCGCCATAGTTCTGGAATGGACCGGCTGCGTCCACCACGATGTCCGGATGCAGGCTTTCGATCGTTGTAGGTACATCGGCATTCCGGTCAAAGAACTCAGGCAGCATTGTCGCCCGGCCGGTGACGCTGTGACAAAACGCTTCGGCTTTCGATTTCGATCGGCCGGCGACGAGCAGCGTCAGGCCCTCCTCGTCGGCCAGGAGTCGAATGAGCCGGCCTCCGAAGACGCCGTATCCGCCGATCACCAATATCCGAAGCGGTTGGCTCCTCATGATGATCAAAATAGAGCGGTGGCGCCTGTCGGTATTGGGGAATCACGATCTTGGCGCCGTTGCCAACAGGAAAACTTCGGGAGCTCTGTCAGAACAATCGCCGCAGCTGTGGAAATAATGTCGGAATCCGCCGCCCCAACTCGTTCCCGGTCGTGCTTTATCGGCCCGGCGTGCCGTCCGCGCCGACCGAACGGGCGTGGCTACATAAGCGAGGAGCTTCGGGTGGCATCCGTCACGCCCCCGGGGGACATGACGAAAGTGTGAATTCTTTTCAAGGAGCAAGCCCTCGCCGGCAGCGGAAACAAAGTTTCGCCCGAGCGTTATGTCGGGTTATTCTTTTCACCTGTCGGATTTCCGCGATGGCCATTCCCGCCTCCTCATCGTCCCAGCCGGCCTCGTCAGTCATTTCGGCGCTTTCCGGCTGGACCAGCGCCCAAAGACATGTCGTGGCCGCGAGCTTCCTGGGATGGACGCTCGACGCCTTTGATTTCTTTCTGCTGGTGTTCGTGCTCAAGGACATTGCCGCGGAATTTCACACCGACATCTCGAACGTCACCTTCGCTATCCTGCTGACCCTGGCGATGCGCCCCGTAGGGGCCTTCCTGTTCGGCCGGGCCGCGGACCGCTTCGGCCGCCGTCCCACCCTGATGGTGGACATCATCCTGTATTCGGTGCTCGAATTCGCCTCGGGTTTCGCGCCGAGTCTGACGGTGCTGCTGATCCTGCGCGCGCTCTTCGGCGTCGCCATGGGAGGCGAATGGGGTGTCGGCGCGTCGCTGACCATGGAGAGCATCCCGCCGCATGCCCGCGGCTTCGTTTCCGGCCTGCTGCAATCGGGATACCCGACCGGCTATTTCCTGGCCTCGATCGTCTATGGCGTGCTGTTCCCCTATATCGGCTGGCGCGGCATGTTCATGGTCGGCGTCATTCCCGCGCTGCTCGTGCTCTATATCAGGCGCACCGTTCCGGAATCGCCGAGCTGGAGCAAGCAGGCGGTGGTCGAACGCGGCAGCAGCTGGGCGGTCGTGAAATCGCACTGGCGTCTTGGCATCTATGCGGTCGTGCTGATGACCGCCTTCAACTTCTTCAGCCACGGCACGCAGGACCTCTACCCGACCTTCCTCCAGGTCGAGCACAGACTGTCGCCGCATGCCGTCGGCATCATCGCGGTGATCTACAATATCGGCGCGATCTGCGGCGGCATTTTCTTCGGCACGATGTCGGAGCGCTTCGGCCGCCGCAGGTGCATCGTCATCTCGGCGCTGCTCTCGCTGCCGGTGATTCCGTTATGGGCCTTTTCCGACGGCCCCGCCTTGCTCGCGGTCGGCGCGTTCCTGATGCAGTTCTTCGTCCAGGGCGCCTGGGGCGTCGTGCCCGTCCATCTCAACGAATTGTCGCCCGACACCGCGCGCGCCACGTTTCCGGGTTTCGTCTACCAACTCGGCAACCTGCTCGCTTCCGTCAACGCCACGCTGCAGGCGGGCATCGCTACCGCCTTCGGCGGCAATTACGGCCTCGCGCTCGCCCTCGTCGCGGGCGTTGTCGCGATCGTTATCGCAGCGCTGACGGCTGTTGGCACCGAGGCAAAGGGTGTTGCTTTCGCATCGGCGCCGGCCGCGGCGGAGTGACAAAAGCGGTCGCGGGCCTCCACCTCAATACGGCGGCTTTTTCCGCTCGCGCTGCATCTTCACCGCCTCCACCCACCACGCCAGATCATCGGCAAAGCGCGGAAAGGCCTGCTCCAGCGCCCTGCCGCCCTCGCCCAGCGGCTGGCCGTCGGCGGTGAGCGTCTGCGATATCGGCCCGACCGCGATCGTGCTCGAGATCACGACCATGCCCATTTCCGACAGCGTGCCATGCCAGGCGGTCGCCGAGCGCACGCCGGAAAACCGTCCGGCCGAGTAGCTCGCGATGGCGGCGGGACGCCAGAACCACTCCTCGAGAAAATGATCGGTGAGATTCTTCAGCCCCGGCTGGATGTTCCAATTATATTCGCCGGTGATGAAGACAAAACCGGCGGCGCCGCGGATTTGCCCTGCGAGTTTTTCAAGCGCCGCGGGCGCCTTGCCCTTCGGGTATTCCTTGTACATCCGGTCCAGCATCGGCAGGCCAACCGCCTTGGCATCGATCAGCTCGACGTCGAAGCCGCGGCCGCGCAGGCCCTCGACGACAAACTGCGCCAGCCGGATGCCCAGGCGGTCGGACCGGTAGGAGCCGTAGAACACGAGAATGCGATGGCTCATGACACGGCCAGCCTACCATCGGACGCGACTTTGCGCGATCCGTCGCGGGCGATAACGGAAACCATCGCCGCCCTCAAAAGCAAAGGTTGGTGACAAAATTTTCGCGCTTGTCCTCGATCACGTAAGGCATTCGAGGCGCTTCAGCGCCTTCCTGTCGTCGTCGCCGAGCGCTGCGGCCCGCCCGGTTTGACAGGAAGAGCAGGCATCAACGACGAGGCGCGGCATAGCGCCTCACCCTGGTCCGGTCAGTCAACGCAAAATCGCATTGTGAGGGAAAGGAAGCACTGATATCAATACAATTGCAGATTGAGTGCCGCGCATGCCGACCAGTTTCGCGACAGACATTCTAGCGCTTTTCAAACCAGGCGACATCGGTTGCATGGCGCCGCGCGGCATCTTGATCGGCAGCGCCGAATGGATGTGCGATCCCGCTCCAAGCAATGAGTTCCCTGATCACGGCAACGCGCGCCGGGTTTATTCGGCGCTGGAGCGCGGCATCATGCCTCCCAACCGCAAATGGCCCCAGGAATCGCTCGACCTTTTCGCCAGCTGGATGACGGACGGATTCAACCCGTGATGGAGGGGCATACCATGATGCGGCATTTGACAAGATCATTCGCCTGCTTCGCGTTCCTGCAGTTGACTGCAGCGGCCTTTGCGCAGACCGACCCTGATCCGGCGATGAACAATCCCGACAAGCGTGCCTGGCAGCTTTTCATCCAGATCAATAGCCGGGCCGGCGGCTCCAACGCCGTTTTCGAAACCTTTGCCAGCGACAGCGACACGTTCCAGCCTGCCCCGCAATATCCGGCCGGCGCCAGCCCATTGACATTACACTCACCCATTCTGGAGAGCACGGCACGGGATGCTGCGCTGAAGAGCGGCGTCTTGCTGCCGGCGATTCCGCCGGACCCGACCTCAACGGGCGGCGAGGAAACGCGACGCAACCGGGCTGCTTTCGATTTCATCGTCAACAACAACCTGTTCAAGGTTTCCGGTCTGAAGGCAGCCTTCGGCAAGACACTCTCGTTCCCGGTCGATGCGGTCGAAGTCAAGGCCAACTGGATTGCCGTGCAGAACATTCCTCAGTTCACCAACAACCAGGTCACCGTTGCGCAGGTACCGCAGCTCTATCACGTCAACACTGACAAGGACGGTAGCAAATGGGCGCTCGTCGCCATGCACGTGATCAGCAAGGAAGTACCCAACTGGACCTGGGCGACCTTCGAGCACCGCTTCAACCCGTCACGCTGCGATATCATCGGTTGTCGAGATTCGTTCGGCGCCCAGACCGCGGTGGCGCCTCCGGCAGCGATCCGGCGGAAGGGTTATCCGGACTGCACCAAAACGCCGGCCCTCAGCACACTGCTGTCGAGCGCAGACATCGAACCGGTCTATGTCAATTATTGCCTGAAGGGTTCGCAGACTGATTTCGTCGACAACACCGGTCTCGATATCCGGCTCGGCAATTCCGTCACCGAGGACGGTTTCGTTCCTACCTCCTCATGCATGACCTGCCACGGGCGCGCCGGATTCGACAAGACCGGCCAAGCGATCACGATCGCCGGCTTCATCAACCCCAACGTATCGCCGCCGATCGCGCCGCTCGGACCGCTGCTGCCGAGTTGGTACTTCAGCTTTACCGGCCAGCCGCCGATCTTCGAGGGCATACCGGGATTGACACGGGTACTGACTTCGGCGGATTTCGTCTGGTCGATCCCGTTCTGCGCCATCGACGACACCCAGAATCCGGCACAGCCCTCGGGTTGCGTCGGTAAGTGAACAGGCGTCGCCCCCGATCACTGGAACTCTCTGGCAGTACGCGCGATGCACCCCTGGGCGCTACGATCGTTGGCGACATCGATCGTGACGTGCCGCTCGCGGTAACCCTCCACTTTCGGCGGCGGTCGCCACCGCCGCCGCCGCCCGGAAGCGCCGGTGACCTGTCTCGGCTGCGGCTGACAACGCGGCACGCCCTTGAACGACTTCGGGCGCGCACCCACGCGCGGGCTGCAGCGCGAATTGTCGCCTTCGCTAACGCCCACGGCATCACGGTGCGCGACATCGACTTCAGTAGCCGGTGCATGGTGCTGGAAGCGAGTGCGGAAATACTGCTGGAGACGTTCGGTGCCGAGGTGCACCTTTACAATGACGGCAAGCAAATGTTTCAGGCGCGCACCGGCGCACTGCACATCCCGCGAGAGATCGCGCCATGGACCAGGGCAATCGTCGGCTTCGACCGACGGCCGTTGCTGCGCGGCGGCGCGGGCAATGCGACGACGGGGCTCTGGCCGACGGAAGTTGCCGCCCTTTATGGCATTCCGCTCGACCGCGACGTGAGCCGGCAGTGCGCCGGCATCATCGCACTGGGCGGCGGCTACCTTCCCGACGATCTAAACACCGCGCTCACCCGCATGGGACGCAGGCCGCCCAGCGTGATCGACCAGTCAGTCGACGGCGTGACCAATCAGTTCGGCGGCGATACCCCGGATGAGGAAATCACGCTCGATCTTCAGGTATTGGCAAGTCTGCTGCCGGCTGCGCGTATCGTCGTGTACTTCACGGCCAACACTGCAGAGGGACTGGCCAACGCGATCAATCAGGCCTTGCGCGATGACGTAAACCGCCCCCAGGTGCTCTCGATCAGCTGGGGCAGTCCAGAGTTCTACTGGACAGCGCCGCGCCGTGAGGTGGTCTCGGCTGCCCTGTGCGATGCCGTGCGTCTTGGTGTGAGCGTCGTCACAGCAGCCGGCGATCAACTCGCCACCAGCGGCCTGACGGACGGCAAGGCGCATGTCTGGTTTCCCGCCTCCAGCCCCTACGTACTCGGCTGCGGCGGGACCGCGGCCAGCCTCGCTGGCCCGGCAATTGTCCGCGAGACGGTTTGGAACGAAGGTACGATCGGTACCGGAGGCGGCATCAGCGACAATTATCCCGTACCCGATTTTCAGCTTGGTATGTCGCTGCCTGCGTCCGTCAACGACGGACACATGGGCCGCGGGGTGCCCGATGTGGCGGCACTCGCCGCTGGCTCTCCGGGCTATCGCATCGTGTTCGGCGGCTCCGAGATAGCTAAGGACGGAACCAGTGCCGCCACACCGCTTTGGGCAGGCCTGCTCACGATCGCCAATTCACAACGGACCGCCCCATTAGGCATGGTTCTCCCACTGCTTTACAGGGAACCCCAACTGATGCGCCCAATCACGATCGGCGACAACCGGCAGGGCCAGGTCGGCTACGCGGCTCGTGCCGGCTGGAGTGCATGTACGGGCCTCGGCGCGCCGCTTGGCGCGGAGATCGTCGCGGCACTGGCAACCACCCCGATGGCCTAACGATCAATGAGGTGAAGCCGCTGGTGGACGAGGTCCCTGCCTGTAAGCTCCGAGAGAGCGCCGCGGCGCGATGGCCATCGCCGCCTTCAAAAGCAAAGGTTGGTGACAAAATTTCCGCGCTTGTCCTTGATCACGTAAGGGCATTCGAGACGCTTCAGCGCCTTCTTGGCGTCGTCGTCGCCGAGTGCCGCGGCCCGCTCGTAATAGGCCTTGGCTACCGCGGAATCCTTCGGCCCGCCGCGGCCTTCCTGCGCGAACGCGCCCATCCGCTCCAGCGCACCGGGATGATTTTGCGCGGCCGCCTTTTCGAACAGGTTGCGCGCGCCGGCATCGTCCTTCGGCCCGCCGGTGCCATCGGCCAGCATCAGCCCGAGCTGGTACTGCGCCTCCGCATTGGTCTCGGCGGCCTTCGCCAGCAGTTCGCGCGCGCGGACCGGGTCCGACGGCGCGCCGCCGCCGCCGAGTGCCGCGAGATTGCTGACGCCGCGGGGATTGCCGGCCTCGGCCGCGCGTTCGAACAGTTTTCGCGCCTGGGCATCGTCCTTGGCGACGCCGGAGCCGGTTCCGTAGAGCACGCCGAGTTCGACCATCGCCGAAGTCGAGCCCTTGTCGGCCGCCCTGCGCCAGGCGCCGATCGCCTCCGGCATCTGCCGGTTGGCGGCGTAGGCACGGCCGAGCTGGTAAAGCGCGCGCCGCGAGGAGGTAGAAGCGGTTTTGCAGTATTTGATCGCGGTCGCGATGTCCGATGGCGCGACGTCGCCGACGCCCTTGACGTCGGCCGGCTTGTCCGGATCGGCGGGATCGGCCGCCAGCCGGTCGCACAGCACGAGATCGGCCGATTGCGCGCTGGGCTGCGACGGGCTGACAAAACACAACGCCACAGCGATCGCCATCGCCGGGAGGGCGATGCGGCCGGTCGCAATCGAAAAGGACGCGCGGGGTAGTCTCATCCGCCCAAGGTAGCTTCGAAGAGCGGATGGATTCAAGGCTCCAGCCCGCTGTCGCGCAGCACCGGCGCCACCTCGGGCGAGGCGAGATATTTCAACAGAGCCCCGGATTGGACCGCCCGCTCCGACGCCGCGAGGCGGCCTGCGGAAAACACCGCGGGCGTTTGCAAGTGACGCGGGATCGGTCCGACCACTTCAATGCCCGCGACCAGTTTCAATTCGCTGAGCTGCTGCACCGCGAGATCGGCCTCGCCGCTGACGAGCAGTTCGGCGGTCAGGCCCGACGGGATGATCCGGGCCCGCGCGCTGACCTCTGCTGCAATCCCCATCCGCTCGATCAGGGCTGCGAAGAAAATGCCGCTGGCGCCGATGCGCGAATAGGCCACCCGCGCGCCGAGCAGCGCTGCGCGCAGCGCCACCTCAGTTGCGATGTCCGGGTGATCCGCGCCGGCTTTCACCGCGATGCCGACATAGGACCGCGCCAGGTCGACGCAGCTGTCCGCCACCACGGCGCCCTGGCTTGCGAGATCGTCGAGCGCCTGTTTGGTCAGAATGACGACGTCGGCGTTCTCGCCCCCGCGCAGGCGATCCAGCAGGCCGAGCGTCGGCGCGAAATCGGCATCGATGCGCACGCCGGCTGCCGCCTGATATCGCCCGGCGAGGCTGCGAACCGCCCCCATCAAAGCGAGCGTCGAGAGCACGCGAACCACATTCTCCATCGACTATCCTGATCGCACGATTTCGCCGGTTACGCCCGCAAGCGCGGCCGCTTCTAGCAGGCAGCACTGAGCGCGGCAAAGCCGCAGCAAAAAAAGACCAGCCCCGCGAGGGGCTGGTCGAGGTCGCGCCGGAGGAGCCATCAAACGCAATGATCCGCCAAAGCAGTTCGCCTCGGCGGATCAAGCCAGCGGCCCGGATGCCCCCACGCCCGGACCGCAGATCCCGGTGCTCAGGCCGCGGCCGCCTTGGCGGACGTCGGCACGGAAGCGATCGTCTTCAGGATCTGGGAAGCGATCTGGTAGGGGTCGCCTTGCGAGTTCGGGCGGCGATCTTCCAGATAGCCCTTGTAGCTGTTGTTGACGAAGGAATGCGGGACGCGGATCGAGGCGCCGCGGTCCGCGACACCGTAGGTAAACTCGGTGATCGCGGCGGTCTCGTGCTTGCCGGTCAGGCGCATGTGGTTGTCCGGGCCGTAGACCGCGATGTGGTCGGCGCGGTTGGCCTCGAACGCCTTCATCAAGGCCTCGAAATACTCCTTGCCGCCGACTTCGCGCATATAGGTGGTGGAGAAGTTGGCGTGCATGCCGGAACCGTTCCAGTCGGTGTCGCCGAGCGGCTTGCAATGGAATTCGATATCGACGCCGTATTTCTCGGTCAGGCGCAGCATCAGATAGCGGGCCATCCACATTTCGTCAGCGGCTTTCTTGGAGCCTTTGCCGAAGATCTGGAATTCCCACTGGCCCTTCGCGACTTCGGCGTTGATGCCTTCGTGGTTGATGCCGGCAGCGAGACAGAGGTCGAGATGCTCGTCCACCATCTTGCGGGCGACGTCGCCGACATTCTTGTAGCCGACGCCGGTGTAATACGGTCCCTGCGGCGCGGGATAGCCGCTTGACGGGAAGCCGAGCGGACGGCCGTCCTTGTAGAAGAAATATTCCTGCTCATAGCCGAACCATGCGCCGGGGTCGTCGAGAATGGTCGCGCGCTTGTTCGAGGGATGCGGGGTCTTGCCATCCGGCATCATGACTTCGCACATCACCAGCGCGCCATTGGTGCGCGCGGCGTCCGGATAAATCGCGACCGGCTTCAGCACGCAATCGGAATTGTGGCCCTCGGCCTGCAAGGTCGAACTTCCGTCGAATCCCCACAGCGGAAGCTGTTCGAGCGCCGGAAACGAATCGAATTCCTTGATCTGCGTCTTGCCGCGCAAATTCGGTGTCGGCGTGTATCCGTCGAGCCAGATATACTCGAGCTTATACTTGGTCATTGAGCCTCTCATGAGTTGATGATGCAAAAGGTGGGAAACCGAAGCCTATTGGTCACCACAAGCTTACCCGGCCACCATCGGCCACCCCTTACCAAGCAATTAAAGTGCCAATCGCTGCAGTGCGGGACACCCGCCGTGGGGGCGGAATGGCCCCTGCCCCGTGCCCTGCGAAATCGGATTTAGGGTGCGGCAAAGGCGCACGGGGCACGCTCGCGGCGCGCGCCTGGACGGCCTGAGTCCGGCCCAAACCACGCCCGATTCCGCAGCAGTGCGCGTCGTGCTCCAACCTTCCGATTAAAGCCGCGCCAGTTGCGACTAACTTTCATCAAAAAGGCGGCGCGCCGCCGCAACCTCCGCGATGGCCCAAGCGTTAGCCAGTCCGCGGATGCTTTCCAGCATGCAAAACGGGAAATGCCCATAAATTATACACGTAATGACTTCGTCTTGATCAGGTTGCACCGGCGGCATGCACGGACGATATCGGATTCAGTAACCAGTCGAGAACGAGTCGGGCGCAGCATGAGCGAGTGCGCTACGGCTTAAAGGAGAGACGAGAATGAATTCGAGTTTGAATCAGGGGTCCGCAACGATCTACCAATTCCCCCCCGGGGGCCGCGCGGCTCTCGGCGGTCGACGCCATGACGAGACCAGACCCGCCGCCGATCAGGGCTCGCCGCCCGTCAACGAAGCGGCTTGCAGCGGCAGCTGGTATCACGAAGCGGCAATCCAGGAGTCCAAGCCGGTGTGGGAGCGTTGATGCCAGCCGCAAGCCCGCTGCCGATGCGTTTACGGTTCCTGGTGCTGACATCAAATGCCTAATAGGGGGTCGAAACGAAAACGTTTCGGCCCTTTTTCATTTCAATTCGCACGACGTGGTCGGCCGCCTGGCGTGTTTGACCGTGGTCCCCGCCTTGGTGATTTTCAGCGTGACGCCGCCGCCCGAATAGCGCGAGCCGGATAGCGAAAGCCGCCTGCCAAGGGTGACCGGCCTGCCACCGATCTGCAGATAGGCGCGCTTGTCGTAATCGAAAAATCCGACGATGAATTGGGTGCCGTCGGCGCAACGGTAGCTCTGGAAGGTCTGCGCCAGTGCCGCCGATGAGGCCAATGCCATTCCAGCAGCACATAGCGCCGCACCGATGATAGTAATATTGGCCTTGCGCCGATCCATATTCGCCCCCCGCAAAAGTGAGTATAGACCAGACCGAAGCAGGCGACGCAATCTCCCATCATTTCTCCGCCGCAGAGGATAGCCTAAGCTCATCCCATGTCAGACAGCCCCTCCCGCCACCTCAATCTCGCCGGCGCCAGCAATTTCCGCGACCTCGGCGGCTATCCCGGACGGGACGGCCGCACGGTTCGCTGGCGGCAGATCTTCCGCTCCAACCACCTCGGCCACCTCACCGAGGCCGATATCAAGGTGCTGCGACCCCTGGGTCTGAAATCCGCATTCGATTTTCGCGGCACGCAGGAGCGCGCCGAGGCCATGTGTGCGGTCGCCGAAATTACGGTTCACTCGTTGCCGATCGAGCCGACGGTCACCGCGGAGCTGCGTTCCCGTCTCGCCGCCGGCGGGCCGGTTCTGCCGGCCGACGCCCTGGAGGTCATGCGCGATTCCTATCGCAACTATGTGCGTCAAAACACGGCGAGCTACCGCGCGCTGTTCGCTCACCTGCTCGAGGATCGCGCGCCGCTGGTGATCCATTGCACGGCCGGCAAGGATCGCACCGGATTTGCCTGCGCGCTGATCCTGCATGTGCTCGGGGTGCCGGAAGATGTGATCGCGGAAGACTATCTGCTGACCAACCGGTTCTATCGCCGTCCCACCACCAGCAGCGATCTCCCTGACGATGTCAGGCAGGTGCTCGGCTCGGTGGAATCATCCTTCCTCGCCGCCGCGTTCGGCGCCATCGGCTCGGACTACGGCGATCTCGAAAGCTATTTCAGCGACGGACTGGGCATCGGCGCCGGCGAACGCGCACGGCTGGAAGCGCGCTACCTGGAAAGCTGAATTGGCTTTTCGTCGGGCTGAGCGCCCTTACGCCGCCGCTTCCAGTTCGGCATCGAGATCGGCGATGACGTCCTCGAATGCCGAGAT
>Ga0209006_10003754_pt1 | contig 13823 bp, 6 predicted proteins | sample JacPin_JW_Ref_O2_FD_188567 | JGI IMG/M metagenome (GOLD analysis project Ga0209006, IMG submission 188567) | Forest soil microbial communities from Algoma, Ontario, Canada - Jack Pine, Ontario site 1_JW_Ref_O2 (SPAdes) (version 2) | ecosystem: Environmental > Terrestrial > Soil > Boreal... | reverse complement strand
TTGGCTTGGCCGAAACCCTGGTCCAGGTTGAGCTGTTCACTTTGTACTGTCATTTCTTCAATAGCTTCAACCCGCGGCGAGACGATTGCCTGGGAGTTCCCGCCGAACTTCATGCGGCTTGGGCTGCCGATCACGCCATCAATGTTGTTTCCCTGAGCGATGGAAGGAAGGCCGTCCCAGGTTCCGTTGTATCCCGGAACCAAACTGGCAAGTTGGGTCAAATCGCGGCCTTGAATGGGCAGGTCCTCGATCTGTCGCATGTCCACGGTAGTTCCAATTGCGTTCGTCGTGGTTTCCACGAGAGGAGCGCTTCCGCCCGTGACTTCAATCGTCTCGTTGATCGTGCCAACTTTCAGGGTCGCTTTAATATCGGTCGTCTGGGCCGCCTGGACGATGACGTCCTTATAAACCTGAGTTTGGAAGCCGGTTTTGGTCACGGTCAGCTTGTAGGTTCCCAGGGAGAGATTGACGAAGGAATACGTGCCCTTATCCTGCGTATCTCCATTGCGTGCGTCGTTCGTAGATGTATCGCGCAGTTCCAGGTGCGCGTCAGTCACGACGCTACCGCTTGGGTCAAGCACGGTCACGGTGACGGTTCCCTCGGAACCGTTTTGTGCCCGAACCGATGGCATGCCAACCGAGAGGCTCACCACCACCAGCGCAGCGTAGATGAGAAGCTTTTCCAATGACTTGCGATCCATAATGTCCTCCTACGAACGGTACGCGTTAGGACGAAAACTGCCTTAGCAAAGGAGATTTCCTTCCGACGGAAACAAGCCGCCTGATAGATCCATTCAAAAGGTAAGAGCAAACGTTTACCTTTGGTCGGATTTTGTATACTTTATTCGTTATCGTTGTCAACCATAAATTTACAATCTTCGCAAGCGGTGCTCGGCTTCACCTTAAGGCGCATGTTTTTCAGCACGATACAGGCATCGTCCTTAATAGCTGACCCGGAAAAGCATCTCTTTCGCGAATGCTTTTATTGACGTTAGAATTCGGATCGGCACAGGGAAAGCGCGTTCAGTGAAGATCTCCCACGGGCTCACAAGACGGGATTTGCTGCGGCAAGGGGCGGTTCTCGGACTCGCGCCGGTCATTCCGCGCATCCCGCAGGCATGGCATGATGCCTCTGCCAGAAGTCCCGTAACCTTCACCGACGTGGCCCGGCAATCAGGGATTACCTTTCAGCACTTTAACGCCGCATCCTCCGAAAAATATCTCATCGAGACCATGGGATCGGGTTGCGGCTGGATCGATTACGACCAGAACGGGCTGCTCGATCTTTACCTCGTGAACGGGGCAGCCACGCGCGTCTCGACTCCGCAACGTCCGGTACAAAGCGCGCTCTATCGCAACAACGGCGACGGAACGTTCACCGATGTCACGCACGCCGCGGGACTCGGTGCCGAAGGACTCTTCGGCATGGGAGTCGCGGTGGGGGACTACGACAATGACGGCTTTCCCGACCTTTTCGTCCTCGGTTACGGACGTTGCATTCTCTATCACAACAATGGAAACGGCACCTTCACCGATGTGACTGCGGCCGCCGGCGTCGCCAATTCCGGCCTATGGGCTTCGAGCGCGGCTTGGTTCGATTACGACAACGACGGCAAGCTCGACTTAGTCATTGCCAACTATGTCGACTGGTCGCCCGAACGTAACTTTTATTGCGGAGACCGAGGACCAGGTTTGCGCAGCTACTGCCATCCCGATGATTTTCACGGTCAGCCGCCGACGCTCTATCACAACAATGGCGATGGTACTTTCACCAACGTCAGCAAGGCGTCTGGTATTGGTCTCAAAGCCGGGAACGGGCTCGGCATCGTCACCTTCGATTACGACAATGACGGCTGGCAAGACATCTTCATTGCCAATGACCACATGCCGAACTTTTTATTTCACAATAACCGCGATGGCACTTTTCGCGAAGTGGGATATCAGGCCGGAGTTGCCGTCAGTGCCGACGGCCAATTTGAAGCCGGCATGGGCGTCGACGCCGCCGACATCACCGGCAATGGCCGTCTCGATCTAGTCGTCGGACATTTGGATATGCAACTGGCGCGGCTCTACGAGAATCTGGGCGATCACACCTTCGAAGATGTGACTTTACGTTCAAAAATTGCTTATGCGACCTATCGCATCAGCACCTTCGGCGCGCGCTTCATGGATTACGACAACGACGGTGCGCGCGATCTCTTTCTGGCCAATGGACACGTCCTCGACAACATCGAGCTTTACCACGCGGACACGAAGTATGCCGAACCGAAGATGATGTTCCGCAATACCGGTCACGGAGTTTTCGAAAACGTCAGCGACCGGCTTGGTGTGGATTTTCAATTGCCTCGCGTGAGCCGTGGCGCTGCCATCGCCGACTTCGACAATGATGGCGATCTCGATATCCTCGTGAATAATTGCGGCCAGTCCCCGCAACTGCTGCGCAACGATGGCGGCAATGCGAACCATTGGCTCGAGATTTTTCTGATCGGCACGAAGTCAAATCGCGACGGGGTCGGCGCAAGAGTGAAAGTTTCCGCCGGCGACCTCGTACTTCATGACCAGCGTAAGGGTGGAATGAGTTATCAATCCGCGCAGGATCCGCGCCTGCATTTCGGATTGGGAGGGCGGAGCACCGTGGACGCAATCGAAGTGATCTGGCCAAGCGGCGCGATCACAAATATAGAGAAGCTGAAAAGCGACCAGATCATCACGATTAAAGAAGGGGTTGGATTGGTCAGGCGGCCGTTCCCGCGAATCCGCGAGAAATAAAGAAAGCACAGCAGGTTTATTAATGTTGTGATAAATCCTGCGCGCCAGCATTCTCTCCGCCGTAGCCTAACTTGCGGTCTCCAGGCGCAGATCGAATTTTTTCCGCTTGAGCCTCATTTAATGTTTGCAGAGTTGCGAGCGCCTGTTCGGTTCGTTGCGAATCCCCTCGCCGCTGGTACGCTTTTGCCAGATTGGCGTAAACCGACGGATTATCGGGCTGCATTTGCCGCGCTCGTTCCAGATGCACAACAGCGTCATCCAGCCTGCCGCTCGCAAGATAAATTTGCCCGAGCGCGATCTGCGCGCTCACATCGTTCGGACGTTCGATGGACGCTTTTTCCAAAGCATTTTGCGCTTCGGTGAATCCACTTTCGCCGGGAGTCACACCGGAGCGAAGCAGCGCCTCGCCAAAAACGATCAAAAGAATTGGATTCTCGGAACCTTTGTTGATGCCTTCGCGAGCGAACTTGATTGTGTTGGCGACGTCCCCTGCGAGCAAAGCTTCGTGAGCCGCCGCTAAATGTCCGATGTCAGTTTCTTGTCCAAAACGCTTGGCCAACTCAAAATCGGCCTTTGCACGATCGAATTGATCGAGTTGAGACAACAGCATTGCGCGCTCATAGTGCAGGCGCGGCGATTGAGGTAGATTTTTCAGCCCGAGATCAACGACCCGCAGGCCCAGAGCAAAATCCTGACGATCCGTGCATGCATCGGCCACAAACACATACAACTTTTCGTTCTGCGGTGCGATGGCTGCAGCTTTTTCCAGAGCGGCGAAGGCCTCGTTCGGTCTTCCGTTGCCGATATACGCTTGCGCCAGCAGGTTCTCGACGTCTGCGTTGTCGTGTTCATCTCGCCGCAAATCGCTTAGGATCTCGATCGCGTGTTGATACTCGCGAGTTCCCACGTAACAAAGCGCGAGATTGAAGCTGGCGGCATATTCGTTAGAAACTTTTCCTCGCGCCGCCAATAAATGAGGAATGGCTTCGGCAAATTGACCGCGCCGGGTGAGCGCCGTTCCCGTCTGTAGTTCCCGTTCAGACTCAGTGTCGTTTGCTGAAGTTGATTTGTTTTCGAGTGGATGACTGAAGCCCGGACCGGAATTCGTCTGCGACCTGGCCGCCGGAGTCGCGATGGTTGCGCACCCCAAAATAATCGAAACCCCAGTCACTAATATCGTTTTCATAACCGAGAGCACACACCAACGCTTAGAGTCTTCACTTCCACTTTCCCGTGCCCTCGACGATCGTGATGTAGCGATCAATCGGAAGGTTCGTAAAACGTTCCTTCTTGCCGCTCGGCTGCGGCCATTCAACTTCCAGCCAATCTATCTTCGTTCTCTTCCCGATTCCAAGAACCATGCGTGGATCGTGGGCGGAAAGGTAACTTCCGCCGCCAACTTTGAATTGATGACGATGAAGATCGCCAGATTCGTAGGTGACTTTTGCGCCCACCGCATCGATATTAGCTTTCGTTCCCACCAGACGCAGGCCCAGCCAATGATTCTCCCGCCCGGAGTTATTCTTTAACAGAACGGGCGCTCCGTTGTTTTGCGTGACCAGCACATCCACCGCACCGTCGTTGTCGAAGTCTCCGAGCGCCAATCCGCGGCCAGCCAAAGGCTTCGAAAAAATCGGGCCGCTGGCTGCGCTCACATTCTCAAATCCTTTGCCCGTGTTGCGAAACAGGAGCATTGGCTCTCGAAACGTCACGCCTTCGATCAGTTTCTCGACCTCGTCATCCGGATGGCCGTTGCAAAGAAGCAGGTCGATGTTGCCGTCATTATCGTAATCAAAAAATTTCAATCCCCATCCGCTCATCATGCGCGTGGCCGCGCCGATGCCATTGGGATTTGCCACGTCCGTGAATACCTCATTCTTGTCGTTGTGATACAGCGAGTACATCTCATGATCAACGTTGGCTTCGAAGAGATCGATCCAGCCGTCCTGATCGTAGTCGGCGGCATCCACTCCCATGCCGGAACGCGGTTTGCCGAAAACGCTCAAACCCACTCCGGCCAATGTTCCGATCTCTTCAAATTTTCCTTTGCCGCGGTTCGCAAAAAGAAAATTCGGAACGGTGTCGTTGGTGACATACAGATCCATGTGGCCGTCATTGTTAATGTCGGCCGCAACCACTCCCCATGCTTTCGCCAGGTTGTGCGCGATGCCCGCCTCTTTGCTGACGTTGGTAAACGTGCCATCGCCATTGTTGTGAAACAGCCAGCACGGCATCGGATCGTAGATGCTCGGAATGCAGTAGTGGCGCTCGCCAGTAATGGTGTCGCCGCAAAACTTCAATTTCGCCTTGCTGTAATCGACGAAGCGGCAGACGAATAAATCCAGCCGGCCATCATTGTCGTAGTCGAACCAGACGGCGCTGGTAGCCCATCCCGGTGCGGCGACGCCCGCTTTTGCGGTGACATCGGTGAACGTGCCGTCACCATTGTTGTGATAGAGGATACTGTTTGGATACTGCGTAAGGTAGATGTCCGGAAAGCCATCGCCATCGTAGTCGCCGACGGCAACTCCCATGCCATAGGCATTGCCCGGTACACCGGCTTTTTGCGTGATATCGGTGAACGTGCCATCGCGATTATTGTGGTACAGCGCATTACGCAACGGCTGCGGCGGTTGATAGAAATCGCACGGTCCGCTGTTCACCAGATAGATATCCATCCAGCCGTCGTTGTCGTAGTCGAGAAAGGCGCAGCCGGCGCCCACGGTTTCCGGAAGATGCGCCAGCGGCGAACGTCCATTGATATGCGTCCAGCTGATACCGCTCGCGGACGATGGAATCTCTTCAAATGCGGGTAGTGGAGTTGCTGCTGGCAAATGATAAAGAGGTAAAGCCAGCGAAGAAGAGAACACTCCCGACCCGTTCAGCGCTCCGCCGATCCCTGTTAAACCGAGCATCCGAAGAAACCGCCGGCGTGAATCGAGAGAGCGAACGCTCGTCTTCATTAATATCAATGCTCCTGGTGCGGCGCTTTCGCGGCGGCGTCGCGCTGCAAAGCCATTTCCTTGTCGGCTTGTTCTTTGTGTCCGCTCCGTGCGTAGGCCGTCGCTAGCTGGTAGTGGCCAGCGGGATCTCCCGGCTGTCGCTTGACGTAAGCTTCGAGCGGCGCAACTGCTTCGGCAAATTTTCCCGCCGAATTCAGCGACATTCCCAGGGCAAGATAGGCCTCGTCGAAACCCACATCGAGACGCTCCGCCTTTGAAAACCGCGCGATGGCCTCATCCCATTCACCCGCCTGGCGCGCGGTTTCTCCCAGCATGAACTCCGCCGAAGCGTTATTCGGATCGACTTTCAATTCTTCTTCGAATTCTTTTTTTGCGCTGGCTTCATCCGGCGGAGTCTTGGTGAGAAAGATTCGTCCAATCTGATAGTGAATGCCGCGCCGCTGAGAATCTTTCCCAAGAATGTTCTGGTAAGCCGCGAGCGCTCGATCCCAGTCTCCATGCGATTCATAAGACTCGGCTTCGAGTTGCTGGGCCTGCGTGGAATTCGGTGCCGTCGCGGCCAGTTCCTGCGAGGACCGAGAGGCCAGCTCCGAATAAAAATGAGTGCTCATATAAAGGACTTCGGGATCGTGCGGGAATTCGTGATTGAGTTCCAACAAAGCTTCTACGGCAGTTTCCGTGCGCTCCAGGCTCATGGCGCAGCGCGCAGTAGCTATCACGACTTGGTACTTCAGGTCTTTGCTCGCGGCCAGCGGCGCAGCCTTCTTCAGAACCGGCAACGCTCCGCGGCAGTCTCCTGTGGCAGCGAGATGAATTCCGCGCTCGGCAGCGCCACCGGCATCTGCTGTCGAATTTTTCTCCGGTTTTTGGGCTGACGACCCAATGCAGAATACCGCGCAGAGCAGCGCGCACTGAGGTACGAACACTCTTAGGCTGGCAGGATTGAACGAGCTTCGAAGTCCCAGTGTCGCCATGGCGCGCAGTATATCGTGACGGTTTTTAATTGCTATGGCAGAAGCCAAGCTGCAGTAAACCTTTTCCCGAGGACAGGAACTAGTGTATACAATATCCGTAATCGCTTTTGGGCTAGAGGTAAGGAGACACCATGGCGCACTTTTCCCGCAGAAACTTCCTCAGTACCACGGCGGCTGCCGCCGCCGGTTCGACTTTGTTATCCCGAGTTTCCCTGGCAATGCCGCAGGATCCCGTCGTCAATTCAAAAGGAGTGAAGAAAGACGGCAAACCGTTCAACGGAGAGAAGGTTGCGTGGAAAGCTCGTCCGTTTCCCATGAAGAACGTGCGGCTGGGCGAAGGGCCCTGCAAAGTCGCGATGGAAGCCGATCGGCAGTTTCTGCACTCGCTGCCTCCGGATCGCCTGGTGCACACATTTCGCATCAATGCCGGGCTTCCTTCTTCGGCGCAGCCGCTCGGAGGTTGGGAAGCTCCCGATTGCGAACTCCGCGGCCATTACGCCGGCGGGCACTATCTTTCCGCGGCGGCGCTTATGTATGCCAGCACCGGCGACGAAGAAATCAAGAAAAATGGGACAGCCGTCGTTACCGAGCTTGGAAAGTGCCAGGATGCTATGAAGAGCGGTTATCTGAGCGCATTTCCCGTTGAGTTCTTCGATCGCCTGCGCGAGCGCGAAAGGGTCTGGGCGCCTTTTTATACCGTCCACAAAATCATGGCTGGACTGCTCGACATGTACGTTTATTGCGACAACGAGCAGGCCCTCGACATGTGTCAGAAAATGGCTGGCTGGACCGCAGGCTATACCGGTTCGCTCAGCTACGAGCACATGCAGCGTGTGCTCGGCACTGAATTCGGCGGCATGGGAGAAGTGCTCTGCAACCTCTACGCCGTTACCGGCAAAGATTACTATCTCGAAGTCGCGCAGCGTTTCGACAAGAAAGCCTTCTTCGATCCTCTCGCCGCCCATCGCGATGAACTGAAGGGTCTGCACGTCAATACGCATATTCCGCAGGTGATCGCCGCGGCCCGCTATTACGAACTTACCGGCGATCGCCGCTATCGCGACATTGCGGAATATTTTTGGGAGGAAGTGGTCAGCGAACGTTCTTATTGCACCGGGGGTACGAGCAACGGCGAGGGTTGGACGAGCGATCCCGGCAAACTCGCCAAAGAGCTCAGTACGAACACGACCGAGTGCTGCTGCGCCTACAACATGATGAAGCTGTCGCGCCACATGTTCGGATGGTCACCTGAGGCGCAGTACATGGATTACTACGAGCGCCTCGTTTTCAATCATCGCCTGGGTACGATCAATCCTGAAGACGGCACCATGATGTACTACCTGCCGCTCGCCACCGGCTACTGGAAAACTTTCGGAAAACCATTCGACGCTTTGTGGTGCTGCACTGGAACGGGTTCCGAAGAGTACGCAAAACTCACCGATACGATTTACTTCCACGATGATGATGCGCTCTACGTGAATCTCTACATCGATTCGCAACTCGAGTGGCCGGAGAAGAAACTGCGTTTCAAGCAGGAGACGCGTTTTCCCGAGCAGCAGGGAACCACCATCACAGTTTCTGCCGACAGCCCCGCAAAGCTCGCGATCAATCTGCGGATTCCGTATTGGGCGCAGGGTGGAAGCGTGAAAATTAACGGTGAGGTTGTGCCCGCGTTCTCCAGCCCCAGCAGCTATCTCACTCTCAATCGGGTTTGGAAATCCGGAGACAAGATCGAACTCAGCCTGCCCATGGGGCTGCACATCGATCCTATGCCAGACGATGGAACGATTCAGGCCGCAATGTACGGCCCTCTGGTTCTCGCCGGGCGCTTCGATGCAGTGACAAAAGAAATGACCTACGGCGACTACGAGCCAAAACCGGGAGACCAGAAAAAAGTCGCGGATGTTGTCGCTGACGGGAGCAAGCCCACATCATGGATTGAGCCGGACGCGAAGCAACTACTCGTGTTCCACACCGCGGGGCAGGATCAACCACAGACCCTGGTCCCTCTTTATCAGGTAATTCACGAGCGCTATGCGGTGTATTGGAAGGTCGATAACAAAACCACTTAGCATTGCGGTGGTTCGAAAGCAAAGGGTTAGACGGAGCACGCGGCACTGTGCTCGTGCGCCGTTGCCACCGTGACCCGATCACGCCCTTCCGCTTTTGAGCGGTACAGGCATTGATCGGCAACTTTAAGAAGCTCTTCCGGTGTGGCACAGTGTTCGGGGAATGCGGCAACGCCGACCGAGGTTGAAATTGGCCCCAGCCGTGTGTCCTTGTATATCAGCTTCAATTGCTTCAGTTCATTTCGCAAGGCATCCGCGCGCAATGCGGCGTTCGCAGCCAGAGATTCCGGCAAAATCACTGCAAATTCTTCGCCGCCGCATCGGCAGGCCACATCGTCCCCACGGAAAAAATTGCGCAGCAAATCTGCAAACGACTGCAATACAAAATCTCCCGCATCATGGCCAAAAGTGTCGTTGAAGCGCTTGAAGTGATCGATGTCGAGAAACAGCAATGAGATGGGATGTCCCTTGCGGCGAGCGCGCAAGGTTTCCCGCTCCAGCGCTTCCTGCATGAATCGCCGGTTAAATAGTCCGGTCAACGGATCGCGGATTGATTGATCGCGCAGCGTCTCGCGTAATCGCAAACTGGCCAGCGAAAGCGCAATCTGTCCTGCGACCGTGATGCCAAGTCGTTGCTGCGCGGCGAGGAGTCCGTGCGATTCCAGTACGCCGATGGGGAACTCGAGATGAAAGACGCCTAGAGTTTCTCCGTGTCCGACCATTGGTAAACACAAATGTTTGGCGGGCGGCAGCATTTCGAGGTGCGGGCAGATCACCTCACCACTTTCACTCCAATGCGGCTGGCCTCGCCGGAGAGCCCAACAACCTTCGGGTGCGAAGACCGGCTCCATCGCCGGCGCACTCCCCCACGAGACCGCTGCTTCTACCAGATTGCGTGAGGCCTTAAACGTATACAAAGTGCCGGAACTCGCCTCGGGAAAGAATTTTTTCGCCGATTGTCCCACGACCGCACAGGCTTCCCTGGTGGTCGCGCAACATTCCAGCAAGGCCGCCATATCGTTAAGCATCGTCATCTGATCGGTCTGTAGTTCCAGTTCCTTCACTAACCCGTTCAGCGACTCGGCGTGGGCGCGCTCGGCCTGCAAAGCCTTGACTCGATCCGAGATGTCTTTACAAATCGCATAAGCTCCGTGAACACGATCGTCCACGACGAGAGGTACGGCGTGCAATTCCACGTCGACAAAAGTTCCGTCTTTGCGCGCCCGCCGCGTAACTTGTTGCAACGTCTGCCCGGTCAGCACGCCTGCGGATGAAAGCGCCGCACTCGGTGTTTCGGGAATAAATACGGAATCCAAATCCTGGCCCACTAATTCTTTTTGCTCAAAGAGCGAGAGTTTGGTGAAGGCGTCATTGACGACATTAATTCGCCCCTGACGATTTAAGACGACAATTCCAAGTGGGCTATTTTCGAAGAGCGATTTCAGATAAGTTGTGCGTTCGTGCAGCTCAAAACGAAAATACTCGCGCTCGGTGACCGTGGCTCCAACAATCAATCCGGAAGCTGAGAGTACCAGCATCAACAATCCAACCTTGCTCAGCATGTTCGCCTGCGGCGGGAACAAATGCATCGCGATCACGATGCCGAAATTCATGGCCACGCTTCCCACAACTACCAACCGCGTGCCGGAGCGCATCGCGAGCCAGAGGATGGGAACAAAACTCAGATATAAGAGCTCGAGGTAGGCCCAGCGCGGCCCAAACATGATCCAAAGAACCGCGACCAAGCTTGCAGCCTGGCCAATGACTTCCAGCTTCATCCATTCATTGGCAGGAGTTGCCCCGGAATTTCGATGCGTTTGGCCGGGTTCATCGGCTTCAAGGCCGAGCCAGCGACGAACTGCCGGCAAAATATGCATCAGGAGAAATGGCGCAAATCCCACCAGCCCAATGCCGTCGCCGACGAACCAACTTGTGGCCGCTGTCCAAAAATCACCCGGTGGAACCGATTGATCAGCGATCAGGCACAAAACTCCAGTCAGCGTAGCGCACAGGGCCGCGGCCATCGTGACGCAGATATAAAGCACAATGTCACGGCCCCGGCGCAGTCTCGTATCAATGCGCAATGGACCGCGCAACATGTAGGCCGCAACCCCGTACCAGATGGCTACGCCGGCTGCACCAAGGGTCTCGCCAAATGACCAGATCGATTGTCGATAAAACAGCCACCCGGTAAACGCGTCGGCGAAGCAGACTAGTATTGCGTACCGCGGACTGACACCGAGAAGGAGCGCCAGAACCAGCCCGGTGGCGGGATACCAGGCTGTCCATCCAAGATGAGAGACGAAAATGACGCTGGGCTGGCTGAGAAAGACATACAGCAGCACGAATGCAATCGACAGCAGAACATGACGAATAATCAGATCTCTTGACGCCACACCCAGCCTCAACATTCCTTATTTGCCCTGTCTGGAGATTGCATGCGGAGGGCCATCGTTTTGGCGTATATGTCAGAGAAATTGAGGGATAAGAGCTGGCAGGTAGAAATTCATGTCTGCAACTCGGACATATTTACAAAATCCGGAATGTGATTTGCTGGATGTTCGCCCGGGCTGCGACTTTCGTTGCCTAAACGAATTGCCCATCCGCCAGTCTCGACGGATGGGCAACACGAGGGAGGAAGCAGCCGAGTTAAGGCAACTCGTTATTTACTGCACGACGAGTTGCACGTTGGTGGTGTGCGATACGTTGTGAGCCCCCGATCCCTGCACGCCAACTGTGTAAGTGCCAGCCGGTGTACCGGTAGTTGTACTGCCGTGACTCGAGACGCCGCTGCAACCCACCAGCAGTGACATCAGGATCAGCATGGCGAATACGGGAACAAAGCGCGCCCGTTGCCGCTTGCTGCTGGCCAGCATGATGCCGAACAAGCCAAGGCTCAGGAGGCTGCCGAGGAACATCGGCGGGATCGACATCGAGTTTGGCGTGAACGGCGCGATCTGACTCGCGGACGCGGCCGTCGTGGTGATGGTCAACGTCGTCGCGATGGACGCGTTGCCGTTAGCCATGATCGACGCCGGGCTGAAGGAGCAGGCTGCGCCCGTGGGCAAGCCGGTGCAGCTGAACGTTACCGTCCCGCTGTATCCGTACTTACCAGTCATCATCAGATCGTAGGTTGCCGATGATCCGGCAGTTACGGTCTGCGAATTTTCCGCCGCAGTGATGGTGAAGTTCGGCCCGGTCTTGCTGCCGCTGTTGTTCAGCAGCACGGTCGCGCCACCGGCTTCATAGTTAGAGACGACGACATCCGCCGCTCCATCATTGTTGACATCAGCAATGGTGAATTCCCAGTCGTATTGGCTGGCCGCGAATTCGACCGGATTGTAGAAGGTGCCGTCGCCCTTGCCATACATGATGGCAACGGTGCCGTATTCGTAGTTGTTGTAGACGAGGTCGAGCTTGCCATCGCCATCGAAGTCGGTCATGACGATGTAAGAAGGGTTCGGGTAACCACTGGATCCTCCAATGCTCGTGCTGTTGTAGGCTACTGGCGCCTGAAAGGTGCCATCGCCATTGCCCAGCGCTACCACGATCTCACCACTGTACGAACCGTTCGACATGGTAACTGCCATATCGACCTTGCCGTCTCCATTCAGATCGCCGAAGGCGACATATTCGGGCTCGCCCGTGCCTGTCGCTATTGTGGTTGCCGATTGGAATGTGCCACTGTTGTCATTGTTGGCCAACAAAAGCGCTACGTTGTTTCCATCGCTATAGGTCGTAACAGCCAGATCGAGATACCCGTCGCCGTTCACATCAGCGGCGGTCACGCCATAGACTTCACTTTCGATCGAATAAGGCGTGGGCGCGGAAAACGTCCCGTCACCGTTACCCAGCAACACTGCGACCGTGCCTGATTCGACGTTTGCGACGGCAATATCCAGCTTGCCATCATGGTTGAAGTCTCCGAGCGCCAGGTTCTCGGGCCACGGGCTGCTAACCGTGTCGGTCGCGAACGTCTGGCCTGCAGTGAAGGTGCCATCCCCGTTGCCCAGGAGGATCTCTACATCGCCGTTGTAATAATCGGTGGCGGCGATATCGAGTTTCTGGTCACCGTTGAAGTCGCCAACCACAACATAGGCTAGCGTCGAGCTGTTGGTTCCGAATGACACTCCGGGCTGCAGGCTGCCGTCGGGGTTGGAGAGCATGACCAGAATGCCGGGGCTGTTACCATCTCCGCCATCCTGTCCAAGCACAACGTCAGGAATTCCATCGCCGTTAAAGTCGCCCGAAGCAATGGAATAGCTGTAGATGTTCTGTGCCGCCGTCCCAGCGTAATAACTCAGAGCGGAATCGAACGTCCCATCGCCATTGCCTTCGAGATAGGCGAAGGTGTAATTGTCCTGGGACTGCAGGACGTCGAGAATTCCGTCCCCGTTAAAATCTGCCACCAGAGGCGTTTCCCAGGTCCACCCACTAGCCGCAAAGCCGACGGGAACAGGAGTGAGCGTCCCGTCGCCGTTGCCCAAGAACGTCGTTATAGCGCCGGCTTCTTCGTTGCTGACGACAACATCGTTTTTACCATCGCCATTGAGGTCTGCAATCGCCAAGCCATACGGATCGGAGTCCCCATCGCCGGGATTCTGATAGTACGCACCCGTCTGGAAGGATCCGTCTCCGTTGTTCACATAAACAGTCAGTGTGTTGTAGTTGCAATTTACGCTGACGATTTCCGGTTTTCCGTCGCCCGTCAAATCTCCCGCGATGTCATTGCATGCGTTATAGTTTCCGTCAGAAGTGGCGAGCGAAACCGGCGCTGCAAATGCGCCGCTCGCCGACAGATAAACAGACAATTGTCCGCTGTTGGTCGTGCCCGCAAAGTCGATCTTGCCATCGCCGTTGAAGTCAGCGAAGAAGAGGTTGTTAGGAGCTGCGCCAGTCAGCGTTGCCATCGGAACACCGGCCTGGAAAGTTCCATCGCCGTTGCCCAGTAAATACGTCACAATTCCCGGGGTTTCGCTGTCGACAAGCAGGATGTCCAGCTTGCCATCACCATTGATATCGGTGAGAACGCCGCCACTCAGACTGAA
>Ga0209006_10003753_pt1 | contig 13824 bp, 11 predicted proteins | sample JacPin_JW_Ref_O2_FD_188567 | JGI IMG/M metagenome (GOLD analysis project Ga0209006, IMG submission 188567) | Forest soil microbial communities from Algoma, Ontario, Canada - Jack Pine, Ontario site 1_JW_Ref_O2 (SPAdes) (version 2) | ecosystem: Environmental > Terrestrial > Soil > Boreal... | reverse complement strand
CCCCGCCGGCACCTGGTATTTCACCCCGTATTGCTGGCAGGTGCTGTTCGTGTTCGGCTCATGGTGCGCGCTCGGCGGGGCGAGACGGTCGATGTCGATCATCAATGCGCCCTACACCCTCTATTTCTGCATCGCTTATCTCGCCTTTGCGCTGGTCATGACCATGGCCGGGAAGTTTTCGGATTTCGGAGCGATGTTCCCGGACTGGCTCTATTCGGCCTTCAACCCCAACGACAAGACCAATCTGGCGCCCTATCGCTTCCTGCATTTCGTGGTGATCGTGATCCTGGTCATCAGGTTCGTGCCCAAGGACTGGTCGGGACTGGAATGGAAGATGTTCGATCCGCTGATCGTCTGCGGCCAGCAATCGCTCGCCGTGTTCTGCGTCGGCGTCTTCCTCAGCTTTGTCGGACATTTCGAACTGATGATGAGCTCGGGCTCGCTGTTCGCGCAGATTTTCGTCAGCGTGACGGGAATAGCGATCATGACCATCGTCGCCTATTACATCTCCTGGTCGAAACGGCAGGACAAACCGCTTCCCAAGCCAGCGGCAGCCAAGGCCGGCTAGTTCCGGCCTTGCGTTTCGTCGCGGCGAGCCGGTCGCTTCACGCCGGCGGCGCGCTCGCCATGACCATGCTCGCGGCATCGCCATAGACGCCGACCAGCGGTCCGATGATGCCGTGAAGCGCGTTTTTCGAAATCAGCGTGTCGTGCATGACCAGATGATCGATGCCCGTGGTCAGGAAGCACACCATGGCGTCGCGCGGCGTCTCCACGATCGGCTCGCCCTTGACGTTGAATGACGTATCGCTTTTCGCGTGTGACCCGCTCCTAGCCGCGCGGTCTGACCAATCTGCCTCGCGACGAAATTCCGCTCCACTCGCTGGACCAGCCGACGTCTCCGGCGCCGGCTCGCACGATGCCGTCTCTCCGTTTTCCCTGCAGCGCGAAGATGGCGCCCTGAGGGTCAGTGCATCGGGCGACCCAGCTGCCATCCGTCAATTCGTGTGGGTCCGCAAAGACGACGCCGCCACCGGCCTTCACACACTCGGTGGCGGTGTCGATGTCGCCGACATTGAAGTAATAAAGCCAATACGGGAACGGCTCGATTGGAAGCTTCGTGAATATGCCCCCGGCTGTCTGCCCGCCGGCGGAGAATAATTGGTACGCGTTGGCCGGATCGGGTGCGGCGTCCACTTTCTGCCAGCCGAAAAGCTCGCGGTAGACGGCGAACGCCTTCTCCCAGTCGGCGGCGAGCAACTCGTGCCAGCCTACGCGGCCCGGTTCGTTCAGTCCGGCGTGCTGCGGTTGACCGAATTTCAGCCCCTGGACCAACGCGACGATGGTCGTTTGCGGGTCGGCGACGACCGCAATGCGGCCGATATTGCTGTCGGTCGGCGCAACATAGACGGTTCCGCCAAGACGTGCGATCAGCTTGGTCGCGGCGTCCACATCGTTGACGCCGACATACCCCAGCCATCTCGGCGCCGCGCCCATTTTTCTCGCGTCCTCCGGCAGCTCGATGAGTCCGCCTACCGGGCCGCTTGCAGCTGTGAAAAGGCTATAGGCCAGATCGGGCGTCGACACGTCCTGCGCGCCCCAACCCAGGACGCCGGCGTAGAAGGCCTTGGCGGCCGCTATGTCAGTCGTGATCAGCTCGTACCAGGCGAAACGTCCATGCTGAAAGACCATGTCGGCTTTTCCGTCCGAGCCAACAACCAACCGCAGCGCAGCATGGAGCCGACTCGGCTTGTTTTCCGGCGCATGATTGTGAGGCCAAGTCCTGTGACCTGAATAAGGGTGGGACGGGGCGAAAGCAAGGACGGGCGATTCCAACTCCCGCATTCCGCCTTGCCGGGGCCGGCTCGGGATCACCGAAAATTATTTATTCGAACGGCAGCGCAGCCACCGTTTATGAACACGCCGTTCATAAACATGAAGGTCAGGCGCACGCTGCGCCCGCATCATAACAACATGCGAACCAGTCTTGCATGGCGCATCTGCAAAGCGTACAATCTTTTCCGCGGGACTCTGAGCATCGTTTACAAGGTATGGAGGAATGCAAGTATGCCACGGGTGAAACAAGCTTCGAAGCGAAAGCGCCTAAACAAATCGGTACCGGTGCTAGGGGCCGCCGGGTTGACCTTTTCACTGGTGGGCGGCGCGTCCGCAGCGGTCGCGCCGAATCAGGATCAGCCGCGAACGCTGAACATGGCACCGGGTCACGCAGTCACCCTCGGTGAAGAAGAAATCGCCGACGTCAGCCTGGCGACCTTCTATGTCTTCGACAAGGAGAGCTCGGAAGCTGCCAAGAGCGGCGTACAGGTAGCCTGGGGTCGCTGCGGCGGCTGCAGAGGTTGCCGAGGCTGCCGCGGTTGCCGCGGTTGCAGATGCGGAGTCGGCTGCGGAGGCTGCTGTTTTTCATGGGGCGCTTGCCGTCCGTGCTAATCCAGACCGCTTTCCGCCTACGTTGATCAACGCAGGTCATTATGGCCGGGTTCGACATCGTCGACCCGGCCAATCCATGTCATCTTTGCAGTGCCGCTGCCGGCGCGCCCGTGTGGGCAGACTAGCGCGTGTGGGCCGCACCGGTCCGCGGCCTTGCGGAGAAATGCCGGCGCGCAAAGGCCACGAGGGAATTCCAGTGAACGGAGAATACGCCTTGCGCCGGGGAACCGGATTGCCGGGTAATATGCGCGTGCTGATGTCATGAAAGGCGGTCGCAAGACCGGCTCTACGCAGCAAGCCGGCAAAGACGTTCCGCAGTTCGCGCCGAACTTCACCGTCTATGTGATGCCGCCCGACGTCGTCTGCCTCTATTCCGAGGACCGGAAGTTTTTTCTTCACGGCGAACTCTATTGTGCCCTTGCATCCGCGATCGGCAAAGGCGGCAAGAGCTTTCGGCAACTCGCGCGCGAACTGGAACAGCATTTTCCAGCCGACAAGGTCGAGGAAGCCCTCAAGAGACTGATTGAACGGGGCTACATCGTCCCGGCATCGCGCGCGTCCGCTGGCGCGGTGGCAGGCTATTGGGCGAGCCTCGGCCTGCCGCCCGGAATCGCGGAGCAGAATCTCAAGAACTGTCGTGTGCGCGTTGAATCGATCGACGTGGAAGGCGATGCCAAACTCGCCACCGCCATGAGCGGGCTCGGCGTCAACGTCGTCAAACGCTCCCCCGATCTGACGGTCACGCTGGTGAACGACTATCTGGAACGACGATTGGCCGAATTGAACCGGCAGCGCGTGTCGGATCGTACACCCTGGCTGCTCGTGCAACCCTCCGGCGCGTTTCCCCTGGTGGGGCCGGTGTTCAATCCGGGCCAGGGCGCCTGCTGGACCTGCCTGTTCGATCGCATGATCCGGAACCGGGAGGTCAAGGGGTTTCTCGATCGCGGACCGGCGCGCCCTGTCGCCGTTTCACCATTGGCCCGCAACACGCTCGGACAGGGCGCAATCCAGTTCGCGGCCCTCGAAATTGCCAAGTCGATCGCTACCGGCTTTCGTACCGAGTTGAACGATCACATCATCAGTCACGATTTGCTGGGTTCGAATATCGCCAAGCATTACGTGGCGGCGCGTCCGCAATGTCCGACCTGCGGCAACAAGAAGCTCTTGAACCCGCGCCGGGCGCCGGCGCCGATCGAGCTTGGCCCCGGCGCCAAGCTGGTCATGACCAGTGGCGGATATCGGACCGTGTCGTCACGCGCCACGGTGGCGCGTTTCCGAAAGCATGTCAGCCCCCTCACCGGCGTGGTGACGCGGCTCGAGCGGATCGAAGCCGATATGCCGATGAACACCAACTATTATGCCGCGCACAATTTTTCGGCGCCGGCCCACAATGTCGACGAACTCAGGGCGGGACTGACCGGCGGCAGCTTCGGCAAGGGCTCTACCGCCGAGCAGGGCGAAGCCAGCGCGCTGATGGAGGCGATCGAGCGCTATTCGGGGATTTTCCAGGGCGACGAGATCCGAATGACCCGGCGTTTCACGGATTTCCCGTCAGGCGATGCCATTCTTCCCAACGATGTCCTGCAGTACAGCGAGGCGCAGTACCAGTCAGACCGCACATTACAGGGCGATACAACGGAACAGGTGGTCCCGGCTCCCTTCGATCCCTCGGCTAAAATCGAGTGGTCGCCGGTCTGGTCGCTGCGCGACCAGCGCTTCAAATTTCTTCCGACCAGCCTGTTGTATTTTTTCTACGGCGGACCTGCCGCCTTCCACGCGGATTCCAACGGCTGCGCGGCCGGCAACACGCTCGAGGAGGCCATCGTCCAGGGATTCCTGGAACTGGTGGAACGGGATTCATACGCCATCTGGTGGTACAACCGGTTGCAACGGGCCGAACTGGACTTGAGCCAATTCGACGACTCCTACGTCCGCGACCTGAAAACCCAGCTTGCCGAGACTGGACGCCGGCTTTGGGTGCTCGACATCACCAGCGATCTCGGCGTTCCCACCTATGTGGCGATCTTGCACTGGATACAAAACGGCCAGGAGAATATCGAATTCGGCTCCGGCGCGCATTTCGACAAGCGCATTGCCTTGCTGCGTTCGTTGACGGAGCTGAACCAGTTCATGTCCATCGGCCTGATGGGCGGCGGCACCGGCGAGAAACCGAGCCTCGATGGCATTAATCCCTTGCGCCTGAAGGAGCATCCCTTTTTGACGCCAGCTGCCAATCCGGCGGACCAACTGGATCTCGGCACCATGGCCGTCCCCCTCGACAACACACGCAAGCAGGTCGACGCCTGCGTCGACATCGCCAGGCGTGCCGGCCTCGATTTCCTCGTCCTCAACCAGACGCGGCCCGATGTCGAAGTTTCGGTCGCCCGGGTGATCGTTCCCGGACTGCGGCACTTCTATCGCCGCTTCGGACCGGGCCGGCTTTACGACATTCCGGTCAAGCTCGGATGGCTGGATCGGCCGCGCCTGGAAACCGAACTCACGCCGTTTCTGCCCCATACCTGAGAGGTCACGCCGGCTTGCGCGCTCCCGGAAAAACCCGAGGCCGGCGGATCGCGTCATCGGCGATTTCCGCCCGGCTGAGCGCCCACATCACGCTCGAAGCGCAGGCGGACGGAAATATCTTCGCGTGCTTCGACGGCCATTCGGTCGCCTTGGGAAAGTTCAGCGCGGCTGCGATGAAACGCGCGCAGGATCTGCGCATGGGGTTGCCGCTCGCCTCGTTTGCGCAGCAAGGCCGTGCGGTCGACAAGGAAATCGATCTCCTGGTCCGGCGATTGGCCCGGCGCGGGCTTCTGGAATACCGCCTCGGACGCCCCGGCGAAAAAAACGACCAGGTCGTCATCGAACCTCAGGTTCCCGATTACTGGCCGCGAACGGCTGATCTCGGCAATGCCGACACGATCGTGCTGTCGCGGTTTGCCTATTTGCGCCGGCGCGGGAACGAGATGGTGCTGGAATCGCCGCGCGCCGGCGCGCTGTTCAGGATTTGCGATTCCAGTGTCGCAACCGCGCTTGCCTTGCTGTCGACCCCGCAAAAAATCAGCCGGCTCCGGCGGCAGCAGGGCTTTCCCGGGATCGAGCTTCTGGCCCTGCTGCTGGATTGCCAGATTCTTTTCAAGATCGGCGCCGCCGGCGGCGACGGCCTGCGGCCGGCCGAGGGCGACGACAACCTCGTGCTCTGGGATTTTCACGATCTTCTGTTCCACACCCATACCACCGAAGGCCGGCAGGCCAATCCGCTCGGCGGGGTCTATCCATTTGCCGGTGCGATGGCGCCGCCGCCGGCGGTGCGGCCGCGCTGGCCCGGCAAGAAAATCGATCTGCGCAGGTTTTCGGCCGCGCCGTCGGACGCCATCTCGCCGGTCGCAACGCTGTTGCGCGAGCGTCATTCGACGCGCGACTTCGACGACCGGCATCCGATCACGCTCGCCGAGTTGTCGCGGTTTCTCGACGGCACCGCGCGGGTCCAGGCGAAATGGAAAAGCAGGGCCGATCTTGGCGACGGCGGACCCATGGTCGCCTACGCGACCCGGCCGTATCCGTCCGGAGGCAGCGCTTACGCCCTCGAACTCTATCTGACCGTCGCCAACTGCGAGGGGTTGGCCCGCGGGTTCTATCATTACGACGCCGACCGGCATGCGCTGGTGCCGATCGGCGTCCGCCCGCAGGAACTCGAAGCGCTGCTCGCGGGTGCCGAGTTCGCAATGGGCGCGCCGGCCGCGCCCCAGGTCCTGATCACGATCGCCGCGCGCTTTGACCGGGTTTCCTGGAAGTACAGTTCGATCGCCTACGCGCTGATCCTGAAGGATGCCGGCGTATTGATCCAGACGCTCTATCTGATGGCGACCGACATGGGGCTGGGCGGATGCGCGATCGGGAGCAGCAATATCGATCTGTTCTCAAAGATGACGGGGATCGAATTCCACGTCGAGGGCCCGATCGTCCAGTTCGCGCTCGGCCGCGGCGCCGAACCCGGGGACACCGGCTAGCGGCCGGCCGGGACTTGCGGTAGTTTTTTCGAAGCGACGCTGAAACGCTTGCGCCTCCATCGAGTTAGAGCTGAACCGCCAAGCCACCGATCGCAGCCCGACGAGGACACCGCCATGCCCACCCATTTCCACGCCATCGTCTGGATTGACCATGCGCAGGCCAAGGTCTTCCACATCGGCCTGTCCGGCGAGGACGAGATCGTGCTGCATCCGCACCTGCCGACGCGGCATCTGCACCACAAGGCCAATTCGATCGGCAGCGGTCATGCCGGATTCGACAAGGAGTTTTTTGCGCAGGTGATGAACGCCATCAGCGACGCCGGCGAAATTCTGATCATCGGCCCCGCCGGTGCAAAGACCGAGCTTGCCAAATATCTGCGGGAGCAGCACCCGACAATCGGCGAGCGCATCGTCGCGGTCGAAGCCGCCGACCACCCCACCGACCCCGAAATCGTGGCCTATGCCAAGCGGCATTTCCGGATCGAAACCGCGAGGGTCGCCGCGCCGGGCGGGACCGCTAACCGGTAACCGCCGCCGCCTTCTTGATCTGGTCGGGGCAGCTGGATTCGAACCAACGACCTGCAGTACCCAAAGCGGTAAATAGTTGTTTCCTGCCTTAGGACAAGCATTCCCATTGTGTCCAAGATACTGTGAACAAAGGTTTTTTGGTAGTACCTGCATTCCTAGGACATGCTATCAGTTCCCTCACGGTGTCGACTCGGTGTCGACTCGTGAAAGGCCCCATGCCTCAAATCAAGATCAGTAGACGGTCAATCACTGCGATACAGCCGGTCGAGAAGCCCACGATTTTCTACGACACCGAGCTGACAGGCTTTGGTCTCAAGGTTCAACCGTCGGGCGCTTCCTCTTGGATCATCGAGTACCGGCCCGGCGCCGGCGGAAGAAGCGTAACAGCCCGGCGGCTCGTGCTCGGTAGGTTGAACACCCTAACGCCCGACGAAGCACGCAAGCTGGCGGCCTCGCTGTTGGCTAAGGTGAAGCTCGGGAGCGACCCGGCTGCCGAGCGTTCACAAGCAAGAAAAGCAGAAAACGTAGGCGAACTCCTCGACCTGTTTATGGATGATCACATCCGCCCCAAAAGGAAGCCGCGCACGGTTGTCCTTTTCGAGGGTTACGCTCGGAATCACATCCGACCTGCTTTGGGCCGGCAAAAGGCCCCCACCCTAACTCGGGGCGAAGTTGAACGGCTTCACCGGTCGATCGGTCAAACCAACTCCGTGACCGCCAATCGAGTCATTGCATTCTTAGCTGCCGCCTATTCTTACGGCCAACGCGCTAGCCTACTCCCGAAGGAAACGGCCAATCCGGCGGCCGGCATTGAGAAATTCCGTGAAGAAGCACGTGAGCGGTTTTTGGCAGAGGCGGAACTGGCGCGCCTGGGTGAGGCCATCAGAGAAGCGGAGACTATTGGGATTCCGTGGCCGGAGCCAGACGGATCTAACCCAAAATCCAAACACGTCCCCAAGCTGCCGGAAAATCGAGTAACCGTCATCAGCCCGTACGCGGCGGCAGCTCTTCGCCTTCTGATCTTCACTGGGGCGCGGCTACGCGAAATTCTTGACCTACAGTGGGATCACGTCGATCTCGAACGCGGACTGCTGTTTCTTCCTGATTCCAAGACCGGCAAGAAGACGATCGTACTAGGAGGCGCCGCCTGCTCCGTCGTTGCCAATCTGCCCCGCAGCGGAAAATACGTCATCGCCGGCAACGATCCGGAGAAACCGCGGGCCGACTTGCAGCGGCCATGGGCCTTGATCTGTCGGCGGGCTGGACTGGAGGGTGTTCGGCTGCACGACCTCCGCCACTCGTTCGCCAGCGTGGGGGCCGGCTCGGGTCTTGGCTTACCGATCATTGGTAAACTGCTCGGTCACCGGAACTCCAAGACCACCGAGAGGTATGCCCATTTGGCGGCTGATCCGGTCAGGCGCGCAGCCGATAGCGTAAGCGCCTCGATCGCAAAGTCTATGGGCGAAATAATCAACGAGGCGGCTGCCTAGGCCGTTTCATGGCTTTTAATCATGGGGTCGAGGGTTCGAGTCCCTCCGCGCTCACCAAATCCCTAACGGAATTAATAGGTTCGGGATCTCCGACAATGACCGCCGGGCATTCGTCAGCGCTTTGGATGCCTACCGCCCTTCAGCGGCCGCGGCGGAGCCTCGCCTGCACGCGGGACCTTGAATAGCTCTTCAATGTTGGACGAAAGGGCCTTGGCCAGCCGTTCCAGGACGGCCACCGTTGGATTTTCCAAGCCACGCTCCAGGCGGCTCACGTAAGTCCGGTCAATCTCGGCATCGACGGCCAAGACCTCCTGTGAGAGCCCCCGCGCTACCCGCAGACGGCGAATGTTTCTCGCAACGAGCGCACCCGCTTTCATGCGCTTAAGCGAGCAGCAGGTAGCCTATTAAACCACGGACAATAGTGCTAGTATTTCAAGGACCGCTCGACCGGAGGCTAGCGTGGCGGAAATACGAAAATTGCGAGTCATCTCAGTGGTCGCAGCCATTTCGGCCGCGGCGGTGTGCAGCGCCGCGGCCAGCGACGTCTCAGGCCGCGTCAGGTGCGATAGTACAACCTTGTTCTGCTACATGGAGGGAGTTGCGCTTAACGGCGAGATCGACGACACGACGACAGCGAAGCTTCGGCGATTACTGGAGGAATTTGATCTCCGCAGTTTGCCCAGCGTCGATCGCGGCAACACGCAAATAAAGCTCAATAGTCCCGGCGGGTCGGTCGTCGAAGCGATGGCAATTGGCAGGCTGTTTCGTAAGTACCGAATGGCGGCGCTGGTTGAACCCGGCGCCATATGCGCGAGTTCGTGTGTACTGATTTATGCAGGCGCCGTCGTGCGTCTGGGCTACAACAAAAGGGCGCTGATTGGCATCCATCAGCCCTACTTTCCGGTGCCGAGCGGACAAATCGACCCGGAAGCTGTCCGTAACGCTTACACTTCGATGCTGGCCGCAATCAGGGCCTATCTGTCCGAAATGAACGTCTCTCCACAGCTAGCCGACGAGATGTTGAAAACTCCACCTTCCGGCGTCCGATACCTTTCTGGTAAAGAACAGGAAAAATTCGGGTTGTCCGTTATCGATCCGATCGAGCGAGAAACATCGAGTCTGAAGCAGGCGCAAGAACTGGGTCTCGACCGCCGCGAGTATAACAGACGTGAGGCCCTATCGGTCGCAAAGTGCCCGGCAGATTCCAACTTTGGCAACTGCTATCAGACCGTTATGAGATCAGGCGACGTTCCTCTTCTGGACTTGAGTCAGTTTGGCACCCCGGTGGAATGAACATCGTGTTTCGTGAAATAGATGCAATGCTTGGCCTATATCCACAGCTTTTTACCCTTGAGCCACGATAGTGCCATCCAATTGGCCCTACAGGTCAAGGGAGCCGGTCGAACCTGACGTAAGGCTCCCACGAGGCAGCAATGACTCCGATCAACTATGTGTCGCGACGAGAGGCTATCGCAATCATCGCTGCCGCCAAATCGGCGGGCATCCCAGACCGGCAAGCTGTGATCGAAGCTCGGCAAGCTGGCATCGATGCGGCCGACGGCTTGGCCAACGATGAAGCAATTGCCGACCTTTGGCAGGCCGTGGACCAGGGCAAGCTAGACGCGATTGCGCACGGGCCCAGCGATCGTTGGCTAAAAATGAGCGCCCAAGAGACGAATCAGGTCCCCCTCCTCCGTGCTCTCCACGGTGGTGATTTCACCTTCCTCCGTCCAGGAAACTCCTTTTACGAAAGCGTGATATCGGAATTTGGATTACGACTCGGGCTCGTCAAATTGGTGTTTCGAAAAGACCAAGTGGAGAAAGTAGCCCGTCTGGTTCAGCGGCGACGTCGTAAAAACGTGGCATCGGCAGCTTGCACTCCCTCGATTGGCCGACCAAGTCGCCGAGATCAGCTTTGCTCCTGCATTCGCCAAATGATCGAAGACGGCCGATGGGATACCAGCATTTCGCTAAAAACTTTGGTGCAACTCGTTCAACGGTCGTTGAAATGGGACAAGGGTCTAAGTGAAGCAACCATCGCTCGCGCCCTCGATTGGCTCTACGACAACGGCCAAGATCGAAAGTTCTGCAGGATGCGCCGAAAGCCGAACAACTCCAAAAGGAGCAGCCCGGCACCTGAACGAACCACTTCTGCTTGGTTCTGAAGCACGGTAGTTTTGCACGAACGAGCTAGAGATTTGCGGGAACGCCCGCGGCAACGTCTGTCCAACGTTATCCAACCCAGGACAGACAATGAGTTCGATTGCTAAAGCGCCCCAATCCGATGCGCTGCTGACGCCTGATGAAGCAGCAGCCTATTTGAAACTCAGCAAAAGCTGGCTCGCGAAAGCCCGCCTCAACGGCAACGGCCCGCCCTACCACAAGCTGGGCGGTTGCATCCGCTACAGCCTCGGCGCTCTGCAGCAGTGGATCAAAGCAAACCAGCACATTTCCACGAGCACGTAAGACGACGCTCGCGTCAACAGACCCGTTTGGTCTCCAAAAAGTAAACAAGACAATCTATACATCCATATACATCGGTATATTCGTTAGGTTCACAAGATTAGGAACAATCGTACAAGTACATGCGGGCTATACAAAACTAGTGTATTCCTAATTTGCATCAGTTTCTACTTGCTACCATCTAAATGACAACCGCGGCCACCGAAAGCCCTCCCCATGACCCAGAATTTGACCAACCTGGAACCGACCTTCGCGGACACGATCACGGCGATCGCCACCGCCACGGACCTCTCTGAGGAGAAGCGCCGGCACTGGCGCTCGTCCCTGACCCGGATCGCCAATGCGTTCGACCAGCCCCTGGAGCTGATCCCGGCACGCTACAGTGCCAACCGCGGCAGGATGGCGGGGTTGCATCATGTGCCCCTGGATTGGACGCCAAAGACCTTGGCCAACCACAAGTCCAACGCCAAGGCCGCCTTGATCTGGTTTGCCAGGGAAAAGGATGTCCTGCCTCACGGCGTGCCGTTGTCTCCGGTCTGGGACCGGCTTCGCATCCAGCTGAAGGACCCGAGCACCCGCTACCGATTGTTGCCGCTGATGCGGTTCTGCTCTGGCACGCAGATCGAGCCCGAGGCGGTCGATGAGATGGCTATCGACCGCTACATGGATCATCGCGCGCGCACGACGAGCCGCGCCAGCGACGCCGGCAGCCGGCGCATCCTGGCGCGCCTGTGGAACTCAGGGATCAGCAAGATCGAAGGATGGCCGCAGCTGCGTCTCGTCGAGCCGCCGGTGAAGACGGCCGAAGGACCGATCTGGGACGATTTTCCAGAGGGCCTCCGCACTGGCATTGAAAACTATCTGGCCAGTCTGACGCACATCCGCAAGAACAAGGCCGGGCAGCGTATCCGGCCCTGCAAACCGTCAACGCTCGTCATGCGGCGGCGTGAACTCATTGCCGCGGTCCGGTTGGCGGTGAACGTCGGTGTGCCGCTGGCGACCCTCACCTCCCTCGGCGCCCTGATCCACCCTGCCATCGGCGCGAAGAAGATCCTCGACGGCTATTGGCAAAACGACGGCGAGGTGCCCAGCACCTATACGATCAACCTCGCCTGCCGGTTCGTTGCCATAGCGCATGCCATCGGCGGCCTCGATCCCGACGCCCTGCAACAGCTGGAGGATATGCGGTTCACCCTCGAACAACACCGCGAAGACGGCATGACGGAGAAAAACCTGGACCTCGTCCGTTCCGTGCTGACGGATGGTGTCTGGTCACGGGTCGTGAGCCTGCCGGAGCAGCTGATGGAGCAGGCCCGGCGGCAGCGGCACGCGCCGGTCAAGGCTGCGGTGTTGGCCCAGAGCGCTGTTGCGGTGGCGATCCTGACCGTGGCGCCGATCCGATTGGGCAACCTCACCAGCATCCGCCTCGGCGAGAACCTCACCAAACCGGGCGGGCCGGATTCGAACTATTGGCTGATCTTTGCCAAGTACGAGGTCAAGAACAGACTGCCACTGCAGTTCAAACTCGACGCGAACGTCACTGCGCTTGTCAACGAGTATGTGCATGACTTCCGGCCCGCTTTGGTCCGCGGCAGCAACGCGGATTGGCTGTTCCCCGGTGAGGCCGGTGCGCACAAGGAAAAGATCTCATTCAGTACCCAGATCGTCGACCGGGTTGAGAAGTCGACCGGACTGCGCATCACGGTGCACCAGTTCCGGCACGCGGCCGGTGCTCTGATCCTCAAGCACCGTCCCGGTGAATACGAACTCGTACGGCGCGTCCTTGGTCACAAGAGCGTCCAAACCACTATCCGTTTCTACTTGTCCCTGGAAACCACGCAGGCGAGCGAGATATTCACCGATATCATTCGGAACAAACTGGAGTTTAACCAGCATGCGACCTAATCTGAATACGCACGCGCAAAAAGCTGTTGAGCCACTCAAGCGATGCCATGGCAGCCGTGGCCTGACCTTGGGGAAGCCGCGCTCGCTACCGATTGCTGAATGGCCGGAAGTTGATCGGCTCCGATGGACAGAAGCCCTCCGGCCGGCGCAGCGCCTCAACCGAGGCGGGGCTGCTAGTCATCTTGCTCCGGTCAGTCAAACCGACATCGCCAACGGCTACGGTTTGTATCTGGACTACTTGCAGCGCTGCGGTCAGCTCGACCCCAGCGGTAACGCGACGACGCTCGTTACCGCCGATTGCGTGCAAGGATTCATCGCGGAATTGCAGGCCAGAGTGCGTTCAGTCACCGTTTGGAATTCAATCTACAAGCTGCGTCGTGCCGCGCAGCTGATTTCGCCGGACATGGACTTTGGATGGCTGACCGAGATCGAGAAAGATGTCGCACTGATCATGATACCCCGGTCGAAAGCCGACCGGCTGGTCTTTACCGAACGCCTGGTCGAAGCCGGCCTCATCTTGATCCGGGAAGCGGAGATGTTCGGCAAGACGACGCTGGCGCGCGCCATTGGAGTCCGTAACGGATTGCTCATCGCGCTCTTGGCGCTGCATCCCATTCGGATCAAGAACTTTGCAGCCCTCACCGTTGAGGATACTTTTGTCAAAGTCGACCACAGGTGGTGGCTTCACATACCGTCCGACGATACCAAGTCCCACCGCATGGACGAACGTCAAGTTCCGGAATTCGTCACCGAGATCGTCAACAGGTACATCGAAACCCACCGGACAGCCCTTTGCCGTGGCAGCGAATGCGCAGCCCTGTGGGTTTCCTCAACTACCGGCCGCCGACTGACTACCAAGAACCTCGGCACTCTGATCTCGAAGATCACTCTTGAGGCGATCGAAGTTGACGTTTCCCCCCATCTGTTTCGGACCGCAGGAGCATCAACGGCGGCCGTCTATGGAGGCGACCGTCCGCACC
>Ga0209006_10003752_pt1 | contig 13824 bp, 13 predicted proteins | sample JacPin_JW_Ref_O2_FD_188567 | JGI IMG/M metagenome (GOLD analysis project Ga0209006, IMG submission 188567) | Forest soil microbial communities from Algoma, Ontario, Canada - Jack Pine, Ontario site 1_JW_Ref_O2 (SPAdes) (version 2) | ecosystem: Environmental > Terrestrial > Soil > Boreal... | reverse complement strand
CACGTCGCCGTCGTGATCTCCGACGGCGGACGCCGGCGCGGCGCCTACGGCCTCTACCAGGGCGACGGCGCCAGCCGCGACGAGCACCACGACCGCATCGTGATCTTCCGCGACACGCTGCGCCGCGACTTCGGCCACGACCCCGACATGCTGCGCGACCAGGTGACCCGCACCGTACGCCACGAGCTCGCCCATCACGTCGGTTTCGACGAGCTCGGTGTCAGCCGTCTGGACCTCTAGGCTTCCCACGCTTTTCACTGGTCGGGGACTTATAGCCTCCCGTATACTCTGGAGTCATGGCGATGTCGGCTGAGCGACCGATGTCCGACGGGGAGACGCCCAGCTCGACTGCCGCCGGCGCGGGCAACAGGGTGCCGGACTTCTTCATTGTGGGCCACGCGAAGTGCGGCACGACCGCCCTGTACGAGATGCTGCGGCGCCACCCGCAGATTCACATGCCCGCCAAGGAGCCGCGCTTCTTTGCGATGAAAGACATCCAGTTGCAGCCCGGCGGCTCCGACGGCGCCGCGCGCGAGAACGACGACGCGCAGGAATCCGAGGATGCGCCCGGTCGCCGGCCGCGCACGCTCGACGGCTACCGGGCTCTCTTCGCAGAGGCCACACCCGACCAGCTGATCGGCGAGGCCACCCCCGCATATCTGCGCTCCTCGCTAGCACCAGAGCGCATCGCGTCGGTGGCGCCCGATGCGCGCATCATCGCGATCCTGCGCGAGCCCACCAGCTTCCTGCGCTCGTTTCACCTGCAATCCGTGCGCGGTTACAACGAGACACAGAACGACTTCCAGAAGGCGATCGCACTTGTGGAGCCAAGGCGCGAAGGGCGCTCGCTGCCGCGCCTGTCGCGCACACCATGGGACCTGCTCTACACAGATCACGTTCACTACGTGGAGCAGCTGCGCCGCTACGAGCACGCGTTCTCGCGCGAGCAGATGCTGGTGCTGATCTACGACGACTTCCGGGCCGACAACGAGGCGGTGGTGCGCAGCGTGCTGCGCTTCCTCGAGCTCGACGACGCGCTTCCCATCCAGGTCGTGAAGACGCGCCCGTCGCGCGACCTGCGCTTCCAGCAGCTACACCGGCTCGTCAACCTGCGGCGCATGGCGCTGCACAGCCTGCCCGGCGCAGAGGCGGTCTCGCGCACTGTTAACGCATTCACTCCCGAGTACATGCGCGGAGCCGTGCGCAAACGCTGGCGCAGCGTCGCATTCGAGGAGCCCGAGCCGCCCGACGAGCAGTTCATGCGCGAGCTGCGCCTGCGCTTCAAGCCCGAAGTGCAGGCACTCAGCGACTACCTTGGACGGGATCTCATGACACTGTGGGGCTATGAGCACATCAGCTGACGCCCCGCGGCTGCCTGATTTCTACATAGTCGGACACGGCAAGTGTGGAACCACAGCACTTCACCGAATGCTGCTCTCCCACCCTCAGATTCACATGCCGGTGAAGGAGCCACGCTACTTCGCGCCCGACCGGCGCACGCGCTACTGGCGCCCCGCGTCCAGCAGGCGCAAGCACCCGACCACGCTCGAGGGGTATCGCGCGCTGTTCACACACGCGCGCGAGGACCAGCGCGTCGGAGAGGCCACGCCCACCTATCTACGCTCCACGCTCGCCGCCGCCAACATCGCCGCTGTGAAGCCAGACGCCCGCATCATCGCGATCCTGCGCGAGCCCGCCGGCCTGCTGCGCTCCGTTCACCTGCAGGCGCTGCGCAACTACGACGAGACACAGAAGGACTTCCGCAAGGCGCTCGCGCTCGAGGACTCAAGGCGCGAAGGCAGGAACGTTCCGCGACTGTCGCAGTTCCCGCAGGTACTCATGTACTCAGAGCTCGTCCGCTATACCGAGCAGCTGCGCCGCTACCACGCCGTGTTCGCACCCGAGCAGGTATTGGTGCTGATCTACGACGACTTCCGCGCCGACAACGAGGGCACCGTGCGTCAGGTGCTGCGCTTCATCGACGTGGACGACACGCTGCCCGTGCCGGAAGTGGAGCTCGAGTCGCTGCGCACGCCGCGCTACGTGCTGCTCGACCAGGCCATGCGCGCACTGTCGATGGCCCGGCGCACCGGTCCCGGGTCGCGGCTCGCAGGAGGCCTGCGAGAACGCACCCCGCATGCGATCGGCGAGAACGAGAAGCTCGCATCGCTGTGGCGTTCGATCCGATACACCGACACGCCGCCGCCAGACGAGCAGTTGATGCTCGAGCTGCGCCGCCGCTTCAAAGGCGAGGTCGAGGCCGTCAGCGAGTATCTCGGACGCGACCTAGTGAGCCTTTGGGGCTATGACAGCATATAGCGGCAGATGGCTACGCAAATCAGATCCAACGGATCCAAGCGGGTCCCCGACTTCTTCATAGTCGGCCACCCCAAGAGCGGAACCACCGCACTGTGGGACATGCTCAAGGGCCACCCGCAGATCTACGCGCCGCCCAACAAGGAGCCGTACTTCCTCGCCGACGAGCTGCGTCCGCCCGCAGCCATGCCGCGCAGCTTTGGACACACCCCGCGCACGATCGAGGAGTATCTGTCGCTGTTCGCGCCCGCCCGGCCCGAGCAGCGCACCGGGGAGGCCTCGGCGCCATACCTTTGGTCTCGCACCGCCGCACGGCGCATCGCCGAGATGCAGCCCGACGCGCGCATCATCGCGATCCTGCGCGAGCCCGCCAGCTTCCTGCACTCGCTGCACCTGCAGTTCGTCCAGATCTACATCGAGCCGGAGACCGACTTCCACAAGGCGCTCGCGCTGGAGCAGGCAAGACGCGCCGGCAGGCAGTTGCCCGAGAACCTGCTGTGGGGGCCACGCGGCACCCTGTACTCCGACTACGTCCGATACGTGGAGCAACTGCGTCGCTACCACGACCAATTTGCCTCCGAGCAGGTGCTGGTGCTCGTGTACGACGACTACCGCAACGACAACGAGGCCACCGTACGCAAGGTGCAGCGCTTCCTAGAAGTGGACGACACGCAGCCGGTCAAGGTCAAAGAATCGAACCCCACCGTGCGCGTACGCTCGCAGCGGCTTCACTCGGTCGTGCATGCGCTCGCCTCCGGCGACGGCAGGCTGCCCCGCGCCGTGCAGGGCGCCGCGCGCAAGCTCGCGCCGCCGCAGCTCGGCCGCCAGTCCGCCGTGGCGATCCGCAACCGGCTGTTGTTCAGCAGCCCGCGCTCACCCGACGAGCAGCTGATGCTCGAGCTACGCCGTCGCTACAGGCCCGAGGTGGAGGCGCTGAGCGAGTATCTCGGACGTGACCTCGTGGCGTTGTGGGGCTATGACAGCATCGGCTGAGCGCGTGTCCGGCGCACGCGTGTCGGTGGTCGTCCCCACGTACAACGACGTCGGGCGGATCGGCGACGCGCTGGACTCGATCGTTACGCAGACCGCGCTACCCGCTGAGATCGTCGTCGCCGACGACGCCTCCGAGGACAACATCGCCGAGTTCATCGAGCGGTTCGCCGACGGTCGCGCGCGTGGCGTCCCCATCCGCTACGTGAGGCTGGAGCGCAATTCCGGCGATGCCGCCGCACGCAATGCCGGCATCCAGGCGGCGCGGGGCGAGCTGATCGCGATCTGCGACTCCGACGACTTCTGGGCTCCCACCAAGCTCCAGCGTCAGCTGGAGCTGATGCGCGATTGGAGCGGCTCGCGCCGGATCGCGCTGCTCGGAAGCCACGGTCACAACGTCAACGACGCCAAGCGCGTGATCTCGCCTGCCGTCATGGGTCCCACCTCCGAGGATGCCTACGAAGCCGTGCGCCGTCGCGGCGGACTGTTCTTCGTGATCCATTCCTCCGTGCTGTTCTCTCGCGCCGACTACGACGCTGTCGGCGGTTACTCCACCGTCGAGTACGGCGCCGCCAACGAGTTCGAGATGTTCTGCCGGCTGGGGGAGCTCGGGGTCGTGATGAACCTGCCCGAGCCGCTCGTTTACTACCGCAAGCGCGCCGGCTCCATGCAGCTGGATCTGTTCTGGGACCGCCATTACAACGTGATGCGGCTGGCGGAGAACCAGCGCAGGCGCGCGCGTGGCGAGAGACCCGTCAGCCGTGAGGAGTTCGACGCCCAGGAGGCCTCCGCGTCGCCATGGCTGCGGCTGAAGCGGCGCAGGCACGTATGGGGGATGTACTACTACCGCGCGGGAGCCACGCACCTAGTCAACGGCAGTCGCGTCCGCGGCGGGCTCGAGCTTGCGCTCGCCTCGCTGCTCGACAGCACGCGACTGCGCCGCGGTGTGTCGGGAGCGCTGCGCTCGCGCGGGCGCCGCCGCACGCCCGCCCAGGAGCTTCCGATCACATAGGATCGTGCCTCCGCGCCGCTCGCACGCACCCGGCTAGGCGCGCCAAACGACCAAGGAGAGAGAGCCTCACATGCCTGAAGCTGTGATCGTCGACGCAATCCGCACGCCCATCGGGCGCGCCGCCAAGGGCTCCCTGAAGAGCGTCCGCGGCGATGACCTCGCCGCGATCCCGCTGAAGGCGCTGATCGAGCGCAACCCGCAGCTGGACCAGCGTTCGATCGGCGACGTGATGATGGGCTGTGGCTATGGCGAGCGCGAGACCGGCTACAACATCGGACGCATGGCCGCGCTGCTGGCAGGCATCGATTACCACGTGCCGGGCTGCACCGTCAACCGCTTCTGTGCCTCCTCGCTGCAGACCACACGCATGGCCTTCCACGCGATCAAGGCTGGCGAGGGCGACACGTACATCGCCGCCGGCGTCGAGGCCGTCTCGCGCACCGCTCCCGGCTCGCCATTCGAGTTGCATCCCAAGCTCGACGGCTCAGAGGGCTCGCTGTATGACGCCTACATCTCCATGGGCATGACTGCCGAGAACGTCGCCACCGAGCGCAAAGTCAGCCGCGAGGCGCAGGACGCGTGGGCGCTGATCTCCCAGACGCGCGCGGTCGCCGCGCAGGAGTCCGGACACTTCGACAAGGAAATCGTGCCCGTGACAGTGCCCGCGCACAAAGACGTGGACAAGGAAGGCAACGAGATCGACGTGCCCGAGACGGTCGTCTCCAAGGACGACGGCCCCCGTCCGGGGACGACGATCGAGGCCCTCGCCGGGCTACGGCCCGTGTTCAAAGAGGACGGCACCGTCACCGCCGGCAACGCCTGTCCGCTCAACGACGGCGCCGCGGCGCTGTTGATCATGAGCGACGAGAAGGCCAAAGCGGAGGGTTACTCGCCGCGCGCGCGAATCATCGCCTCCACCGTCGCCGCGATCCGTCCCGAGGTGATGGGCCTCGGCCCGATCCCCGCCATCCAGGCGCTGTTGAAGAACACCGGCATGACGATCGAGGACATCGACGTTGTCGAGATCAACGAGGCGTTCGCCGCACAGATCGTTCCCTGCAAAGACGAGTTGGGCATCCCCGACGAGAAGCTCAACCCGTTCGGTGGCGCGATCGCGCTCGGGCACCCGTTCGGCATGACCGGCGCACGCATCATGACCACGCTGCTCAACGACCTCGAGACGCTCGACGGGACCTACGGCATCGAGTCGATGTGCGTCGCCGGCGGCATGGGCATGGCGATGCTCGTCGAACGCCTCTAGCGCCGAAGGGGCAGGCGGGCTCGCTCAGCCGCGCTCGCCATAGCCCCACAGGCTCACGAGGTCGCGGTCCAGGTGTTTGCTCAACGCGACCACCTCCGGCTGGAACCGCTCGCGAAGCTCGAGCATTAGGCGCTCGTCCAGCGCTGGCGGCTCGCGAAACAGAATCCGCCGGTGAGCGCCAGCGCTCGCCAGTTGCGGTATGACTGACTTGATCGTGGTACGCGTCGCACGCGCCAGCCGGCTGTTGCCCGCGATCAGTGAGCTCGCTGCCGACTGCAGACCGGTCGAGCGCACACCGACGGTCGGATTCGCCTTGCGGATCTTGATCGGACCCGTGTCATCGACCTCCAGGAAGCGCAGCACCCGGCGAACGGTCGCGCGGTTGTCCGCCAGGAAGTCGTCGTAGATCAGAACCAGCATCTGCTCCGGCGGGAAGCACGCGAGATAGCGCTGCAGCTGCTCGACGTATCTCACGTGATCGGAGTAGAGCAGCAGCTGCGGGCGATGCGAGCCGCGCGGGATCTGCCGCCCGGCGCGGCGCTCCGTCTCGAGAGAGATCGCCTTGCGCAGATCCTTCTCCGACTCGTTGCCGCCCTTCAAGAACGACAGGTGCAGCGAGCGCAGAAAGCTCGATGGCTCGCGCAGGATCGCGATTATCCGCGCCGACGGAGAGAGCTCGGCGATCGCGCCCGCCGCCGTCCTCGACCAAAGATACGTGGGTGTGGCCTCGCCTACGCGCTGCCCCGCCTGGGCGTCCGCGAACAGCGCAAGGTAGTCCGCCAGCGTTCTCGGATAGCCCTCCTCACGCGGAGCGTTCGCATGCTGCGGGCGTGGCAGGAGGTCGCTAGCCAAAAAGCGCGGCTCCTTCAGCCGCGACATGAAGATCTGCGGATGCACGCTCAGCATCCGGTGGAGCGCTGTCGTCCCCGTCTTCGGCGAGCCAACGATGAAGAAGTCGGGCGCTCGGGTGTCCTGCGCAGGCAACGCTTGCACCCGTCGCCCACGCTCAGCGTGGAGGCATCCGCAGCGCGCCGTCGAGCCTGATCGTCTCGCCGTTGAGCATGCGGTTCTCCACGATGTGGCAGGCGAGCTGGGCGTACTCCGCCGGCTGGCCGAGGCGCTGCGGATAGGGGACGCCCGCACCGAGCTTCTGACGAGCCTCCTCGGGCAGCGCCGCCAGCAGCGGCGTGTCGAACAGGCCCGGCGCGATCGTGTTCACGCGGATGCCGTACTGGGAGAGGTCGCGCGCGGCCGGCAGCGTCATCCCGACGACGCCGCCCTTCGACGCCGAGTACGCGATCTGCCCGACCTGGCCGTCGAACGCCGCGATCGACGCCGTGTGGATGCACACGCCCCGTTCGCCGTCCTCGCCCGGCTCGTTGGCGATCATCGCGCTGGACGCCAGGCGCAGCAGGTTGAACGTGCCGATCAGGTTGATCGAGATGATGATCTCGAATGGCATCAGCGGGTGTGGGCCCTTCGAGCCCGCGACCTTCTGCGCCCAGCCGGTGCCCGCGCACGCCACCGCGATGCGCACACCGCCGTCCGCGGCCGCTGCTCGCTCGACCGCCGCCTGGACCTGCTCCTCCTCACGCACGTCGCAACTGACGAACTCAACGCCCAGCTCCTGCGCGAGCGCCTCGCCCTTCTCCGCGTTCACATCCGCGATCGTCACGCGTGCGCCGCGTGAGTGCAGGGCGCGTACCGTCGCCTCGCCGAGTCCGGAGGCGCCGCCCGTGACGATCGCCGCGCTGCCGTCGAAGTTCATCGCGGGAAGCCTATCTGTCGACGGCGATGCGCGACAGGGAAAGGGCGAACCGATCCTCGGGGTCGGTGAGGAAGCGCACGAGCTCCAGGCCCGCGGCGGCGAGGTCGCCCTGCAGGCGTTCGGGCGTGAACTTGGCGCTGATCTCGGTGCGTAGCTCCTCGCCAGCGTCGAAGTGCACCTGCAGGTCCAGGTCGCGTACGAGCGTCGTGTGCTCGCGGCGGGCGCGCAGGCGCATCTCGATCCATTCGTTCTGCTCGTCGAACAGCGCCACGTGGTCGAAGTCCTCGGGGTCGAAGTCCGCGCTCAGCTCGCGGTTGAGCACCAGCAGGACGTTGCGGTTGAACTCCGCCGTCACCCCCTGCGCATCGTCGTATGCCGCCTCCAGCACACGTGGGTCCTTGACCAGGTCCGTGCCCATCAGCAGATGATCCGACGGGCCGAGCAGGCCGGCTATCTGGCGCAGCACGCGCCGGCGGCTGCCCGGGGGGAAGTTGCCGATCGTGCCGCCCAGAAAGGCCACGATCCGTGGCCCCGTCGCTGCCGGCACGTGCTGAAGGTGGCGCTCGAAGTCGCCTATAACGCCGTGCACGTGCAGGCCCGGGTACTCGCTGGTGAGAGCCTCAGCGCAGTCGCGCACCATGCTCTCCGTCACGTCAACCGGGATGTAGCGCTCGAGCGTGCCCGCCTCGCGCAGCGCGTCCAGCAGCACACGCGTCTTTGCCGCTGTGCCCGAGCCCAGCTCCACCAGCTCGACCGCGCCCGTCAGCTCGGCCAGCTCCTCCGCCTGTTCCTCGAGGATCGCGCGCTCCGCGCGTGTGGGGTAGTACTCCGGCAGATCGCAGATCTGGTCGAACAGATCGGCGCCGCGCGCGTCGTAGAAGTGCTTCGGCGGCAGCTCCTTGAACGGCCGCGTGAGCCCGTCCAGCACATCATCCGCGAGCGAGCGTTCCTGCGTGCCGTCCAGGTGCGAGTCGATGCGGATCGTGGACTCGGTCACTGTCTGAGGTGGGGTGGAGGGCTCCATCACGCGCTCCTCGCCAGTCGCACGCCGGCGAAGATCTGGCGTCGCAACGGCAGGTCCCAGTTGCGGAACCTCGCGCTGGCCACGCGTGGATGTGTCGCCCAGGAGCTGCCGCGCAGCACCCGGTAGCGATCGCCGAAGAACACCTCCGAATACTCCCTGTAGGGGTATGCCGTGAAACCCGGGTAGCCGTCGAAGCGCGAGGCCGTCCACTCCCACACGCGCCCCACGCCGCCGATGGCGGGCGCACCGCCAATCGCGCTTGTGGTCCCGTCGCGCTGCGAGGTCCCCTGGGTCCAGGTCGCCGCCTTCTCCCACTCCTGCTCGGTGGGTAGTCGCGCGTCATGTGCGCGGGCGAAGGCGTCGGCCTCGAACCAGGAGACGTGGCAGGCGGGCGCGTCCGGGTGGCCGCTCGCCACGCCAGGATGATGCGTGATGTCGTGCTCCTCCTTCCACGCCCAGCCCTCGCGCGACCACCACTCGCGCCGTTCGTAGCCACCGCCCTCGCTGAAATGCAGCCAGCTCGCATTGCTCACCGGACGGCGCGCGATCGCGAACTCCTCGACGCGTGCCACGTGACGGGGGCGCTCGTTGTCGTAAGCAAAGCGCTCGTCGCTTGCGCCCATCTCGAACGGGCCCGCGTGAACAGTGAGCCAGCCCTGCGGCTCCTCATCGCTCAGTGGCGCCGCGATCTGCGCCCGCTCGTCCTCGGCGAGCAGCCCCGCGATCGCCAACGTCTGGCGCATCGTCTCGCAGTGCTGGAGCTCGTGACGGAGTACCATCTCGCACAGCACGCCATCGTCGATTCCGCGCTCGCAGATCAGCTCCGCCACACGCGCACTGACCTCCGTCATATACGCCTTCGCGTCCTCGGGCGCGAGCGCGTCGATCTCGCCGCGGATCTTGCGCGGGGTCTCGAACGCGTCGTAGAGGTTCGCGAGATCCGGGCGCAGAAGCTCCAGGCCGCCGTAGCGGTGCCCGAGCCAAAGATCCTCGTAGGCGGCGATGTGACCGAGGTCCCACGCCAGCGGGCTCATGATCGGCGAGTGCACGCCCTTGAGATCCTCCTCGCCGATCGGCGCCACCAGTGCCAGCGTGTCCCGCCGCGCATCGTCCATCGCCACGAGCATCTGCTCGGCGCCGCTGGAGAGAGAGGTGATCTTGACCGCGCGGGCTGCCATCGGCTAGCTGTGCTGCGTCACTCTAGAAGGTAAGTCAGCAGAGCGGGGAAAGCGTTACAGATCCGTCTCATTCCAGCGCGTGATGATCGACACCTGGTGCTCGCTGCCAAGCACGGAGATGGCGCCGGTGAACAATCCCAGGCGCCTGCCCACGGACGGCTCGAGCTCGATCCAGCGGGCGCCCAGCACCCGCAGGATGTGCCCGTGTGAGAAGACCGCCACCTCGCCGTCCGCCGCGCGCAGCTCGGCGATCACGCGGTCGGCTCTCGCGCCGACGTCCTCGGCGCGCTCGCCCCCGGGGCAGCCGTCGCGCCAGAGCACCCAGCCGGGCCGCTGCTCGAGGATCTCCGGTGTGGTGAGCCCCTCGTACTCGCCGTAGTCCCACTCCATCAGGTCCTCGCGGACCTCTGCTTGCGCGCTGAGGCCGCTGAGTTCACAGGTTTCGCGCGCCCGTACGAGCGGGCTCACGAGCACCAGCCCGAAGCGCCGTCCGCGCAGGCGCTCGGAAAGCGCGAGCGCGGCCTCTCGCCCGCGGTTGGTCAGGGGGATGTCGGTGTGGCCCGTGTGGCGCTTGGTGAGGCTCCACTCCGTCTCCGCGTGGCGCACCAGCACCACATCGTGTATCACGGACCCTCCGGCGCGGCGGCATCGTCCACGATCACGGTCAGGCGTCCGCGCCTGAGAAGGCTCGCGGGGACGCGCCGGCTGGGCTCTCCCAGCATCGCGCTGGTCGCGTCTGCCTTGCTCGCGCCGGTCGCCAGCAGCAGGCACTCGCGTGCCGCCCGGAGCACCTCGAGGCTGAGCGTGATCCGCTCCGGAGGTGGCTTCGGCGAGTCGTGCACGCCCAGGCATACCGCCTGCGGCCCCGCATCCAACGTGGGGGCTCCCGGGAACAGCGACGCCACGTGCCCGTCCGGGCCGATCCCCAGCACGACCAGATCCAGCGCCGGGAGCGTCGTCGGGTCCCCACCAACGCCAGCGACATCTTGGCGGAGCTCCTGTGCGTAATCGCGCGCACCCCGCTCCGGGCCGAGCTCGCCGACCATGCGGTGCACGCGCTCGGGCGCGATCGCGGACCCCGCGAGCAGCGTCTGCTCGACCAGCCTGTAGTTGCTTTCCTCGTCCTGCGGTCCCACGCAGCGCTCGTCCGCGAACCAAACCTGCACTCCATCTAGATCCTCTGCTTTCGCGCCCAGCAGCTCATAAGTTCGCCCAGGGGTGGTGCCGCCGCTGAGCGCCACGTGCGCCACGCCGCGCTCCTCGTACGCATGCTGGAGCTGACGAACGACATGCGCGGCTGCTCGCTGGGCGACCGTCTCTGCGTCAGGACAGCTCGTCAAGCGCGTCACGCGAGCATCTTTCGACCGGCCGTGAGCGCAGGGACGTATGTGGGATCTCGCAGGAGCGCCTGGCGGATGCCCTCGCCGAGCACGCCCGTCTCGCCCCGGGAGGCGCCCGGGATCGTCCACTCCAGCTCATCGCCGTGCGCGTCGCGCCGGTGGGCGCGCAGACCGCCGGCGCCGCGGCTCAGGCGCAGGCTGAACCCGGACTCGGTCTCGAGCGTGAGGCCCTCCAGGCCCGGCACCTGCAGCTCCGGCGCCGCTTCCAAACGCACCGCAACCTCGTGCCCTCCGGATTCCGGCGAGGCCACCAGCGCGTCACCGTCGGTCTCGAGCACCCCCGTCTGCCAGCCCAGGCGCGAGGCGAGCCAGCCCACGAGCAGCACGGCTGCAACCGTGGAGGCGGGATGGTGTCGCACGGTGACGCCCGAGATGCTCCCCAGTTCGCGACGCAGCCAGAGCGGGTCGAAAGCGCCCGCCACACGCTCGCGCCACGGCGTCGAGCGCAGCCACGCTAGATCGACGACGTATGCCTGTCGGCTCAGCGCGCATGCGCGATCCAGAGCGTCGCGAGGGTCGGGCTCATCGACCGAGTCCAGCAGCACCGCCTGGGCCAGCGCCAGCAGCTCGGAGACGATCTCGTTGTGGCCGTGTGGTGACCACAGAAGCGTCGGCAGATCCGTGACCACGAGGGGGTCCGCGATCGTCAGCAGATCGTCCAGGTGGCGGTCGCCGAGCTCCACCACCACGGTCTCGTGCAACAGCGCCATCTCGCCGGGGGCCGAGCCACCGTCGGCGGTGATCGTGACGCGTGCGTCCAGGCGCTCGCGGTGCGGCTCGTACGCCAGCACCACCAGCCGCGAAGCGTGATAGCGGCCCACACCACGCAGGCGATTGGCGATTTCGCCCGTCCATTCGCGGTCGACGAACGCGATCATGTTGAGCACGCGTGCCGGCACGAAGTCTTCGTTTTCCGCGTGGACCTGCACGAGCAGTGCGCGCAGCGCCGCTTCGATCGCATCGGGAGTGGTGCCCTGCTGGCTCCAGACGGCGTCGCTGCGGCCAATCTGAGCGGTGGGCGCGGCCATCAAATCGCGCGCCAGCTGTCGCCCTCGAGCAGCAGGTCCTCGGCCTCGCTCGGGCCCTGCGAGCCGGCTTCGTATTGCGCCAGCGGGCCAGGCGTCTGCGACCACGAGCTCACGATCGGGTCGCAGATGCGCCATTGCGCCTCGACCTCATCGTTACGGGTGAACAGCGTTGCGTCCCCGCGCATCGCATCGGTGATCAGCCGCTCGTAGGCCTCCGGCGACTGCGAGAGGAAGGCCGTTCCGTACAGGAACTCCATGTTCACCGGGCGGATGCTCATACGCGTTCCGGGGATCTTCGCGCCGAGGCGAAGCGAGACGCCCTCGTTGGGCTGCAGCGTCAGCACGAGCTGGTTCGGCTGCACCCCGAGCGAGCCATCCTGGCTGAACGCCAGGTGGGGGACCGGCTTCAAGGTGACCGCGATCTCGGTGATCTTGCGCGCGAGGCGCTTGCCCGTGCGCAGGTAGAACGGCACGCCCGCCCAGCGCCAGTTGTCCACTTCCAGGCGCAGCGCCGCATAGGTCTCGGTCGTTGAGCCCTCCGGCACGCCCTCCTCTTCCAGGTAGCCGGGCACGTCATCGCCGCCGGCGTGCCCCGGCCCGTACTGGGCGCGAACCGCCATCTCCCGGATCTGCTCGGGCGTCGGCTCGGGGATTGCCTGCAGGACCTTGACCTTCTCGTTGCGGACCTCTTCGGCGGTGAAGCTCACAGGCGGCTCCATCGCCACGTGGCAGAGCAGCTGCAGCATGTGGTTCTGGATCAGGTCGCGCAACGCGCCCGCGCTGTCGTAGTAGTCCGCGCGCGAGCCGATGCCCAGGTCCTCCGCCGCGGTGATCTGGACGTTGTCGATGTAGTTGCGGTTCCACAGCGGCTCGAACATGCCGTTGGCGAAGCGGAACGCCAGCATGTTCTGGACCGTCTCCTTGCCGAGGTAATGATCGATGCGGTAGACCTGGGTCTCCTCGAAGTAGCTCAGCACGTGGCGGTTGAGCTCGCGCGCCTCCTCGAGCGTCGTGCCGAACGGCTTCTCGATGATCAGGCGCACTTGCGGGTGGGTGGGGGCATCGGTAAGGGCGAGCTTGGAGCTGCCCAGTCGCTCGACGATCACGGGGAAGAAGTTGGGGGCTGTGGAGAGGTAGAACGCGCGGTTCAGGGGCTCGCCCGCCTCCTTCTCGAACTCGTCCAGGACCTCGCCCAGCTCGGTGTACACCGACTCCTCGTCGAACGTCCCCGGCACGTAGCGGACGTTGTCCAGCAGGCTGCACAGGACGTCCTCGTCGGGCGTGCGCCGTGAGAAGCGCCGGATCGCCTGCTCGCACTCCCCGCGGTAGTCGTCGTCCTCTTTTTCTTTGCGCGAGACGCCAACCAGGTGGAAGCGCTCGGGCAGCGCGCCCTCGTGCGCGAGGTTGTACAGCGCCGGTAGCAGTTTGCGCCTGGCGAGGTCGCCGGTGGCGCCGAAGATGACCAGCGTCGTGGGCGGCACCGGCATCCGCTCGAGGCCCGCCGTCAGGGGGTTCTCAGGCTCTGGCTCTCCGGTGGGGCGGCCGGCGGCGACGGCCATCGCTCAATCTCCCCCTGCGCGAGCGCCGGCTTTCGGCCTGGCTTTGGCTTTGGCCTTCGATTTGGCTTTGGGTTTTGCTGCGGCCTGCGGCTTCGCGGTCGTCGAGGTGTCCGGTTTGGCCGCCGGTTGCGGTGCGCTCTTGACCGCATGCCCGCCGAACTGGTTGCGCAGCGCCGCCAGCACGCGGTCGGCGAAGTCGCCGTTGCCCCGCGAGCGAAAGCGCTCGTACAGCGACGCGGTGATCACCGGCGTCGGCACGTCGTGGGCTGTGGCGTCCTCGATCGTCCA
>Ga0209006_10003748_pt1 | contig 13828 bp, 11 predicted proteins | sample JacPin_JW_Ref_O2_FD_188567 | JGI IMG/M metagenome (GOLD analysis project Ga0209006, IMG submission 188567) | Forest soil microbial communities from Algoma, Ontario, Canada - Jack Pine, Ontario site 1_JW_Ref_O2 (SPAdes) (version 2) | ecosystem: Environmental > Terrestrial > Soil > Boreal... | reverse complement strand
CAGGAAAAGGCATCGTTGAATCTCACGCCTTCTGCTCCGCGATGGCCTTGAGCCGCTTCGCCGCATCGAGCGCGGAGATGACGATGTTCTGATAGCCGGTGCAGCGGCACAGATTGCCGGAGATGGCGATGCGCACTTCCTGCTCGGTCGGGTCGGGATTGTCGCGCAGGAACTCGAGCAAGGTGGTCAGCATCCCCGGGGTGCAGAAGCCGCACTGCAGGCCGTGATTTTCATGAAATGCCTGCTGCAACGGATGCAACGTCTCTGCGTTCGGCGCGATGCCCTCGACGGTGAGGAGGTCGTGGCCGTCAGCCTGCACCGCGAGCATCAGGCAGGACCGTGCCGAGAGCCCGTCGATCAGGATGGTGCAGGCACCGCACACGCCGTGCTCGCAGCCGAGATGCGTGCCGGTGAGGCCGAGCTGGTGGCGGATGAAGTCGGCGAGTGTCACCCGCACCTCGACTTCTTCCTCGTAGCGCTTGCCGTTGACCGTGAGGGCGATCTTGCGCGTCTGACCCATGACCACCTGCCTCACGCTTTTCCGGTGGCGCGGGCATACGCCTTTTCGAGCGCGCGGCGCGACATCACGGTGGCGAGGTGCTGGCGGTACGAGGCCGGCGCATGCACGTCGTCGAGCGCTTCGAAGCTGCGGCAGCTCTCGCAGGCCTCGCGCAGGAATGCGGTGTCGGGCGCCTTGCCGATCAGCGCCGCCTCGAGTGCGCTCGCACGCACCGGCGCCGTACCCATGCCGCCGAGCGTTACCGCGGCGCGAGTGATCTTGTCGGCAGCATCGACAATGAGCAGCACCGCCGCCGAGACGATCGCGAAATCGCCGTGGCGCCGCGCGAATTCGAGAAAGGCATAGCCGTGCTTCGCCGGCCACGCGGTGAAGCGGATCGCGGTGAGGACCTCGTCGGGTTCCACCGTCGAGGTGAGATAGGCCACCGGAAAATCGGCGAACTTGACCTCGCGTCGCCCGCGTGGCCCCTCGACCACGACGGTCGCATCGAGGGTCATGGCGCACGACACGAGCTCCGCCGACGGATCGAGATGGCACAGCGAGCCGCCGATGGTGCCGCGGTTGCGGGTCTGGCGATGGCCGATGCTCTGGATCGCCTCATGCATCAGCGGAAACTTCTTGGCGACGAGGTCGGAGAATTCGAGGTCGCGCTGGCGCGTCATCGCGCCGACCTCCATGCCGTCGGCGGTGTCGCGGATATAGGCGAGGCCCTCGACCCGGTTGAGGTCGATGATGTGATCCGGCTGCACGAACCGGAAGTTGAGCATCGGCATCAGCGACTGGCCGCCAGCGAGAAGCTTGGCATTTTCCAGCGTCGACAACAGGCCGATCACCTCGGAGACGGTCTTCGGATCGTGATAGTTGAATGGAGGCGGCTTCATCAGGCTCTGTGGTCGAACGCGTGCGGCGCCGAAGCGGCGTCCGTTCCTTTACTTAGACCTCATATCATGTATCAATCCAAAAAAAACCCGCCGTTTCAAAATTGGAACGCGCGGGCGGCCGGGCGCGGCAGGCGGGTTCGGCGGACGGCGATGATCCCCCATGAAGCCCGCTGCGTTCCGATATCACGCACCGAAGACGATCGAAGAGGCGGTGGCGATGCTCGCCGAGTACGCGCCCGACGACGGCCGCGTGCTGGCCGGCGGCCAGAGCCTGGTGCCGACCATGGCGTTCCGCCTCGCGCGTCCGCATCACCTGATCGACATCAACGGCATCGCGACGCTCGATCGGATCGCCGTCGAGGATGGCCGACTCGTGATCGGTGCCGGCGTGCGCCACCAGGCGTTCCGGCGGCCGGTGGTTGCAGGGCCGCTCGGCGACCTGTTGTCGGCGGTGATGCATCACATCGCCCATTATCCGATCCGCACCCGCGGCACGTTCTGCGGCAGCGTCGCCCATGCCGATCCGGCATCCGAGTGGTGCCTCGTCGCGGCGACGCTCGGCGCCGAGATGGTGGCGCGGTCGACTCGCGGGGTGCGCGTCATCGCTGCGGCTGACTACTTCCAGGGCATCATGACGACGGCACTCGAGCCCGACGAACTGCTCGCCGAGGTGCGGTTGCCGCTCCTCCCGGCGGCGACGCGCTGGGGCTTCTACGAGTTCAACCGCCGCGCCGGCGATTTCGCGCTCGGCATGGCGCTCGTCACTTACAATGTTGCGAACGGCGCGATCACGGCGCCGCGTGTCGGCGTCGGCGGGGCCGAGGCGCATGCACGCCGAATCGCGGAAGCCGAGGCGCAGCTCGAAGGCGTTCCGCCCGGCGCTGCCGCCTTCACCGCGGCGGGTGCCGCTGCGGCGGCCGCCATCGATCCCCTGACCGACGCGCAGACTGACGCGATCTATCGCCGCGAGCTCGTCGCCGTCGTGACCCGCCGCGCACTAGAGCGGGCGGCGGCGCAGGTGTCGTGAGCTGCAGCGTGCACGCGCGCAACGCACAAGGCCCGCCCTGGCGATTGGCCACGGCGGGCATCTACGTCATATGAGTCGCAGATCGGAGCTTCGATCGCCGAGCAGGATACGCTTCGCGGCTGGCGCGAGTTACTGCTTGGCGGTCTTCTTCTGCTGCTTGACCAGCGCCGAGCACGGCGTATAGCGGCCGTTGCCCTCGTCGACCATGCACTTCTTGCTGCTGTAGAGCGCCGAGCACGGCGTATATCGGCCGTTGCCCTCGTCGACCATGCACTTGGCGGAGGCCGGAACCGAGGTCGCCAGCGAGCCCGCCAGCGAGAGCGCGCCGAAGCCCGTCAGCAGGGCGGCGTATGCGAATGTTTTCATTTTCGTGATCTCCGTCATGTCGTGGCGGGGGAATGAACACAACCCCAGATCGCGTCTGGATTGCGCCACTATAGAAAACGTCGACGTCGCAGGATGTGACCGATTTCACATTGCAGCGAATTTTTTTGAATTGATGAATCAACGACTTACGCTACGATTGATGGTGCGCTGCGCGGGCCCGGACGACGCCTCCCGGCGCAGTTGCCGCGGCAGCCGGGCAAACGGCGAACTCACGCGCCCTCGGCCACCTCCTCGAGCGCCTCGCGGTCGATGATTGTGATCTGCCCCTTTTCGATAAGCAGGATGCCGTCGCGCTGCCAGGAATGCAGACATTTGTTGACGCTCTCGCGGGTCACCCCGATAAGCTCGCCCAGTTCGCGCTGCAGCAGCCGCATGCGATGGACCTTATGTCCGAGCTTCGCCTGCGGATCATCCGCCATCACGCGCAGCAGCGCCTTGGCGAGGCGCACCGGAATCTGCAGCAGCGCGACTTCCGCAAGATGCTCGTCGGTCTTGCGCAGGCGGTCGCACAGCACCGACACGACGTAGGACCATCCAACGGGATATCGCTCCAGGAAATCCAGTATGTCACGCCGCGCCAGGACAGCGATGCTGCACGCCGTCATGGCGACGGCGTCGGCGGTACGATCCTTGCCGTCGAGCAGCGCGATCTCGCCGAACACTTCGCCGGGGTGGAGTATCGCGAGCACGATCCCCCGTCCGTCGGCCGAGTTGACGCCGATCCGTACGGCGCCCCGTAGCACCGCCATCATGCTGTTGCCCTGCGATCCCTTGGTGAAAATGGTTTCACCCGCGTCGAAGCTGCGCACGCCGACGCGGGTGAGCAGGAGCTTTCTCTCGTCGGATCCGAGCCCGCGAAAAAGCCCGCACTCGCCGAAGAACCGGCGTGCGTCTTCAGCCAAGCTGTAGGCGGTTTCGTTTTCCAATGGCGCGCGCCCCGGCCGCCGGGTTCGAAAATGATTTTCTAGCGCTGCAATGCGTAAATCCCGGCGTTTGACGCGGATACTCTAACCCGACTGAGCCTGTATGCAAATCGCCCGGCTCGCGCCGCAACTACTCGATGACCTCGTCCGCCGTGGCGACGAGGCTCGGCGGGAATTCGAGGCCCAGGGCCTTCGCCGCCTTGAGGTTGACGGAGAGCGCAAACTGCGCCGGCTGCTGGACCGGCAGTTCGGCGGGCTTCGCCCCTTTGAGGATGCGGTCGATGTAGCCCGCGGCACGACGCATCGCATCGGGGCTGTCCACAGCATAGGCCATCAAGCCGCCGCTGCGCGTTGCCGAAGTCCATGGATAGACGGCGGGCAGGCGGTAACGCGCCGCCAGTGCGATGATCAGATGACGATGTTCAAGCGTGAAGCTGTCCGGGATCGCGACGAGGCTGCCCTGCTGTTCGCGCGCAAACGTCGCCAACTCCGTCTCGATGTCGGACGTAGTCTGGACCGGCACGTCGACTACCTGGAGCGAGAGCATGGGCGCCGCGGACTGCACCGACCGCAGGAACAACCTGGCGAACGGAGCGGTCTGCGGATTGTAGATCATGCCGATGCGCGTGATCCTCGGATCGACCTCCTTGAGGAGCTGCAGCCACTTTCCGCCGATCGAGCTTTCGAAGTTGGTGAAGCCGGTGACATTGCCGCCCGGCCGCGCCAGCGTCTGGGCGAGGCCGGACTCGACCGGCTCGGCGATGTTGACGAACACGATCGGGATCGCGTCGGTCTCACTGCGCAGCGCCATCGTCGTCGGCGTCGACCGTGCGATCAGCACGTCCGGCTTGAGGTCGACGAGGTCTTTGGCGAGCGCGCGCACCCGCTCGACGTCGCCGCCAGGCCAGCGCACGTGAATCTGGATGTTCCGTCCATCAGTCCAGCCGAGCTCGTCGAGGCCCTGTCGCAAGGCGGCGATGTCGGCGTCGCCGGCCGGATCGTCCGGCACGACAGACATGAGGACGCCGATCTGGCGGACGCGATGATCGCCTTGCTGGGCCCGCAACGCCGAGGGCAGGGCGGCCACCGCGCCGCCCAGGGCCGCGATGAATTGCCGGCGTCTCATTTCGCGCCCCGTCGTCGGTGAAGGTTATCGCCGCTCAAGGTCAGGTCGCCGCTCATGGTTAACGGCGTCACCGGCCGATCCGATGTCCGCCGCCATGTCGTGGTCAACCGCCCGGGCGCTGCAGGCCGATCGGCCGCTCCGGGTCCCGCCATGTCATGGCGATCGGGACCACCGTATGTCTATGCTACAGTGTGCGCACAGGCCTGTCACCTTGACGAAGTAGAGAGAGGGAGTCGCGCTCCGCAGCAGGGCCATGCACGATCCACCGCGCATCCTCATCGTCGACGACAACGCGACCAATCGCGATATTCTCGCGGTGCGGCTCGCGACCCACGGCTACGACCTGCACCACGCCGCGGATGGCGAGGAGGCGCTTGCGGCAGCGCAAAAACTCCTGCCGGACCTGATCCTGCTCGATGTGATGATGCCGAAGCTCAACGGTATCGACGTATGCCGCCGGCTCAAGGATGACTCGAGCCTTCCTTTCATGCCGATCATTCTGGTGACCGCCAAGGCGGACTCCAAGGACATCATCACCGGACTTGATGCGGGGGCCGACGAATACCTGACGAAGCCCGTCGATCAGGCGGCGCTGGTGGCGAGGGTGAAGTCAGTGCTGCGCCTGAAGGTGCTCCACGACCAAGCTGTTGCGCAGGCCGCCGAGCTCGCCCAGTGGAACGAAAGCCTCGAGCAACGGGTGGCGGATCAGGTCGACGAAATCCGGCGTGTTGGGCGGTTGGCGCATTTCCTGCCCCGACAGGTCGCCAAGCTCGTGGTCTCCGGGGGCGAGGAGCGCATCCTCGAGAGCCACCGGCGTGCCGTGACCGTGCTGTTCTGCGACTTACGGGGCTTTAGCGCCTTCTCCGAGGTTTCCGAGCCGGAGGAGGTCATCATCGTGCTGCGCGAGTATCATGACGCGCTCGGAAAAATGGTCGAAAAGTACGAGGGGACGGTCGACAGTTTCACCGGCGACGGGCTCCTCGTCATCTTCAACGACCCCGTGCCGTGTGAGGAGCCGTCGCTGCGCGCGGTGCGGATGGCCATGGAGATGCGCGACGAACTCGCCACCTTGTCTGCGAAATGGAGCCGGTTCGGGCACGACGTCGGCTTCGGCATCGGCATCGCCCACGGGTATGCGACGCTTGGTACCATCGGATACGAAGGCCGCTTCCAGTATTCGGTGATGGGAAAGGTGGCAAATCTCGCTGCGAGACTCTGCGACAAGGCGGAGAACGGCCAGATTGTCGTTGACGTCAGCGTTTGCAGCGCGGTGGAAACGCAGGCCGAGATAGCGGCCTTGGGAGAGTTCTCCCTCAAGGGCTTCGCCCGGCCGGTGAAGGCGTTCAACATAACGAGCGTGAAGTTTTGAAGGTGTTGCAGTGCCGAAGGCGGGCCGCTGGTCGACGCCGCGCCGCGAGTTGCAAAAAAAAGGTAGCGATTTGAGGTGGTTGAACCCTGGTGCGGAGCATCGTACCGTTTGTCGTCAAATTCCTTGTGACCTTACGGCGTGATATCGACGCCGATTGCAAGATTCGCCGCGGGCTTCGCTATACTGGGGCAATTGTTCTTAATCGAGCGACGGATGATCATTGAGCGTCGAGAGAACCACGGCGATGAGTGAAGGGCAGGTGAGCAGCCCGGCGCCGTCGAGCGGACGGCGTGGATGGCGCCAGTTCAGCGGGCCGCTGTTTCGCAAGTATGTCGGTCTTTTTCTCGCGGTCGTCTGCGTCGCGCTGCTCAGCAACGGCCTGTTCGAGATCGTATTCTCCTACCGCGAGCACACCGATGCGCTGATCCGCATCCAGCGAGAGCAGGCGGAAGGCGCGGCGGAGAAGATCGCCCACTTCATCAAGGAGATCGAAAATCAGATCGGCTGGACGACGCAGCTCACCTGGTCGGCGAGCACGATCGAGCAGCGGCGATTCGACGGCCTGCGGCTGCTGCGCCAGGTGCCGGCGATCACCGAGCTTGCCCAGCTCGACCCCACCGGCAAGGAGCAACTGCGGGTTTCGCGTCTCGTCATGGATCTCGGCGCTGCGCAGACCGACTATTCGCAGGCTCCGAAATTCACCGAGGCCGTGGCGAAGAAGGTTTATTACGGCCCGGTCTACTTCCGCCGCGAGTCCGAGCCTTACATGACGCTCTCGCTCGCCGGCACCCGTCGCGATGCCGGCGTGAGCGTCGCCGAGGTCAATCTCAAGCTCATCTGGGATGTCGTCTCGCAGATTAAGGTCGGCGAGCGCGGCGTCGCCTATGTGGTCGACGCCGACGGCCGGCTGATCGCGCACCCGGATATCAGCTTGGTGCTGCGCAACACCGACATGACGAGGCTCGCCCAGGTCGCGGCGGCGCGCTCGGGGCAATCCGGGCCGGTGCAGGAGGCGGTCGATCTTCACGGCGGCAAGGTGCTGAGCGCCTACGCGCCGGTGTCGCCACTGGGCTGGCTCGTGTTCGTCGAGCTGCCGGTCGAGGAGGCCTATGCCTCGCTCTACAATTCGATCCAGCGGTCCGGCCTGATCATGTTCGGCGGGCTGATGCTGGCCTTTCTCTCCGGGCTCTTCCTCGCCCGCCGCATGGTCGTTCCGATCCAGATGCTACGGGCCGGCGCCCAGCGCATCGGCGGCGGCGACCTCGGCCAGCGCATCTCGATCAAGACTGGCGACGAGCTCGAGGGTTTGGCCGACCAGTTCAACGACATGGCGAACCGGCTGCAGGAATCGTATTCGGGCCTCGAGCGCAAGGTCGAGCTGCGCACCCGCGAGCTCGCGCAATCGGTCGAGGAGCTGCGTGCGCTCGGCGAGGTCAGCCAGGCGGTGAACTCCACCCTCGACCTGCAGATGGTGCTCGACACGATCGTCGCCAAGGCCGTCCAGCTGTCGTCGACCGACGCCGGCACCATCTTCGTCTTCAACGAGGGCGCCAAAGAATTCGAGGTTCGCGCCAATTACGGGATGAGCGAGGAGCTGGTCGCGGCGTTCCAGCAACACCACGGCGAGCTCTCCGACTGGCTGGCGCGGGCGACCGCGATGCGCCAGCCCGTCCAGGATGCCGACCTGCGCAATCCGTCGGTGTTGCCGCAGACCGATTCGCTGCAGAAGATCGTGGTGGATGCCGGGTATCTGGCGCGGATATTCATTCCGCTGCTCGGCGCCGACCGCATCGTCGGCGCCCTCGTGGTGCGCCGAAAGGCGGCCGGCGAGTTTCCCAAGAGCACGATCGACCTGTTGCAGACCTTCGCGGCACAGTCGGTGCTGGCGATCCAGAACGCCCGCCTGTTCAACGAAATCCAGGTCAAGGGCCACGAGCTCGAGGTCGCGAGCCAGCACAAATCGCAGTTCCTCGCCAATATGAGCCACGAGCTGCGCACGCCCCTGAATGCGATCCTCGGATACACCGAGCTCATACTGGATTGTATCTACGGCGACGTGCCGGAGCGGATGCGCGGCGTGCTTGAGCGCGTGCAGAGCAACGGCAAGCACCTGCTGGGGCTGATCAACGACGTGCTCGATCTGTCCAAGATCGAGGCCGGCCAACTCACGCTGTCGCTCGAGGATTATTCGATCAGGGACGTGGTCCACAATGTCTTCACGCTGGTCGAGCCGTTGGCCGCAGAGAAGCACCTCGCGCTCAAGGTCGAGCTGCCCGACGACCTCCCGGTGGCCCGTGGCGACGAGCGCAGGCTCACCCAGGTGGTGCTCAACCTCGTCGGCAACGCCATCAAGTTCACCGACGAGGGCGAAGTCGTGATCAAGGGCGCCGCCAGCAACGGGCACTATACGCTGTCGGTGCACGATACCGGGCCGGGCATCAGTCCATCCGACCAGGTAAAGATTTTCGAGGAGTTCCAGCAGGCGGACGGCTCCTCGACCAAGACGAAGGGCGGGACCGGGCTCGGCCTGTCGATTGCCAAGCGCATCGTCAATCTCCACGGCGGCCGCATCTGGGTTTCGTCCGCGCCGGGCAATGGTTCCACGTTTTTCATCGACGTACCGATCAAGGTCGAGCAGCAAGCGGGGCACGCATGACCAAACGCATTCTTGTGGTCGAGGATCAGGACGACAACCGGCAGATCCTGCGCGACCTTCTCGCCCACGCTGGTTACGAGGTCGTCGAGGTCGACAATGGTTTGGAGGCGCTGCCGGCGGCCATCCAGCATCATCCCGACGTAATCCTCATGGATATTCAGCTTCCACTTCTCGACGGGTACGAGGCGACGCGGCGGATCAAGGCCGACCCGACGCTCAAGCACATTCCCATCATCGTCGTGACGTCCTATGCATTGAGCGGCGACGAGGCCAAGGCGCGGACCGCCGGCTGCGATGCCTATGTCGCCAAACCTTTCAGCCCCCGGGCGCTGCTTGAAAAGATTCGCCAATTTGCGGGTTAGCTCCATTCCTCGGGCCAAACGATGCACGACCCGGCACGCATCCTGATCGTCGACGACAATCCGACCAACCGCGACATTCTGGCCACGCGTCTTGCCGTTCACGGCTACGACCTCGCCGAGGCGGCGGACGGCGAGGAGGCGCTCGCGGCAGCCAGGTCACTCCTTCCCGATCTCGTGCTGCTCGACGTGATGATGCCGAAGCTCAACGGCTTCGACGTCTGCCGCCTTTTGAAGAACGATCCGGCGCTTCCTTTCATGGCGATCATCCTGATCACGGCGAAAGCCGAGACGCGGGATGTCGTCGCCGGGCTCGACGCGGGCGCCGACGAATATCTCACCAAGCCCGTCGACCAGGCGGCGCTGATGGCGCGCGTGCGCTCGGTGCTACGGCTCAAGGCCCTGCACGATCAGACCGTGGCGCAGGCCGCCGACCTCGCCAAATGGAATCGCACCCTCGAGCGGCGGGTCGGCGAGCAGGTTGCCGAAATCGAGCGCATCTCCCGGCTCAAGCGTTTTCTGCCGCCGCAGATCGCGCGGCTCGTGGTCGCCTCCGGCCATGACAATCTGCTCGGCAGCCACCGGCGCGCCGTTTCCGTCCTGTTCTGCGACATGCGCGGGTTCAGCGCGTTTTCCGAGCTCGCGGAGCCCGAGGAGCTGATGCTGGTGCTGCGCGAGTACCACAAGACGCTCGGGGTGCTCACCGACAAATACGAGGGCACGGTCGAGCGCTTCACCGGCGATGGGCTTCTCGCCGTCTTCAACGATCCGATGCCGTGCGCCGATCCGTCGCTGCGCGCGGTGCACATGGCGGTCGAGATGCGGGACGAGGTCGCCAAGCTCTTGCACAAGTGGAGTCGCTCCGGCCACGACGTCGGCTTCGGCATCGGCATCGCCCACGGTTACGCGACGCTCGGCACGATCGGATACGAGGGCCGCTTGCAGTATTCGGTGACGGGCAAGGTGGCGAACCTCGCCGCCCGACTGTGCAGCGAGGCAAAGAACGGTCAGATTCTCGTCGACATCAGCGTCCGCAGCGCCGCAGAGATGCATGCCGACATCGAATTCACCGAAGAGCTGACCCTCAAAGGCTTCAGCCGGCCGGTGAAGGCGTTCAACGTGCGGAACTTGAAGCCGGCGCCCGACACGGCGCCGGAGTCTTCGGTCTCGGCTCGCTTCCACCCCTAGTCTCGTCCGGGACTTGGTGCATAATGCGGTTCGTCCGTCAGCCGCCCTCTCGCGATGCGCGCCCCCGTTGGAACATCCGCGCTTGCGGTGAGCCAAAACAAATCGGCGATCTCCAGCGCCGCTCTCTCGATCTGCAGCCACCCATGAAAACAGCCGTCGACGTCATCGACCCCGCCAAGATCGCGGACAACAAATACATCGGCCAGCCGGTGCCCCGGCTCGAGGACCCGCCGCTGGTCACCGGGCGCGGCCGCTTCGCCGGCGACATCTCGTTTCCGCACCAGCTTCACATGCGGATCGCGCGGTCGCCGATCGCGCACGGCACCATCGTCGCGGTCGATACCGCAGCGGCGCGCGCGCTGCCGGGGGTCTTCGCGGTGTGGACCGCGCAGGACATCGCCGACGTGCCGCCGATCGACTTTCGCGAAGGGCGCATCGAAAAGCTGGAGCCCTACCGCCAGCCGGTGCTTGCGAGCGGCACGGTGCGCTATGTCGGCGAGCCCGTCGCCGCCGTGTTTGCCAGCGATCCCTACATAGCCGAAGACGCCGCCGACCTCGTTGCGATCGAGATCGCGGAACTTGCGCCGCTGCTCGACGCCGCGGCGGAGCCGGCCGAATTCTCACCGGGCCGCAACACGGAGCCGACCCTGGTGCGCCAGGGTTACGGCGACGTCGAAGCCGTGTTCGCGGGCGCTGAGAGCGTGGTCGAGCTCGATCTTGAGGTCGGCCGGCACAGCGGCGTGCCGCTCGAGACCCGCGGCGCCATCGGCCGCTACGACGCCTCGCGCGACATTCTCGAGCTGCACGGCGCCGCCAAGGTGCCGCACCGCAATCGCGATCTGCTCGCCCACATGCTGCGCCGCAGCCCGTCGTCGATCCATGTGCACGAGGCCCATGTCGGCGGCGGCTTCGGCATCCGCGGCGAGCTCTATCCCGAGGACGTGCTGGTGTGCGTCGCGGCGATGCGGCTCGGGCGCGTGGTGAAGTGGATCGAGGACCGCCGCGAGCATCTGCTCTGCGCCAACCACTCGCGCCAGCAGCGCCACAAGATCCGCGCTGCGCTCGATGCAGAGGGCCGCATCCTCGCGCTCGACGACGAGTTCTGGCACGACCAGGGCGCCTATGTGCGGACCCATGCGATCCGCGTGCCGATGATGATCTGCGGCGTGCTGCCCGGCCCGTACCGGGTCCCGGCCTATCGCTCGCTCGGCCATTTCCGCCTGACCAACAAGACGCCGGCCGCGACCTATCGCGCGCCGGGCCGCTACGAGACGACCTTCATCCGCGAACGTCTGATCGACGCCATCGCGGTAGAACTCGGCATCGACCCCATCGAAGTCCGCCGCCGCAACGCCGTCACCACGGCCGAGATGCCCTATGCGCGCCCGCTTGAGGCGCTCGGCGAGGAAATCCACTTCGACACCGGCGACTATATGGGGCTGCTCGAGACGGTGCTGGCCGCCGCATCCTGGGACGATCTGCAGGCCGACCTGCGGCGCCGGCGCGCTGCCGGCGAGCTCGTCGGCGCCGGCATCTCCATGTTCGTGGAGAAGAGCGGCCTGGGCCCGGCGGACGGCGCGAAAATCGCGGTCGATACCTCAGGCGCGGTCGAGGTGATCACCGGCGGTGCATCGATCGGCCAGGGTTTCGAGACCGTGATTGCCCAAGTCGCCGCCGAGACCCTCGGCGTCGACCTCGCTCGGGTGCGCGTCACTCACGGCCAAACCGATCGCATCGAGTTCGGCATCGGCGCCCATGCCTCGCGCGCGACGGTAATGACGGCGTCGGCGACGCAGGTCGCTGCGCTCAAGCTGCGCGACAAGGCGCTCGACATGGCGGCCCAGCTCCTGCAGGCGGCGCCCGGCGATCTCGACATCGCCGGCGGTGTCGTGCGGCGCAAGGACGGCGCCGGCGCCTCGATCCCACTCGCGGCGGTCGCAACCGCGCTGCTGCCGACCTCGAAGACGCTCGCCGGCCGCGAGCCCGGGCTTTCCGCCGAAGGCTGGTTCGAGGTCGAGCGGCAGGTCTACCCTTACGGAAGCCACATCGCCGTGGTGAAGGTCGACGCGGACACCGGAGGCGTCACCGTCGAGCGTTACGTGATCGGCTACGACGTCGGCCGCGCCATCAATCCGATGCTGGTCAGGGGCCAGATCGTCGGCGGATTCACGCAGGGGCTCGGGGGCGCGCTGATGGAGGAGTTCCGCTACAGCGAGAACGGCGATCCGCTGTCTGCGACCTTCGCCGACTACCTGATACCGACCGCGCGCGAGACGCCGGCGGTCGAGATCGTGCTCACCGAGGATTACCCGACCGACCTCAATCCGCTCGGAATCAAAGGCGCCGGCGAAAGCGGCATCACCGGCGTCGGCGCGGCGATCGCGTCGGCGGTCGACGACGCCATCGGCATGCCGGGCGCGATCACCGCGCTGCCGATCACGCCGGCGCGGGTGAGGGAGATTCTGGCGGGGCGTACCCGAACCGGCGCGGTTTGATATCAGCCGTCATCGCCCGGCTTGTCCCGGCGAACCCGATCATGGGGCACGGCCGTGCCTTGTTAAGCGGGGTGGCCGGGACAAGCCCGGCCACGACCTGTCCAAAGCGCGCTCCGCCGTCGCGAAGCGAGCGTCAATTCGGAGGAAAGCCCTTTGTCGAAGAACATTCCCATCACGCTTGCCTGCGGCGACTACGAGATCACCCGCGCGCTCAGGGAAGGGACGGTGAAGCCGGACGGCATCGACCTCACCGTGCTCACCGACATGGATTCGACGACGCGGCATTGGCGTTTCCTGCGCAATCGCGACTTCGACATGGCCGAGACCTCGGCGTCGTCCTACATCGTCGCGCGCGGGCAGGACTGGCCAGTGCGCGCGCTGCCGGTGTTCCTGCATCGCCGCTTCCGCCACGGCTTCGTGTTCGTCAACGCGACGAAGGGGATCTCCGAGCCAACCGACCTGATCGGCCGCCGCATCGGGATCAAGTCGTTCCTCGTCACCGCGATCCACTGGATGCGCGGGCTTCTGGAAAAGGAATACGGCGTGCCGCACACCGCGGTCGAATGGGTCGCCGAGCTCGACGAGGACGTCGACTTTACTCCGCCGCCGGGACTGAAGCTCACGCGGCTTCCCAACGACAAGTCGGTGGAGACGATGCTCGCCGAGGGTGAGCTCGACGCCGTCATCCATTCCAGCATCATCAAGCCGTTCGCCGCCGGCGATCCGCGGGTGCGCCGGCTGTGGCCGAACTACAAGGAGGAGGAGATCGCGTTCTTCAAGCGGACCGGCATCTTCCCGATCATGCATGTGATGGGGATCAAGCGCGAAGTCGTCGAGCAGCACCCGTGGATCCCGATCAACATGTATCATGCCTTCAACAAGACGAAGGCGATCGCC
>Ga0209006_10003747_pt1 | contig 13829 bp, 14 predicted proteins | sample JacPin_JW_Ref_O2_FD_188567 | JGI IMG/M metagenome (GOLD analysis project Ga0209006, IMG submission 188567) | Forest soil microbial communities from Algoma, Ontario, Canada - Jack Pine, Ontario site 1_JW_Ref_O2 (SPAdes) (version 2) | ecosystem: Environmental > Terrestrial > Soil > Boreal... | reverse complement strand
GGAGGCGAGCGCCTTGGCCTTCCACCCGGTGCGCTTGATGTTGGGGAACGCGTAGAAGGCGCCCTTCGGCGTCGCGCAGGAGATGCCGGGCAGCCGGTTGAGGCCGTCGACCACCACTTTGCGCCGCTTGTCGAACTCCGCGACCATCTTGTGCACGGCGTCCTGCGGGCCGGTGAGCGCCGCGAGGCCGGCATATTGCGTCGGCGCGTTGACGCAGGAGTGCAGGTTGACGGCGAGCTTGCGCGCCATGTCGTAGAGCTTGCCCGGCCAAATCGCGTAGCCGAGCCGCCAGCCGGTCATCGCGTAGGTCTTCGACCAGCCGTTGAGCAGGATCAGCCGGTCGCGCAGCGACGGATAGGAGAGAAGGCACACGTGCGTCTCGCCGTCATAGACCATGTGGTCGTAGATCTCGTCCGACATCACGGCAACGTCGGGAAACTTGTCGAGTCCTGCGACCAGCTTGTCGACCTCGCGTTTTCCTGTGACTCCCCCGGTCGGGTTGGCGGGCGAGTTGAGGATCAGGAGGCGGGTTTTCGGCGTGATCAGGCTCAGCGTCTCCTCGGCCGAGAAGGCGAAACCGTTCTCCTCGCGGATCGGCACCGGGACCGGCCGGGCGCCGGTGTACTCGATCATCGAGCGGTAGATCGGGAAGCCGGGATCCGGATAGAGGATGTCGGCGCCGGGCTCGCCGAACATCAGGATCGACATGAACATGGTCGGTTTCCCGCCCGGCATGATCATCACCTCGTCGGGCGAGACCTTGACGCCAAAGCGCTTGCCGAGGTCGGCCGCGACCGCTTCGCGCAGCGGCAGGATGCCGACCGCCGGCGTATAGCCGTGATGGCCGTCGCGGAGCGCCTTCACGGCCGCCTCGACGATATGGTCGGGGGTGCGGAAGTCGGGCTGGCCGATGCCGAGATTGATGATGTCGCGGCCCTGCGCGGCGAGTGCGGTCGCGCGCGCGAGCACCGCGAACGCGTTCTCTTCGCCGATACGGTCGAACGCCGCGATGGTGTGGAGCATTTGCCTCTCCCCGGATTTTCTTGGCTATCAGGGGCGGCACTTTGAACCGAACGGCGGCGGAAAATCAAATGCCGGATCGGCATGCAAAAAAAGAGGGCCCCGGGACTTGCCCGGGGCCCTTGTCGAGCGTTCGCTGCGGATTATCAGTTGGCGCCCTGTGACGTCTGCCAGTCGCGCTGCAGCTCGGAGCGGATGTTCGCGTCCGGATCGGTGCCGACCGAGCGGCCTTCCTCGACGGCCGCCGGGGCCGGCGTCGCCACGCTCGCATAGGGGCCGGACGCGTAGGTGTGGTGCACCGGCTTCTGCGCGAGCGCCGGGGTCGCGAGGAGCGCGACAAGCCCGCAAGCGGTCAAAAGGGTCTTGGAAGTCATGTTGGTATTCCTCATGCCAGTCAGTCGCCTTGCCGCCTATGTACCCCGCATCATGCACCGCACAAGGCGTCCGCCTAACACGCATCTCTCACAAAATAGTGAGATTAATCAATATATTAACTCCATTTTTATGGCGCGTCCGCGATGGCCGCTGAGTTAACCATTTCGCAGTGCAAAAACGCCGCTGCCCATGCGCGCGAAGTGCCGGATTTATCAGCAAAAATCATGGCGGCCGCAGTCGCGCGGGCGCGGCGCGCAGGTCTCAACACGCGTAAACTCGGCGTAAGCGCCGCCGCACAACCCTACGGCTGCGAAGAGGAGCTATGCGATCGATGCCGACCGTTGCCGACAAACGCCGGACCTTTCGGGCCCTGCACGAGCAGGGCTGTTTCGTCATTCCCAATCCCTGGGACGTCGGCACCGCGCGCTACCTGCAGCATCTCGGCTTCAAAGCGCTGGCGTCGACCAGCGCGGGCTTTGCGTTTGCCGAGGGCTTTGCCGACAACGCGATCACGCGCGACATGGCGCTCGCCCATTTGCGCGAGCTCGTCGCCGCGACCGACATCCCGGTCAATGCCGACTTCGAGGGCGGGTTTGCCGACGCGCCGGCGGGCGTCGCCGAGAGCGTGACGCTCGCGGTCGCAACCGGCGTCGCCGGCCTCTCGATCGAGGACTCGACCGGCGACAAGGCCAACCCGCTCTATGACTTCGACCTCGCCGTCGCGCGCATCCGCGCGGCGCGCGCCGCGATCGACACCGCGGGCGGCGACGTCGTGCTCACGGCGCGCAGCGAAGGATTCCTGGTGGGTCGGCCCGATCTCGACGAGACCATCCACCGGCTCAAGGCCTTTGCGGCGGCCGGCGCCGACTGCCTCTATGCGCCTGGCCTGCGCACCCGCGAGCTGATCGGGGCGGTGATCAATGCGGTCGCGCCGAAGCCCGTCAACATCATCATGTCGGGCGCGCTCGGCATCACGGTCGCCGAGCTCGCGGCGCTCGGCGCGCGCCGCATCAGCGTCGGCAGCGCGTTGTCGCGCACCGCGTGGGGTGCCTTCATCCGCGCCGCAAAGCAGATCGCCGAGGAGGGGCGCTTCGACGCCTTCGCGGAGGGTGCGCCGCACCCCGAGCTCAATGCCTTCTTTGCCGACGACATGAAGACGCGGCCGCAATGACCGCAGCCGATGACGATGGCGGTGACGCGCCGATCGGACAACTGGTCGATGCGACGCCGGCGCGCCGGCCCGAGGCGGTGACGCTGCAGGGCCGGTTCGGCTCGGTCGAACGGCTCGATGCCGCGCGGCACGGCGAGGCCCTGTGGGAGGAGATCAAGGGCGACGACGGGCTGTGGACCTACATGTTCTCCGGCCCGTTCGCGCGCCAGCCCGACTTTTCCGCCTGGCTTGCCGCGCAGGAGCCGCTCGCCGACCCGTTCTACTTCGCGATCCTCGACCGGTCCGGCCGCGCGCTCGGGCTCGCGAGCCTGATGTCGATCCGCCCCGAGATGCGGGTGATCGAGATCGGCAATATCCTGCTCGGGCGCGGCCTGCAGCGCACGCCGCTCGCGACCGAGGCGCAATATCTGCTCGCGCGCCACGCCTTCGAGACGTTGCGCTACCGGCGCCATGAATGGAAATGCAACGCGCTCAACGTGCCCTCGCGCCGCGCGGCGCTGCGCTTCGGCTTCGCGTTCGAGGGCATCTTCCGCAGCCACATGATCGTCAAGGGCCGCAACCGCGACACCGCCTGGTTCGCGATTATCGACACCGAATGGCCGGCGCGCAAGGCGGCGTTCGAGCGCTGGCTCGACCCGGCGAATTTCGATCGCGACGGGCGGCAGCAGCAGAGCCTGCGAGAGCTGAACGAGGCGGGCTGATTGCCTGATTCGATGCCTCGTGTCCCGGATGCGGTGCAGCGCGTAGCGCTCTTGCGCGAAGCGGTGCACCGCTGATCCGGGACCCAACGTGTGTTGTGGCTCCTGGGTCCCGGTTCTGCAGCGCACCGCTGCGTGCTGCGCCGCGCCCGGGACACGAGCGAGCTACCTTGGATGACGCGGGCTTGTCCTATAATAGCGATGGCGGCCAACGGGAGATACGCCTTGCACATTCTCATCACTGGCGCGGCCGGCATGATCGGCCGCAAGCTGACGGCGCGCCTCGTCGCCGATGGCGTGCACGGGCGCGCCATCGATCGGTTCACGCTGCAGGATGTGGTGCCGTTCCCCGCGGAAGAGCTGAGCGCAGGCGCCAGGCCATCCGTCAACATCGTGGCGAGCGATCTCGCGGCGCCCGGCGAAGCCGACAAGCTCATCGCGGCGCGGCCGGATTTGATCTTTCATCTTGCCAGCGTCGTGTCGGGCGAGGCCGAGCTCGACCTCGACAAGGGCTACCGCGTCAATCTCGAGGGGATGCAGGCTTTGCTCGCCGCAATCCGCAAGGCAGGCGAGAGCTACCATCCGAAGCTCGTCTTCACGTCGTCGATCGCCGTTTACGGCGCGCCGTTTCCCGACGCAATTCCCGACGATTTCCATCTCACGCCGCTCACCTCCTACGGTGCGCAGAAGGCGATGTGCGAGCTCCTGCTCGCCGATCATCACCGACGCGGCTTTCTCGACGGCGTCGGCATCCGCCTGCCGACCATCTGCGTGCGGCCGGGCAAGCCCAACAAGGCGGCCTCGGGCTTCTTTTCCGGCATCATCCGCGAGCCGCTCGCCGGGCAGGAGGCGATGCTTCCGGTCGCCGACACCGTGCGTCATACCCACGCAAGCCCGCGCGCCGCGGTCGGCTTTCTCGTTCACGCGGCGGGGCTCACGCGCGGGCAGCTCGGGCCGCGCATCAATTTGGCCATGCCGGGCGTATCCTGCACGGTCGCGGAGCAGATCGAGGCGCTCCGCCGCGTCGCCGGCGACAATGTCGCGTCGCGCATCCGGCGCGCGCCGGATGACCTGATCATGCGTATCGTCGCTGGCTGGCCGCAGCGCATCGAGGCGAAGCGCGCGGCGGCGCTCGGCTTCACGGCGGAAAGCTCGTTCGACGACATCATCACGATTCACATCGCCGACGAGCTCGGCGGCAAGGTCGCGGCCTGATGCGCTTTGCGACGCCGCTGGTCCCCGCGATCCTGGTCCGCCGCTACAAGCGCTTCCTCGCCGACGTGGTGCTGCCGGGCGGCGAGGAGGTCACGGCGCATGTCGCCAATCCAGGCGCCATGACCGGGCTTGTGGCGCCGGGCGCGCGCGTGTGGCTGTCGAAATCGGACAATCCCAAGCGCAAGCTGCCGTGGTCGTGGGAGCTGGTCGAGGTCGATTTCGGCGGCGGACCTGAGCTCGTCGGCGTCAACACCGGGCGTCCCAACGGGCTCGTCGCCGAGGCGCTTGCGACGGGGCTCATTCCGGAGCTTGCCGGCTATGCGACCGCCCGGCGCGAGGTGCGCTATGGAAAGAATTCGCGCGTCGATGTGCTTCTTGAGGATCCGGCGCGTCCGCCCTGCTACGTCGAGATCAAGAACGTCCATCTCATGCGCCGGCAGGGTCTTGCCGAATTCCCCGACGCCGTGACGGCGCGCGGCGCAAAACATCTCGACGAGCTGGCCGCGATGGTCGGCGCCGGTCATCGCGCCGTGATGCTGTTCCTGATCCAGATCGTCTCGGCCGAACGCTTTGCGCTCGCCGCGGATATCGACCCAACCTATGCGGCCGCCTTCGCGCGGGCGCGTGCCGCCGGCGTCGAGGCGATCGCGCGGCGCTGCGCGATCACGGTCGACGGCATCGCCGCCGCCGCCGCCGTGCCGATCGACGAGCCCGGCGCGATCGTGCCGGCGCGGCCGCGATTGCGCACGGCAGCGCGGAGCGGGTGATGGCGGCGCAGGCCTCGCTCGGCGATCTCGCGATCGACGCCGTCTTCGTGCTGTCGGTCAAGACTTTTGCCGACCGCATCGCCCACGTGACGGGCGAGCTTGGCCGCTTCGGCATCCCGTTCGAGTTCATCTTCGATTTCGATGCGGTCGAGCTCGATGCGGAAACCATCGCCACGCATTTCGTCGCCGGCTCCTCCCCGCCGATGACGAAGCAGGCGTCGCTGACGCTCAAGCACGCGCAGGCCTGGCGGCTCGCCTGCGCGCGCGGGGCGCGCCGCATCATGGTGTTCGAGGACGACGTGGTGCTGTTTCCCCAGTTCCCCGGGCGTCTCGCCGCCGCCATGCGCGCCGCCGATGCGCTACCGCCGGGCTGGCTGGTCTTTCTCGGCGGCGCCGACGCCAAGGTGCCGGACGCGTTCTTCCTCCACCCCGACCCGCTCGTTCCGCAGCCGAGCACGACCGCCGAAGGCTACGTGACCGATCTCGACGCCTGCCGGCGCCGGCTTTCCTGGCTCGCCGCCAACCAGATCGGCCTTCCGGCCGACCAGCTGATCACCCATATCGACCGCGCCGAGCGCATCGCGCAGTATTGGCCGCCCGAGCCGCTGGTCGAGCAGGGTAGCGTGATCGGCCTGTTCGACTCGGTGCTCGATGCGTCGCGGGGCAAGCACAGTCGCGTCTACAACGTGGTGCGCCACCGCTGGACCAAGTGGTGCCGGCGCACGCTGCGCCGGCACTGGGTGCGCGCGCGGCAAGCGCTGCGCCTGGCCGGGCCGCCGCCCGATCGAGGTTGAGAATTTCCGTCGGCACGATTATTTATTGGCAGCCGGGCGGGGCGAGAATCGAGCAAGGCGATGATGAACTACGTCGAGGCGTCGAGCGCGCCGCTGCGCAAGACCGGGCAGATCAAGCTGCACGGCGCCGAGGCTTTCGCCGGCATGCGCAAGGCCGGGCGCCTGGTGGCCGAGTGCCTCGATCTCCTGGTGCGCGAGATCAAGCCGGGCATCGCCACCGATCTCATCGACCGGTTGGTATTCGAATTTGCAATGGATCACGGCGCGCGCCCCGCGACGCTGATGTATCGCGGCTACACCAAGTCGACCTGCACGTCGATCAACCACGTCGTCTGCCACGGCATTCCCAACGACAAGCCGCTCAAGGAGGGCGACATCGTCAACGTCGACGTGACCCTCATCCTCGACGGCTGGCACGGCGACTCGAGCCGCATGTACACGGTCGGCGAGGTCCCGCGCCGCGCCGAGCGGCTGATCGAGGTGACCTACGAGGCGATGATGCGCGGCATCGCGGTGATCCGCCCGGGCGCGACCACCGGCGACATTGGCCACGCGATCCAGACCTATGTCGAGGGCCAGCACATGAGCGTGGTGCGCGACTTCTGCGGCCACGGCCTCGGGCGGCTCTTCCACGACGAGCCCAACATCGTCCATGTCGGTCGCCCGGGCGAGGGCGTGGTGTTTCGGCCCGGCATGCTGTTCACGGTCGAGCCGATGATCAATCTCGGCCGCCCGCACGTGAAGGTGCTCTCCGACGGCTGGACCGCCGTGACGCGCGATCGTTCCCTCTCGGCCCAGTTCGAGCATACCATTGGCGTCACCCAGACCGGCGTCGAGATTTTCACGCTGTCGCCCAAGGGGCTCGACAAGCCGCCCTATCCGGCGGCGTGACCTGGTGGTGCCTCGGAAGCTTTCCCGCACGGTCACCTCGATTTACTTCGTCCACTTGTTTTCCACTTGACTTGTGTTCCCTTTTTGTTCTGAAATGTCCCGATGGGGATCCAGATGCTTGGAGAGGCTTCGCGGCTCGACTGGCTCGTCGACAATCGTGAGCCGTCCGACAAGCCGCATTACCACGGTCACCGTGGCCGGCTCCGCGAGCGCCTGCTCGCCGCGGGCCCCGACGCGTTGCCCGACTACGAGCTCCTGGAAATGGTGCTGCTCGGCGCACACGCGCGGCGCGACATGAAGCCTCTCGCCAAGGCGTTGCTGACGAAATTCGGTTCTTTCAACGACGTGATCGCCGCTCCGCCGACGCGCCTCAAGGAGGTGGACGGAGTAGGGGACGCGGTGATCGCAACGCTCAAGGTGGTGCACGCGGCCGCCAACCGCTTCGCCCGCGGCGAGATCTGGCGCCGCCCGGCACTCTCCTCATGGTCGGCCGTGCTTGACTATTGCCGCACCGCCCAGGCCTTCGCCGACGTCGAGCAGTTCCGCATTCTCTTTCTCGACAAGCGCAACCAGCTCATCGCCGACGAGGTGCAGCAGAAGGGCACGGTCGACCACACGCCGGTCTACCCGCGCGAGGTGATCAAGCGCGCGCTCGAATTGTCCGCCACCGCCGTCGTGCTGGTGCACAACCATCCCTCCGGCGATCCCACCCCGTCGCGCGCCGACATCCAGATGACGCAGACCATCGTCGATATCGCCAAGCCGCTCGGCATTGCGGTGCATGACCACATCATCGTCGGCAAGGACGGGCACGCGAGCATGAAGGGGCTCAAGTTGATCTGATCCGATGTAGCCCGCATGAGCGTCAGCGGCATGCGGGATTCTCAGCCTCGAGCCATCGCGGTCGCGCTCAAAGGCAGGCTGGCTCACCGCGCTCGAAGGACCCGTCCATGTCGTCATCGCCTCTCCGCCGCATCGTCAACCCCGCCAGTCTCATCGTGCTTTCCATAACGTGGGGTTTAATGGTGGCCGGAGCGACCGCGCTCATGCCTCCATCCGTCGGGACACAAGAACCCAAAAGCGGCACGGATCATTCCACGAAAAACTCTTCCGTCATTGTGCTGACCGTCGCATCGCAGGCCGTGAGGCCGGGCGCGAGAACCAAGGCTGCTGCCTCCCAAACATGGTAGACCTCGCTGTCGATCCCGCGCGCACAACGATCGGGCGCCTGGTTGCCTGCGCCGAAGGGATTGCGGTCGATCCGATTGTGCCTACGATCGCCCAAGATCAGAAAATCCAACCGGGAGGATATGGCCATGTTGAACCGGCGCCAGCTTGTCGCCTCGTCCGCCGCCGTCGCGGCCTTCGTCTGCGCGCCGCGCGCGTTCGCGGCGACCTACGATCTGGTGATCAAGGGCGGGCGGGTCATCGACCCGTCGACCGGTCTCGACGCGGTGCGAGACGTGGCGATCGCCGGTGGCAAGATCGCAGCGGTCGAGCCGACCATCACGGCTGACGCCGCCGACACGATCGATGCGGACGGCAAGATCGTTGCTCCGGGCCTGATCGACATCCACGTTCACGCCGGCCGCAGCAAGGAGGGGCCGCCCATGCTGCTGCAGGACGGCGTGACCGGCTGGGTCGATGCCGGGTCCGGCGGCGCCGACAACATCGATCAGGTCGCCGCGGTTGCGCGCGGCGCGCCGCAGATCGGCCGTGCCCTCGTCAACATCGCACGCACGGGCGTCACGCCGGGTGGCGAACTGATGGACATCAATGCGGCGAACGTCGATCTCGCGCGCGGCGCCGTCCTGCGCAACCGCGACGTGGTCGTCGGCATCAAGGCGCGGCTGTCGAACAACGTCGCCGGCACGAACGATCTCGAGGCGCTGCGGCGCGCCCAGGCGGTTGCCGCGCCGCTCGGCCTGCCGGTGATGATCCATATCGGCCAGACCTATTCGCCGATGCGCGCGATCCTGGCGCTGCTCAAGCGCGGCGACGTCGTCACCCACATGTACGCGCCGGCGCCGAACGGCATCCTCGACGACCAGGGCCGGCTGCTTGCCGACGTGATGGCGGCGCGGCGCCGCGGCGTCCTGTTCGACTTCGGTAACGGCGTCGCCGATCATTTCAGCTGGGACAGCATCGAGCGCGCGACCCGCCAGGGTTTCTGGCCCGATACCTTCTCGACCGACTGGAACACCGCCTCGCGCACCACCGGCGTGGTCGATTTTCCCAACATCATGTCGAAGTTTCTCATGCTCGGCATGCCGCTGATGCAGGCTGTCGCCTGCGCGACCGTCAACGCGGCGCGCGTTTTTCCCGCCTTCGACGATCGCGGCACGCTCAATGTCGGCGCGCCGGCCGACGTCGCGATCCTCGAGCTGCGCGAAGGATCGTTCGAATTCCTCGACAACTACAAGGGCACGCGCACCGGGCATCGGCGCCTCTTCCCGATCGCATCGGTGCTCGCCGGCAAGCGGACCCCCGCGCGGACGTAGAGCGTGACGACGATTCGTCGAATCGTCATCACGATTTGGCTCATTGTTTGAGCATGATCTTCTCCGAAAACCGCTTCACACTTTTCGGGATCACGCTCGGCATCAGACCAGAAGGGACGGACATCATGAAAATCGACGGTGCGTGCCACTGCGGCTACATCACGATCGAGGGCGAGGCAGATCCGGACAAGACCACGATCTGCCATTGCACCGATTGCCAGACCGGCACCGGCTCGGCGTTCCGCGTCTCGGTGCCCGTGCCGGGCGCCGCGTTCCGCATGTCCGGCCAGCCGACGAGCTATGTGAAGACGACCGCCGACAGCGGCAATCCGCGCGTGCAGGCATTCTGCCCGCGCTGCGGCTCGCCGATCTATTCGACGTCGCCGGGCGAGGGCACGCAGGCGTCCTACATGGTGCGCGTCGGCATCCTGCGGCAGCGCCGCGAGTTCATGCCCAAGAAGCAGAACTGGTTCCGCTCGTCGCTGCCGTGGCTCGGCGGACTTGGCGCGATCCACAGCAACGAGAAGCAAGGTTGAACCGCGGTCGCGCCTAGCCGCGCGCGACCGTCTTGCGCATGATCGCCGTCGCGTCGCGCGGCGCGGCGTCACCGACCCATGCGACATAGCGATCCGGCCGCACCAGCATGAGCTTTGCTTCATAGGCCGTGCGCTTGTCCGCAAACGTGTCGCGAACGATGCGCAGCGGGACCTTGACGGCGCCCGCGGCTTGCTCGAACGCGGCAATCACGCCATCGTCGGCGTCGAAGGCCAGCAGGCTGAAATCGCGACCCAGCTCCTCGAACACGTTGCGGCCGGAGCTCAATACCTGCGGCGGCAGGTGATGCCCGGCGCGCGCCTTGAAGGTGTGCGAGCCGTGCGCGCTGCTCGCGCCGTTCGGCGGCCCGAACACGATCGACGAGCCCTCGTAGTGCGGCTCATAGGTGAGCACGCGCGGCGCCGCCGCATTGGCGTGCTCCTTCCACGCACGCTCGAATTCTGCGCGGTCGCGCTCCGGGCTGTAGCGCGCCATGAACTCCTTGTCGCGCCGGATGCCCGCCTCGATGAAGTCTTCCGCCGTCTCCTTGAAGATCGGGCGGCGTTCCTCCGTGTAGGTCGCGAGCAGCGCGTCGCTGCCCCAGCCCTCGAGCTTGGCGGCGATCTTCCAGCCGAGATTGGCGACGTCATCGAGGCCGTTGTTGAGGCCGTAGGCGCCGTAGGGCGGATGCGAATGGGCGGCATCGCCGGCGATGAAGGCGCGCCCGACCTGGTACTTCTCGGCGACCGAGATGCGCAGATCCCAGAACCCGACATAGTCGAAGCCGCAGGCGAATGGGAAGCCCACCGCCTTCTGCAGCAGCCCGTGGAAATCATAGTTGTCGCGCGTCGTGTCTGCCGGCACCGGCGAGTGGAAGAACCAGCTCTCGCCGACATCGACACGACCGAAGAACTGCCAGTAGCCCTTGAGGTCCGGATGCAGCACCCGATAGGTCGAACGCGGCGGAAAGCGCTCAAGCCGCGCGTGCAGCTCGCGCGACCGGAACAGCGCGAGCACCATGAGCTCGTTGAAATCCGACCCGCTGCGCTCGATGCCGATCTGCTCGCGCACCATCGAATGCCCACCGTCGCAGCCGACGACGTAGTCGGCCTCGATGACGTGGCGTGCGCCGCCGTCTTGCGCGACCGTGACGCGCACGCCGCGCTCGTCCTGCTCGATCTTCTGCGCCGTCCAGCCGAACCGCGCCTCGACATTGGCCAACTGCGCCATCCGTCGGCGCAGCACCTGCTCGGTGCGGTACTGCGGCAGCCGTTCGTTTTCCTGAAAATAGTAGGAATTGACGATCTCGCGCAGCGGCGGCGCGTACCAGTAGTCGTTGGCGAGATCGCGATAGGCGACGATCCCGCTCATCGGGTAGGACGCCGGCAGCAGGCGCGCGGCGCGCACCTCGTCGGCGACGCCCCAGGCGTAAAAATGCTCCATCGAGCGCTGGGTGAGGTTCTGGCCCTTGGGGATGCGCGGCGGCTCGAGGCGCCGCTCGATCAGCGCGCAACGGATGCCGCGCAGCCCGAGATCGACCGCGAGCGCGACGCCCACCGGGCCGCCGCCGACGATGATGACCTGATATCGCGTGTCCATCCGCCTTCATTTGCATGTCCGGCGGACGGAAGCGAGAGGGCTCGCGGACGACGCCGCTTGCAGTTTCAAATCACCGCGACGCAATCGACCTCGATGTCGAACGGGCCGGGCCAGGACGGCACATGCAGGAAGATGCGTGCCGGCGCGTCGGCGGGAAAGAACCTCACGTAGACCTCGTTGAAGGCGGCGAAATGCGATTCGTCGGGCGTGCAATAGACGTTGCACTTGACGACGCGGTCGAGCGAGGAGCCGGCCGCTTCGAGACATTGCTGCATCTGCGCCAGCACCAGCTCGGCCTGGCGCGCGAACGGCACGCGCTTGATCTCGCCGGTCGCAGGGTCGAACGGGGGCAGGCCGGAGACATAGACGGTCTCGCCCGCGACCGTCACGGGATAGATCGGGCCTCTGCGGCGGCGTTCCAGCCAGGTGGAAAGCGGCTCGACGCGGATGGTTTGGCGCTTCATGCGTCCCTCCGTGTGTCGTTCGGGATCGCATGCTGCCTGCAAATGGCGCCACCGTCGTGCGCAATCGGTTCGGCGCCGGCCGAACCGTCGCGGGTTGACTTATATGTCCGCGCCGGCGCACCCATTCCGCATGGTGGCCGCCGCAAATCTGGTCGAAGTGGCTGCGCTCGTTGGCGATACCGCCCGCGCGACGATGCTCGCCGCGCTGATGGGCGGGCAGTCGCTCACCGGCTCGGAGCTCGCCTATCTCGCGCGCGTGTCGCGATCGACCGCGAGCGAGCACCTCGCCAAGCTGGTCGAGGCGCGGCTGATCGCGGTCACCCGCAAGCGGCGGTTCCACTATTATCGGATCGCCTCGCCGCTCGTCGCCAACATGCTGGAAAGCATCAAGATCGTTGCGGCGATCGAAGTGCCGCCGCGCTACCAGCCCCGCTCCGCGCGCGACGACGCTCTGCGGTTCGCGCGCACCTGCTACGATCATCTCGCCGGCCATGTCGCCGTTGCGATCGCGGATTCGCTCGGCGCCAACGGTCATGTCGTGCTCAATGCGGATGGCGGCGAGCTGACCGAGCGGGGCGAGGCGCTGCTGGCAAAATTGGGCGTCGATCTCGCGCCGGCGGCGCGCGGTCGCCGCATCTTCTGCCGGCCGTGTCTCGATTGGAGCGAGCGGCGCTACCATCTCGCCGGCTACGTCGGCGCGGAAATCTGCCGCCGCTGCCTGGAGCTCGGCTGGCTCAAACGCGAGCGCGATACGCGCGCCTTGCGCCTGACGGCAACTGGCCGCGAGGGCCTTGCCGAAACGTTCGGCGTGGCCCTCGCGGGTGTCAATTGATCGTGCCGGGGGCCGCTACGCACGGCCCCTCGGGCCGGCCAGGATGATCGCCACGGCGGCGCTGAGCAGGAGGATCACCGAGATCAGCACCGAGGCCCGCGCGCCGAGGATGAACATGCCGCCGCTGAGCAGCGATCCGAACAGCGCGACGCCAAGCACGCTGCCGGTCTGCCGCGTCGAGTTGAGCACGCCGGCCGCGATACCAGAGCGTGACTTCTCCACGCTGCCGAGCAGCGTCGAGGTGAGCGGCGGCACCAGCAGGCCGAGGCCGGCGCCCATGGCGATGAGCTGCAGGCCGATCGCCCAGTAAGGCGTGCCGGGTGCGATGAATACGAGCGCCGCGCAGCCCGCGGCGGCGAGCACGGCGCCGACGGCGATCACGCGGCGCGCGCCGAACCGTTCCGCTGCGCGCGGCGCCACCAGGTTGACGGGCAGCACCATGCCGAGCATCGGCACGAACGCAAGCCCGGTCGCGACCGGCGAAAAGCCGTTGACCTGCTGGAAGTACAGGCTGAGCACGAAGATCAGGCCGTAGAACGCGACGTTTACCAAGAGGCCGACCAGCGAGGTCAGCGAGAACACGCGGTTGTGGAAGAGCGACAGCGGCAGCATCGGCTCCGCCGCATGCCGCTCGCACAGCACGAACAGCGCGCCGAGGACGGCCGCCGCCGCAAAGCTCGCGAGCACCCACGGATTGCTCCAGCCCCTGGCGCCGCCTTCGATGATGGCGCCGGCGAGGCATCCGAGCGTGCCGATCGCCGCCGTCTGGCCGCGGAGATCGAGGTGACGCTGTGCCGTGCGCGTGGTCTCCTGCGCGTAGCGCCACGTCAGCCACAGGGCGCCGAGGCCGATCGGCAGGTTGACGAAGAAGATGCTGCGCCAGCTGGCGAGCGCGATCAGGGCGCCGCCGACCAGCGGGCCCGCGGTCAACGTGAGGCTTGCGCCGGCCGCCCAAATGCCGACCGCCC
>Ga0209006_10003746_pt1 | contig 13833 bp, 11 predicted proteins | sample JacPin_JW_Ref_O2_FD_188567 | JGI IMG/M metagenome (GOLD analysis project Ga0209006, IMG submission 188567) | Forest soil microbial communities from Algoma, Ontario, Canada - Jack Pine, Ontario site 1_JW_Ref_O2 (SPAdes) (version 2) | ecosystem: Environmental > Terrestrial > Soil > Boreal... | reverse complement strand
TCGCGGCGCGGCCGCCTGCGCTTGCTGCTTGGCGTCGCTTCCACTGCACGCGAGCAAGGACACGCAGATCGCCACCAAAATCACGGCCAGAGTAAGATGCGCGGCGCGCACCCCGAAGAAAGCATTTTGACGAGAGCGGAATGATTGCATTTTTTTCAAGGAAGTAGTCCGATACGCATTTTTTGCACAACTCCGAGTTCTGGAGACTCCGGTATTAGACGTGTACATTTTCAACTCGGTTGCGGAATCTCTGGCCGGAACGCGGAATGTGCTCAGTGAATCGACCTCCGGCCAGCGGCGCTTCCAGCAGGAACTGGAAAGCCATTAACATCAGTAGAATTCTACCTATTTAGCATCCGCTCAGCAGGCTGGGCGGGTCAAGAGCGAGGCGAATGTTTTACAAATCTTTACTCGTACAAATCTTTACTTTAAAGACAGTTAAGGCAGAGGAAAAATCAAAAGATCTTATAGCGAGCTAAGCCCGGGAGCATGCGTGTGCCGTGCTTCATAAGCCGCGATCTCAGCTTCGTGTTGCAAAGTCAATCCAATGTCGTCCAGCCCGTTGAGCAGGCAATGCCGGACAAATTCGTCCAGATAAAATTTCGCGCGGAAACCCCGATCGTCGCTCACTTCACTTTGTTGCAAGTCAACGGTAATTTGGTAGCCCTCGATTTCGGAAGCGCGCCGCATGATTTCTGAAACCTCATCGTCGCTGAGGCGCACGGTCAGAAATCCATTCTTGGTGCTGTTGTTGGCGAAGATATCCGCGAACGAAGAAGAGATCACCGCGCGAAAGCCGAAATCCGTCAGCGCCCACACCGCATGTTCGCGCGAAGAACCGCAACCAAAATTTTTTCCCGCAACCAGAATGCTCGCACCCTGATAACGTTGCTGGTCCAGAACGAAATCAGAATTCTTTTTTCCATCCGCGCCGAATCTCCAGTCATAAAACAAAAACTGACCAAAGCCTGTCCGCTCGATCCGCTTCAAAAACTGTTTGGGAATAATCTGATCAGTATCGACGTTAACCCGCTCCATCGGCGCCACTAAGCCACGATGCGCACTAAACGGTTTCACTGAATATCCTCTTTAATTGGAGTCATCCTGAGCGCAGCCGTTTTTCAGCGGAGCGAAGGATCTCGCGTGGAGCGTTACGACATTCGTCACTGAAACTTCCAATTCCTCACATCCGTAAAATGTCCCGCAATCGCCGCCGCCGCCGCCATCATCGGACTCACCAGGTGCGTCCTTCCACCGCGCCCCTGCCGCCCTTCAAAATTTCGATTGCTGGTCGAAGCACAGCGTTCACCCGGCTGCAAAATATCGGGATTCATTCCCAAACACATCGAGCATCCCGACTCGCGCCATTCAAATCCCGCATCCAGAAAAATCCGGTGCAGTCCTTCCTGCTCAGCCGCGCGCTTAATCGCCTGCGACCCGGGCACCACCATCGCCCGCACCTTCGGACTCACCCGATGTCCTCGCGCCACCTGCGCCGCCGCGCGCAAATCCTCAATCCGCGAATTCGTACACGACCCAATAAACACACGGTCTATCCCAATCTCCTCAATCCGCTTCCCCGGCTCCAGCCCCATATATTGCAAAGCGAGTTCCGTCGCGCTGCGGTCAGACCCGTTCAGACTCCCCATCTCGGGCACGCGCCCCGTCACCGGCGCAACCATCCCCGGATTCGTCCCCCAAGTCACAAACGGCGAAAGTTGTGCCGCATCGATTTCAACAGTCTTGTCGAATCGCGCGCCTTCATCCGTGGGTAACTTATTCCAGCTGTCAACCGCATTCTCCCACTCACGTCCCTGCGGCGCAAACCGCCGTCCCTTCACATATGCGAAAGTGGTTTCATCCGGCGCAATCATCCCCGCCCGCGCACCCGCTTCAATGCTCATATTGCACAGCGTCATGCGCGCTTCCATCGACAACCCGCGCACCGCCTCGCCCGCATACTCGATCACATGTCCCGTGGCGCCATCGGTTCCAATCTGCCCAATGATCCCTAGCGCCAAGTCCTTCGCTCCAACTCCCTGCGCGAGCTTCCCGCGTACCTCAATCTTCATGGTTTTCGGCTTCTGCTGCGCCAGGCATTGCGTCGCCAGAACATGTTCCACCTCCGACGTTCCAATGCCAAACGCCAACGAGCCAAAAGCCCCGTGGGTGCTGGTATGGCTGTCGCCGCAAACGATCGTCATGCCCGGCTGCGTCAGCCCCAACTCCGGCCCAATCACGTGGACGATTCCCTGGTCGGGCGAATCCATATCGAACAGCCGCACGCCAAATTCTTTGCAGTTTTTTTGCAGAGCCTCAATCTGCTTCGCCGCAATCGCATCCGTAATCGGCGTCCCGCGCGGCTCTGTAGGAACATTGTGATCGACCGTCGCCACGGTCCGCGCAGTCTGCCGCACTTTCCTTCCCGCCGCCCGCAGCCCGTCAAACGCCTGAGGTGAAGTCACCTCATGCACCAGATGCAGATCGATATAAAGGATCGGCGACCGCCCCGCCGGCTCGGCCACCAGGTGCGCGCCCCACATCTTCTCGAAGAGTGTCCGGTGTTCCGCCATAAACTCCACCAACTTCCAAACTGTAATTCAGTTTTTCACATACCCTTAAACCCGGCAAGCAAGACATCCAAAACGCATGACCTGAAGAATTCCTAAAGCTTGTCTACGACGGCGTTCCTTTCGTTCGTGAGCCTTCGTGCCCTTTGTGGTTAACAAATCGCTGACTGAGCCAGTAGTGAACAAACTTGCTTGACTCTCGCCCCAACAAGTGACAAAATTCCTCCTCTTTAACTCCTCTCCCATTAGTCGAGCACTCGGCTCGTTAGTCGGTAAGCTAGGCAGTGCAAAATCTAAATCAGGAAAGGGACATCCATGTCACCTGAGTCGAACACCAATCCCTCTCGCCCCCGCCTCGCATCCGCCCTCAGCCCGCGCCTGAACCAGAGCCTGATATCCTACATGGCCGCAGCCGGCGCTGCGGGAGTAGCGCTGCTCGCAATTTCTCAATCCGCGGAAGCCAAGGTCATCTACACTTCCACCAACTCCAAGGTCGAACCTTCAGTATCGATTGATCTCAACAATGATGGCATCGTGGATTTCACTGTCCACAATTTCGACCCGCCTTTCGGCCACTCGATATGGCTGTTTGCCCAACCAGCCGCCGGCAACTTCGTGCGTGGCTTCGACAATGGTGCCGACGTAGGATTTTTTGGCGTTCCCAACGGGCCTGCCGGTTTCTTTGCCACGGGATCGTCGTATTTCAAACAGGGCGTATTCATGGCCAAGTTCTTTCAATATTCCCACTCCAGCTTCACCGGACCCTGGGCGGGCGTCACCAACCGCTATCTCGGATTCAAATTCCTCATCGACGGTCAAGTTCACTACGGATGGGCCCGGGTCTCGGTTCCTGACATCTATGATGTCGTCATCACCGGTTATGCCTACGAAACCATTCCCAACAAAGCCATCGTCGAACGCCACACCTTCGGGCCGCAAAATGCCGCTATCGCTGCCCAGCTCGACTTGCCCGCTCCGCCCTCACAACCCGCAACCCTCGGCCTGCTCGCCCGCGGCGCCGATGCCCTCGCAATCTGGAGGCGCGAAGATTCCTTAACTGCAAACTAACCTTAGCAAGAGCGGCCTGCGTCCTAACTCGCTCTCGACCATGTCCATCGAAGCCCCGCTTACGCGGGGTTTTAATGTTTATTCGTCGCAAATTCTTGCGGGCCTGTGGAAATAGCATTCTCGCATGCCTTCGGGGTTAAAACGATTCCAGGAGTGTCGGAGACATGCGCAAAGAACTGTGCTAAACTTTCGCTCTGTTTGAGGTGTTAGTTCCGTCCTTCCCCCGCTCAACCACACTGGAGGTCCTCTCATGCTTTCTCCCAAACTCAAGACCGTTCTCACCCTTGCTGCGATCTCCGTGGCCTCGAACCTCGCGGTTCTCAACCCGGCCTCAGCCCAGGTAACCGAACACGTCCTCCACACCTTCACGAGCCAGCCCACTGGCTTCCCCAGTTCCAGCCTGACATCGGACTCCTCCGGGAATCTCTACGGCCTGACCGCAGGATCGGTCTACGAACTCACTCCAAATTCATCCGGCGGCTGGACGTATCACCTGCTGGCCTTTGTCCCCGGCGGCCGCGGCGACTTCGCTGGTGGCAAGCTCGCCATCGATGCCGCTGGAAATCTCTACGGTTCGACCTGGCAGGGTGGCTCCAGCGGTTGTGGATTTGTTTTCGAAGTTTCTCCGCCGAGTTCCGGTACGGTGTGGACCGTGAACGACATCCACCAATTCTCCTGCACCGACGGCGCGGCCGCTGGCTTCACTATGGCCTTCGACGCGGCAGGCAATCTCTACGGAGGCACGCACAATGGCGGCCCGAACGACTACGGCGTCGTCTTCAAGCTAACTCCCGGCGCCGAGGGATGGACTTACGCCATGCTGCACGCCTTCACCAACGCCGAAGGCAATGGCCCGCAGACCGGATTGGTCTTTGACAAGAACGGCAACCTGTTTGGCGGTAACGAATCCGATGTCTACGAACTCTCTCCCAACTCCGACGGCACCTGGACGGAGAGCGCGGCTTTTGCCTTCACGGATGCCACTGGCTTCAATCCTTTCGGAGACCTCATCTTCGACGCGGCGGGGAACCTGTACGGCACAAATCAGGCAGGAGGGCTTTCCCACGGCGGCACCGCGTTCATGCTCTCTCCTTCCGCCGCAGGATGGACCGCCACCGTCCTCCACAGCTTCGGTTCCGCCAATGACAACGACGGCTACTATCCCGAGGGCGCACTGACGTTCGACAGCGCGGGCAACCTCTACGGCACCACCACCGGCGGAGGCGGAACAAACGACGGGGGCATCATCTACGAACTCTCGCCCGTCGCGAGCGGCGCATGGACCGAAACCATCCTGCACCGTTTCGGCGCATCCGGCAGTCCCGGCGGTACGGTTCCCCAAAATGCTCTCTATCTCGATGCTTCCGGAAATCTCTACGGCGTGACCGCCGCAGGTGGCGACCCGGCCTGCTACACGCCCGCGGGTGGCTGTGGCACGATCTTCAAGATCGTTCGCTAGCGACTCACTTTTCAACCTTGGCCTCGCGGAATTGTATATTCTGTTTCCGGGACAGGTCCGTCCTGTTTTATAACGCTATCTGCATCCAGGAGCTTCCATCATGCAATCCCGCATCACCGGCACCACCATGCCCGTGCTCGAATTCATCCTCGATCAAAACGACGCCATCATCTCCGAAGCCGGAGAACTTTCCTGGATGTCCAGCTCGATTCAGTTGACCACCCACACGCAATTCGGGGGCGGCGGAGGGTTGTTCGGCGTGCTCAAGCGCGTGGCAGGCGGCGGCTCCATCTTTATGACCGAATACCGCGCCCTGGGCGCACCCGGCGAACTCGCCTTCGCCACCAAACTCCCCGGTCACATCGTTCCCGTGGAAGTCTCGCCCGGCCACGAATTCATGATTCATCGCCACGGCTTCCTCTGCGCCACGTCGCAGATTCAACTCGGCGTCGGCTTCCAGCAATCGCTCGGCGCCGGCATCTTCGGCGGAGACGGATTCCTTCTCCAGCGCGTCACCGGACAAGGCATGGCCTGGCTCGAACTCTCTGGCGAACTCGTCATCCGCGACCTCCAGCCCGGCGAAACCCTCCGCGTCCACCCCGGCCATGTCGGAGCCTTCCAATCCAGCGTCTCGTTCCAGATCACCACGGTACCCGGCATCAAGAACATGATCTTTGGCGGTGACGGGATCTTCTTGGCCGCCCTCACCGGTCCCGGCAGAATCTGGCTGCAAACGCTCCCCATCTCCAGACTCGCCCATGCCTTAGCCGAATACATGCCGAAAGAGAACAGAAGAGAAAATGTCCAGAGCGGCGTCGTCGGAGGCATCGTCGGCTCCATCCTCGACCAGATAAAGTAGCAATGTGCGGCTCGTCCGAAAAAACCTCTGCGTTCTCGGCGATGAATTGTTTTTCGGATGGTGCATGGAGATTCGGCCAAGTCCATGAAAAGCGCCTATTGCCCATAGAACTGCCCGCCCAGCCCAATATCGCATCCCCCTCCGCGCGAATTCTCCCAATTCATCTGCAACAGCCAATCGTGTCCCGCAACGGTCACGTTATAAGCCCGCTGCCCCAGCGTCCCCGTCACCGCGCCCCACTTCCATGCGCATTTGTCGCCACTTTCTTCGCCGGTCGTGTCATACCACGCGTTCAAATCGGGATCGTTGATCGCTTCATTCGTCTCATGCGCCACCATTGAAGCCATAGCATCGGCGCCGCTGTCGCCGTTTGGGCTATCGGCTTGCTCCACGCACGCCTTCGGGCAGCGGTCGGGATTACCTACAAACGCAATCTTGATGTCAGCTCCGTCAATGACTGTGTGGCTATGCCAGCCGCAATACTGCGTGCAAAAGCCCGAAGTCTCGTTCACATCCGACGACGTCAGCACAAAATAAATTCCGTTCGTGTCTCGAGGCAGAGCCCGGTTCCCAATGGCGTTGCTCACCACGGAGGCGACCCTGGCATCGCTCAAATTGTTCCCGTAGGAGTAGTAGTCGAAGACCGCCGTCGCCAACGCGAAATTGCCGCTGACACTCTGCGTCCCCTGGTTGTAGGTGGAATTAGTCTGCGCATAGGGCGTCGTCCCCAACCCCTCCCCGCCGAAAAGTTCGCCGAGCAAATCCTGAGTCACCAGGCTGTCGGACTTAGCCGGCCCACTGACAAAATTCCCGTACCAGATGAAATACAGCCGAACATTTCCCGACATCACCGGTCCGCCGTGGTTGTAAATTCCATTCGTCGTCGGACTTTTCTTAACCGTACCCGCACCCGGCGCCGCCTGCCCCGGAGTAGTTTCTCCCCATCCTTTGCCGGTAGGCACCAGATGCGTCGCATTGCGCGCAGTCTGCGCAGTCGCATTAGAAACGGCACACGACAAAACCATAACCAGACACAGATATCTCACACAATCCTCCAATGAAGTTGTGACAAAGTTCAGCAAGAAGTTTAAAACCGACGCGCACGAGAACACACCGTGTCCGGCATGCCCGAGCAGCTTTTCCGAGTGCAGGCATTCCCCATAGCTCTATCGGCGCTCTTGGAATTTTCCTTAGCCAGGATGTACTTAAAGTTTAGTGCGATGCAGCCTGCACATAGTCGAGCTGACAGAAAAACACCCCTCCTTCTTCCTGGAGGAGTTTTTTTCTGGCATCCAGCCCCTCCGCTGTGGCAAGACTTCGTACTCGGGCGCGAGCCGGTTGCGGTGGCATCTCGGGTTGCGTCGTAACCCGGGCCACCTCGCGGTCACTCCCGTCTGTCCCCCGGGTTTTCTATTTTTCTGTTTTGATTCCGCAAAAAATTACGGTTTCACTTCAAACACTACACCGGCATTCGATGTTCCACCCCCCGGTGTTGTCCCGTAGAGATTACCTGACGAATCCTGCACCAAAGCGCCGGAGAATGGATCGACGCCATCGATACCGTCGGGCGCGAAACGATGCAGCACCTTCTCCTGTCGTAGACCATTTGATGTAGATGAGAGTTTGAACACCGTCCCGCGATGGAGACCACCCGTATTCGTGGTGCCATACAGATTTCCGTTCTTATCGAAGATCAGTTGCGCCTCCGGGTATGCGCCGTCACTGCCGCCAACGAAGTCGTACAATGACTTTTCCGTCCAACTTCCGTCCGAACCAGGTGTCAACTGAAACGCAGAGTACGCCGACGCACCATAAAGGCTGCCAGAGGCGTCAAGAGTCAAGCCGCCGGCCGGACCACTTCCTCCAGCGCCGCCTGTGAATGCATGCAAAACCTTCTCCGTCCAACTACCATTTGCGCCGGGCGTCAACTCGTAAACAACTCCGTAATCGTGAAATCCTCCCTGGCCGGTGACACCATCAATATTCCCAGCGCCATCCAAGATGAGCGTCCCATAATAAGGGGCCGCGCCATCGTCTCCGCCGGTGAAGCTATGCAATACCTTCTCGTTCCAGGCGCCATCGGAGCCGGCAATAAGTTCAAACACCGTGCCGAATTCAAAGGCTCCTCCGCCGGCAGTAGTGCCGTAGATATTCCCTGCCCGGTCGAGAACTACGCCGGCATAAGGACTACCGCCATCGCTGGCACCGGTAAAGTTATACAGAATGTTTTCCGTCCACGTACCGTTACCGCCAGGGACTAACTGGAACACGGTGCCCTCACCTGCCCCACCGTAGACCGTTGTGCCGTAGATATCGCCTTTGCTGTCAAAGACCACGCCCCCAAAAGGGAAGCCGCCATCACCGCCATAGCCAAAGTTATGCAGAACTTGCTCGCTCCATGTTCCATCGGAGGCGGGACTTAATTCGAACACCGTGCCTCCGCCGCTAAGACCACCGCCCGTCGTGGTGCCATAGAGATTGCCCTTGCTATCGGAAACCAGGCCTCCCTCTGGAATGCTCCCATCAGCGCCACCTGTGAACGTGTGAATGATCGTTTCACTCTGCGCTGACGCACCGATGACAAACATCATCACGAGTGTCACAGGCAAACAAATTCTGAAACCTTGGGCGAATGCTGTTTTGTTCATATTTTCACTCCTCGTATGCGCGTGTGGTGCCCGGAAAAAACCCAGTAATATCCGTTCAAATAGTGGCCAAACCCGCAAAAGCGTTTCAACTATAGAAAGTACACTTTTGGGGTGGTAGAACAGCCCAGCGTGTGCGGGTCGTCTCCCATGCCGCAGTTAAAATATGCCGCAATCGGGCCGAAGGCTCAAAAGCAGGTTTGGACGAGCTCGCCCGAAGCGAACCCGTCCAACCTTTAAGGTTTAAAACTTTGCCGGCGGAGGAGTGTCCACGGTAATTCGCGTCGCATTGAGATTGCCAGCGACGTGGGCCAGCAGATTTCCGTTTGTATCGTATTGATCGATCGTAAACTTGCCGCTGTAGCTGTTGCCGGTGCTATCCAAGGCCACTAGCTCCCGAATGTTGGCAGGCCCGATTAGGTTCCCGTTGATATCGGAACTAATCGCAAAGTGATTGAGTTTATATTTGCCTTTCCCCAGGTTTTCCCATACCCCCAGACAGAAATTGCTGGTGGCTGGCGGTCGCGATGAGTTCATGATCTCGGTTCCGTCGCTGTGCCACTGCACGTATGTCGAATCGATCACGATATCGTTCGACGTAAATGTTGCCTGCCAAAACCCTACAATAGGGTCCTGGGAACCAGTAGAAACCCGAATCAGGCCTGGGTTGAGATCGTCTCGCCAAGATTGTTTGTGGAGAGAAGGTGCGCTCTTGCCTTGGGAGTAGTTGCCGCAGTCTGCAAACGCCTGGGAAGCCAGGCCCATTCCCAACACAATCACTCCCAAAATCGCAGCCAGTTTATTGAAGGTTGCTCTTTTCATTTGTAATTCTCCTTTGCTCGGCATTAGCCGTCTGGCCAAGCATCTAACCTCCGAACGTCCGGGGAGGCAATGGAGCGCAGGTGAAGCGCGGGTGAATCCTAGGTGAACCCGCAACTTACTGAAAGTAATCCTTTTTCCCATAAGTCGCGGAGAAACGATGATGCTATACTTCATGCGCTTAAGGTGTAGAAGTGTCTGTAACCGGATTTAAATTCGAAGAGTTCGAGCTGTATCCTCACCGCTGTGAGCTGCGTCGGAGTGGGCAACCCGTTAAGCTCGAAAACATCCCCCTCAATCTACTCACGCTGCTGGTAGAAAAAAAAGGCGGCCTCGTAAGCCGGCAGGAAATCGTGGAACGTCTCTGGGGCGCTGACGTCTTCCTCGATACCGAGCATGGTATCAACACCGCGATTCGAAAAATCCGCCGTATCCTCGACGATGATCCCGAGGAACCTCGCTTCGTACGAACTGTCACTGGTAGGGGATATTGCTTTATGGCGGAGCTTACAGCGATTGAAGAATTGACTTCGAGCGGCAATGGAAATCAGGCAGGATCCCTGCCCATTGAACTGGCGCCGCCGGGCCCAGTCCCTCGCTCAAAGTCGCGAATCGCAAACGTCATCGCGGCAAGCTTTATCGTCGTTGTTGTGCTAACCGCAGCCTGGTTTTTTCGCCCTGCTTTTCCCCCTCCCAGGATAATTCGTACCGATCAACTAACGAGCGATGGAGCACAGAAATTCCCAAACATTGGCACCGATGGCATCCGCATCTATTTCACCGAATGGGCCGACCAACACTGGAGGGTCGCCGCAGTTCCGGTCACGGGAGGCGCAGTGGTTCCAATTCATGCGCCGTTCAGGGACTTTTACTTTATCTCCGTCTCCCCGGACAAGTCGGAACTCTTGGTTGGCGTTGAGGGAGCTCTTTGGTTCTTGCCATTAGTCGGCGGTTCTCCACATCGCTTGGCAGATATCGTTGCCCATAGCGCTAGATGGTCCGCTGACGGCCAACGATTAGCCTATGTTAAGGGCGGAGTTCTTTCTGTGGCGAATGCTGACGGAACCAATCCACGTCAGCTATATGCAGACTCAGGCTCTGACGTTTGGGCTTGGACACCGACGTGGTCTCGAGATGGTTCAAGCCTGCGCTTTGAACTCTTCAATATGGTAAAGAAAAATAGTACCCTCTGGGAAATCGATGCGAACGGGAAGAACCTGCATCCCGTGCTTCCCGGGTGGCAGGCGACGCCAATGCAATGTTGTAGCGCCTGGACCTTGGACGGCAACTACTACTTATTTGATGCATGGAATGAAATGACTGGAGGATCACCGATCACTCCGGTCGCAAACCTATGGGCCATTCGTGAAAAGAGTGGTTTTCTGCATAAGACGAACCGCTTGCCAATGCAGATCACGGCCGGGCCGGTGCACTTCTTTACTCACGTTCTAAGTCCCGATGGCAAAGTGATCTTTGCCCTCAGTACGGAGCAGAGCGTTGAGTTCATGCGCTACGACGCTAGGTCGAAGCGGCCCTCGCCCTATCTGCCCGGCTTTTCCGCCGATTACTTGACGTTCTCGCCGGACGGGAACTGGGTGGCCTATGTGAAATATCCTCAGGGTGAGCTTTGGCGCAGCAAGGCCGACAGTACAGAATCGCTGCAACTTTCTTTCTCACCCATGGTTGCGTCGGAACCCCGCTGGTCGCCCGATGGCAAAAGCCTCGTTTTCGACGCCCAGATAGCTGGCAATAGTTCGAAACCTTATACGGTTTCTGTCGATGGCGGACCCATAAAACCGTTGCTCCCAGAGTCGATGGGGGGAACTGAGGCTACGTGGTCGCCGGACGGGAATTCGGTGCTCGTGGGGCAACCGCAGGAAACCCCTAATCAAGATCTCCGTATTTTTGACATCCGCACCCGTCAGGTATCGGTTGTGCCCGGCTCTCGGGGCTTGTTTTCCTCGAGATGGTCACCCAACGGCCAGTACATAACCGCCCTAACCAGTGATCGTGAAAAACTGATGCTATTTGATTTCAAAACTAAAAAGTGGAGAATGCCTTCGCAAATGACTTCTGGCTGGCCGGAGTGGTCCCACGACGGGAGATATGTCTATTTCGTCGGAAGTGATTCCAAGCCTGGAATTTTTCGTGGCTCGGTTGCAAACGACAAAAGTGAGCCTGGAATCTTTCGCGTATCGATAGCAAACGACAAAGTGGAAAAAATCATAGACCTCAGAAACGTTCGCACAGCCGACGTTTGGGGAGTCGGGTTTTCCCTGACGCCTGAAGACGAACCGCTCGTTCTTCAGGAAGCGGGCAGCGGCATGGAAATCTACGCGCTGCACTGGGAAACACCCTAACGATACACGGGTTTTTTCCTAGCTCTCAGTTTTCGCGACGCTCACCCGCACCATCACGAAATCCACAGCCCTCTTGTGACCTCTGACCTTGCGCCCCGGACCAAATGTCGTTCATGATGGCCCAGCGAAGAACAGAAGGCCGAGAGCCAAAGGATCTGCTAACTCCTTTGTTTCACGGATTTTGCCCCTAAGTCCTTTGTTCGACGTACTTTGCGGCTAAAGTCGCGTACTTTGGGGGTAAAATCGTGGACCTTTCGGAGGTAAGTTGATGATTCTATTACCCGAGAGAATTGTCAGACCGGGGTGGGGGAGGGGGCTTAACTCGGCGTTAAACATCGTCCCAAACCGGAACCGCGCTCCAGACAGAGAGCAGGACACGGCCCGGACGCTACCGCTCGCCATACTTTCAGTGCTCCCCAATCCCAAACACCGCTCCCAGCATCAGGATCACCAGCACGCCCAGCGAGATGAATCCATACTTGCGGTCGTTCTCGTGGAAGAACAAGTAGCAGGCAACGATCACGCGCACCACCGGCGTGGCCAGCATCAGCAGCACGCCCGCCCGTTCAATCTCCACGGGAATGTGGCCTTTGGTGAATAATCTGGCGATCAGTCCGGCCAGCATGACAAAGAAGCAACTGAAAGCGCCAATGCGCAGCACCAGCGCAACTACGCGATCAAAGGCGGGTTCGCGCAGTTGGCTCATGCCCACCCTCCGCGGAAGAGGTGGATGAGCAGGCTGGCAGCGAGATACAGCATGATGGCGACCAACAGATAGGCGAGATGCCGGTTGTGGATTCGAGGCGCGAGCCGCGCCCCCAGCAGCGATCCCAGAAACACGCCCACCGCCAGCGGCGCCGCAATCTCCACCAGAATGTCGCCGCGCCGGTAATAGACCATCGCGCTGGCTGCAGCCGTTACGCCGATCATGAAGTTGGACGTCGCCGTCGCCACCATCAGCGGCACTTTCATGAAGATGTACATCAGCGGCACTTTAATCGGCCCGCCGCCAATGCCCAGCAATCCGGACAGCGCTCCTGCCACCAGAGACATCGACAGCCCCAGCGGATAGCGCTGCGGTTCGTAAGCGGGAATGGCAAATTGGCCGCCGTTTTGTTTGCCATTTGCCTCGGCTGCAAGCGCTTCTTCGGGCTTTACTTTGCCCCCGCGCCACAGGATGGTGAAGGAACTGTACAGCAGGAACGCCGCAAACAAGCCTTCCAGCGCGCTGCGGTTGAAGTAGCCGACAAGATACGCGGTGACCGCCGCGCCGAAAGCGGTGGCCAGTTCCAGCGTCATCCCCAGGCGAATGTCCGTGGTGTGCCGCTGCAAGTGTACGGAAGAACTCGCCGCCGAGGTGGTAATCACCGCAACCAGGCTGGTGCCGATGGCCTGCCGTATCGGGATGCCAAAGTGCAGCGCGAGAATAGGCGAGAGCAGAATGCCGCCGCCAATGCCCGTCAGCGCACCCAGCAATCCCGCGAAGAAGCCCAGCACCACGAGCAGTACGCTTACCACTGGCGGCGGAACCTCCTGGCGCAGGGGATGGAAAATTCAGCCGCCTTGTGATTGACGAGCTTGTAGATGGAGATACTCTTACTAACTATCGCAACTGGTTTTAGGAAATGAGTGCGAGAAAAATATCGCAGCGGCTGCAAGCTATGACACCGCCCGCGGCGCAGCCGTGGATTCGGCCTGCTCGTGCGCGTGATAGCTGGACCGCACCATGGGGCCCGATTCTACGTGGCGAAAGCCGAAGCGCAGGGCGTCGTCGCGCAGGGAATTAAATTCCGCGGGCGTGTAGAAGCGGGCAATAGGCAGATGATCTTTCGATGGACGCAGGTACTGACCCACAGTGAGAATGTCGACCCCGCGCGTGCCCAGGTCGCGGAAGACTTCGACCAGTTCCGCGGAAGTCTCGCCCAATCCCACCATAAGGCCGCTCTTGGTCACCATGCCCGGCGAAAACTTCTTGGCGTTGGCCAGCAGATCGAGCGTCCGCTGATAGCGCGCACCAGAACGCACCGTGCGATAAAGCCGCGGCACGGTTTCG
>Ga0209006_10003745_pt1 | contig 13833 bp, 13 predicted proteins | sample JacPin_JW_Ref_O2_FD_188567 | JGI IMG/M metagenome (GOLD analysis project Ga0209006, IMG submission 188567) | Forest soil microbial communities from Algoma, Ontario, Canada - Jack Pine, Ontario site 1_JW_Ref_O2 (SPAdes) (version 2) | ecosystem: Environmental > Terrestrial > Soil > Boreal... | reverse complement strand
GCCTATATCCCTGTTCCATGGCGTTGTTGGCTACATGCATTAGCAAAATTATTGAGATTAATATGTACGTCCGAGTTATATACAACGATGATCCGACAATATACAGCAATCCATGGCAGTGCTGAGCTCACGCGAGGCCTATGCAAAGAACCTTGAAGTCTGCCAGTTGTAAGAGATCTGCGATGGGGGACGCGATTGGAGTCAACTGACCCGCTACAACCCTCGCCGCCTCGGCCCAAGTTGTATTGCAACTTTCGGGTGGCCTTTCCTGTCCAAGTCGATCGGGAATGGTATTGCCGACTTTTCGGGTACCCGTTCCAGTTTTCGTCTCTTGACCGAAAGTTGCCAATCTGAAGGGAATCGGTCCTTGGATCGGTATTCAGCTTCATGAGGCAGATTTCTTGGAATAGGACTCAGAACCGGCTTCCTGTGCGGAGAAGTTGCCAACTCGAATGGTCCAAACACGTCGGAACGAACGTGGGGTGTTTGTACCCGCTGATGAACATAATAATTTGAGCCCTGAAAGTGTCCGTGGACGACGGTGGGTATGTACTTACACGTCTCCGTGGTGTTTCTGGAGCTTCTACAACACGCAAGGACTCGTCTAGGTCCACAGAGCTGTGTTCTTTGGCCATCGTTTTTATCTTCAGAGCCCTGTACTTCTCCTTCGCCAAATGTACCTTCGATGGGAAATATAATGTGAGTGCATTGGAGAATCTGTCAATGCAAATGACGAACACTTTTCTTATGTTCCTCCAACCAGACCTTCAATAGGCACACCTCCTCCTCCTTTGCCTCCCTTGCCTTCCTATCTACCTCACTTTTTGCGCGGCAAGCCGCTGCCTCTTGTCGTGCGAGCATCGCAGCGTCTTTGGCTTGTTCTGCCACAGATACGACGTCATCAGCGACACGATTTGCACTTTTCAGCCGTGATTTCAAGTCTTGAACATCGGCCTCGAGTGTCTTTAATCGTTTGGCATTGAGCGAGAGTGCTTGGTTTGTGATGGATAAGTCAGCTTCGAGGGAAGTGATTACTGCCTCTTGTGTTTCCTTCGCTTCAAAGACAGGTATAATACGTGCTTTGAACGTTTCGATTTCTTCTAGTAACAGTGGCTATGATATCAATGTTAGGAGACGAGAGTAACAAGAAGTCACATAAACGCACAAGAATGTCGCTTTCACGGTTACTAGTACTGTCAAGGACCTTCTCGATCTCTCTCCCGGCCCTCTTAACACTCCTCGCTTGTGTATCTGAATCCATACGCCGAAGCCGCTCGATAATCAACTCTGCCTTCTCAGCATCGGACTCAAATACGTTAAGGTATATTTTTTTGGCATTCAAAGATGAGAATGGCTTCCTGCATACGGGGCATGTGCTTGTTTCCTGTCTCCTAAGTGTTGTGGTGCATGAGACGCAGAAGCAGTGACCTATTATTGAGCAATGGACAAGCGAATCAGTATACTCCCAAGCTTATTCCGATTGAACAAAGCGCACCGCATGAGTAAACGCGGAAGTCGTGGATGGGAAAGTGGTCAAAACAGATGCTACAATGAGCCTTACCCATCGAGGCAGGACTTCCAAATGTTCAACATGCGCAAATAACGCGTGCCAATATTAATGATTACGTTACGTGTTCTGACGTAAGCGTGACACTCAGTCGCAATACTCAGGACTCAGGCTACGAAGACCTGAAACACAGTGTATAGTCGAGTAATGGTCGGCTGATAGTCAGGATGACTAGGAAGTTTACGATACAAGCGGGTTCTGCGCCATAGAAATGCTTTATTTACCAGTTCCAGGAAACAGCCTGACACCTTCGCCGCCAGCAACACCAATGATTTGAGCCCGACCCGTTTTCGTTAGGATCGCAATAGCCCGGCGAAGAAGGGCTATGGGTACGCCAGACAAGGGCGACTCTACTGGTGGATTGATGATCTCGTAAAATGTCAAAATGGTATTCAGTTGTCCAGTAGATGTTGCCTGTAGACAAGGTTACCGTGAAGGACACGATGTATTTGGAATGAACAAGTGAGATACCCATGTGTGCAATACTTCAGCCCATTCTTCTGGTAGACGCCAGTAGAGCAATAAAGATCGCGTCTGCTTCGGAGGTTCGTACGCTGCAGTATTTTTCGAAACCATGTATGCGAACAAGTTGGCTAGATGCGATGTTAGCAGTCTTCCTGTCAATGAGATATAAAACCATTAGCACTCGTTGACCACAGATAGGATCGCACGATTGATTCGTGGGTTCCGCAGGATCTCGTCCCAATCACTGCCTGGTGTCTCAGCATCCTCTATCCGCAGGGCGAAGAGCCTGCGATGTCTCCCATACGCAAGAATGAGCCGAGTCCATTGTTCTGCGACGATCGATTGTGTCTCGGGATTAGGTTGTTGTCTGGCATGAATTTCATTTAGCAAATGATGGTTGCAAAAAGAGAATACGAACGTGAAAAATGGGGGTGCTGAGTGAATTGAGGGTAAGAGAAATCCTGTGGTGAACGTTCAAGACGAGTAAAGTCGGCAAGAAAAAGATAAACCTGAGGCTGTCGTGTGCGTTGAGCAGGTCATTATTAAGGCTGCCGAGCTAATTATAAACTCCGACTGGTCATGCCGGTGCACAACTTTACCCGACTTCTTGGAAGCCTTATTACCTCTCAAGATCTCACCACCGTATGCGACCTTATGATTGAGGTCTTATTGTAATCGTTTCTGGTGTCCAAGCTTGCCAAATACCACATTTTTTGTTTAAATACTAGAAATGGACCTAAAGATCAGGCACGAGCTGTGTGTAACCATGTGACCTAGGCAAAGTATGTCAGACCACCACTGCCAGTACTTTGGGGCAGTACGACTTTAAATCCTTTATTATTTATTTACATAAATAATTCCTGGTGCTGCTCTCACCGTACCAAAAGCGTATTTCGGGATGCCTCCCCCTGGAAACTCGCTCCTCCCTGCACCCATTGTTCAAAACCGAACTCCCGCCGCTCGTCGCTACAACGGAATCAAATCGGCGCTGACTGTCCGTTGGGCACATATCAAAAGCCGTCTGTGCACCGTCGATTCCCCTTTCTCGACCTCCATACCAAGTGCCGCAAGCGTTGACGACAAAGACGACGACAACAGCATCCCTTCATTCCCTCCACATCCCCAAGGGACTGATGAAGAACCAAAAGAAACAAAAGTCGATGAAGTTGTCGTAGACCGCGTGTGGTCTGACGACCCCAAGTCTTCCGTCACTCAGTATCACTCAGACCACTCCGAAAAATCTGAGACTGGCAGTACCTGTGGGAGCGTCCAGTTGAACCTCGACCAATTCCCTTTGCCGGGCTTGCAAATGCATTCCGAAAGGTTGAACGGTTTCTGGTCGCCATTGTTGACTGTACCGTGCAGAGCGTGGCCTAGCGTCAGGAAATTCTTTAGTTTACGATTTCATGATGAAAGGGCCGAGGCTAATTATCGAGACGAGAATTGGCTTTTAAACAAGGCACGTTCCCCATTTCCCAACGTTCCTCAATTCCTCCAACCTGTTTTCCTCCTAGTCATTGGCCATCTGGGCTTCTGGGTTCGTTATCGCCAATTGGGTCCTTGGTTGTGCTTTCATCCAGCCTCCTGTGATGCTCATGGACAAGATTTTCTATTTTGGCGTATGCAGACCTTCTACCTCTTGGGAGCGAATTTTACTCACCCCATGTCTGTAGATCGCACCTCTACTCACCATCCCTCTGGTGTTCATGATAACGTTTGATTGGCCCCGTGATCGGCCAAACATTTATCAAGTCATAGTCTGCGTCTCAACGTGGTCTTGGTATGCCATTCTGCTTGATATTTCTGCTTCCGAATCTCAGCCGTCTTGGCCATGTAGGTCATTCTATCAAGTCCTCTTCCTGTGAGTGCCTTGAGAATGATCCTTTATATTGATTTGTCAAATATTGTCTAGCTTTCTTTGCGGCTTTTATGATATAAAAGCCGGCCATTTCACTTGTGGCACGAAGGATTTCTTATCCACGTTCTAGTAAGTTCTGTTCCAGTATTCACCAGACTCCGAGATGAAATTCTAATTTCTCACCAAGTTACACCTCCGCGCTACAATCCTTCGCTTTATTTGGCCTCAAAATGAATCGTTTCCCGGGAATGATGGGAGCCCTCACTTTTCTGATACTGTACGGACAAATTCCTCACCCCGTCTCCATCTTTGACCCTTGAACCAATTTCTAGGTCGTGTATTCTTATAGTCCCAGTCAGGGTCGGGTGGAGTCATAGTATGTTCAGATTATATACGCCTTGCTTCAATCTACTCAATCTCTCGCAATCTAGACATAATAAATTTTACGCTGTATAACACTGCACTTCTTTATATGCACTATATGCGGGAAAAGGCACTTCACCCTGTCTTTCTCTGTTTGGCACTTCAATTAACGAGTTGTCGTAATAGGGAGAAAGGCGCCTGTACACTCTACGTGAAGAGTTGAAAATCCAGTACAAGGCGACGCAGAAGGCACAAATCAACGAACGTAAGGCAGCAGATTCGAAACGGCGCTTGACTTCGTACGTCTTTCCGTACTGTTCCCGTAGTGCTCATTGTCACAGCGATCTTTTTCTACCTTCAGTTATGTCTTCCATGATAAGTTGTTCCATACAATTGATCAAAGTTCAGCATGTTTATGGTTATCTTCGACCCTCATACAGGTGCGCGTCCCGCTAAACACAGCATGTACGTTTTATGCAACTGTACCATTCTGCATCAACTGACATCAAATCAAGTGTTGGCGGTGCAGAACCTAGAAGCGTCTGGTATCATAGCTAAAGATCAGGCTGTGGAGTTCAATGCTTTAGAGGGCAGTCTAAGCATGATGTCTAAAGGTGAATTTCCTCCTTTTTTTCCTCTCAACGCGTCAGTTACATGGCCTCTTCAGTCCTCAACGATGTGTTGGACTTGTGAGTCGCAAAATCAGTGTATATACCGACAACTGAACTTCTGATCGTTTTTCTCTCAGTAATCGGATGGACAGCGGGAAATTGGAATCATTATCAAGGGTATGGCGTTCTCATTGCCTCATCTGCACTCCGCCTAACCTAGTCAAAATAGCCGTACTCGTTCCATCAAGTAATGCGCTCGCTTTTTATCCCGGTGCGCCTTGTTGCGGATGCACGAGGCCTGGAATTCGAGTCCAACCTTGATAAAAATATAGATCAGGTCAATCTCCAGCTTTCATTGCATGGCTATACCCCTGATATCAACGCATTATCGTGAAGGTGGCGAGACAGGCAGCGTACGAGGCAATGGGTGAAGACGCAGCTGAAATTGCCAAGCATATGGAAGGCTACCCTGACGTTGAAGGCATTGTTGTCGGAGACGAGACACGTCTGAGGCAGATCGTTACTAACCTCGCCAGGTAAATTGACAGTTCATTGACGTGTCGGTTCTCATCTGATTCACGGGATGGTCATGAAAGCAATGCATGCAAATTCACACCAGCAGGAGGCAAATTGACCATTTCCACACACCTGATTTTACCAAACGTACCCCCTCCATCTACCCCGCATCACCACAGAGACTCACTGTCACAGGCGCAAGTGGAAGGGCCGCATTCCCTATCTTCGCATTATCTCAACATGCACAACCTCGCCCAGGCGGAATCCGGGCCATTGGAATGGATCGTGGTCAGGATTGAGGTGACGGACACTGGGTATGGAATCAAAGCGGAAGATATGATGCACGGTAAACTGTTTTGTGAGCTGATCCACCCTCTTTGAAATCCTTGGAGTACTGACTTGAAGAAAGCCGCCTTCAACCAGACTGAGCAAGGGAGACAACAAGGTTGGTATAGTTAACCCTTTTTGGAGCAAATTGTTTGAACAGTAGGAATTAGGTGGCAAAGGGACCGGACTTGGTTTGGCTTTAGTGAGACAAATCGTGAAGCTCAGTGGCGGAAGGCTGGGAGTTCGCTCTCAGGTTGGACAAGGATCGACGTTCTGGGTTGAATTGCGTAAGTCCGTTCGAAGGGATGGTGGGATCTTGCCACTGAGAATGTTCTAGCTCTGGGAGTGGGGCCGAAGGCCACACAGTCTCTAGGACCGCAGTTATTCACCGAAGGACCATCACTGCATCATCTAGATGGCGTAGCTGCGAGACAGGCAGGAGCAAGTAATGATGCGTCGACTGATGCAGAAGGCGATGCATTGCAAGGATCGCATTCGTCTTCGGCCCTCCATGACCTGATGGAGCAAGGTATGAGATCATCCATCTGCATCCATTCATGCTGACAGGCCCTTCCAACAGGCGGGCGCGTGGAACTCGTTCTATCGGGTTACGATTCGACCTCGTCTATTCCGAAACGAGCACTCGAAGGTGAACCGACGGAGATGCAGCACACTGTCCCAGCGGCATCACACCTTGCAGAAGAATCATTGACGGAATCACCAAAGCAATCTTCGCTCACAGAAGCCGTATCGTCGGACACGGTAATACCTCAAACAGTCGATCGTCCAAATTGTCTACCGCTACCCACAAGAAAATTCTCCGTCTCAGGATCGGCCTCAACGTCTCCATTACCGTCCCCATCCTCGAGTGATGCACACCATGCACCCAGTACTTCCTTGCATGTTCCGCCCGCGGAGATGGCACGTCAAGTTTTGGTAGTCGATGATGACTCTTTGACACGAATGCTCATGAAAAGGATGCTGACGCGTATGGGATGCACAGTCGACACAGCTGAAAACGGGGAGCTGGCGCTGGAGATGATCACTGGAGAGCCAAGACGACCGGCTTCGAGCCTCACTTCTGAACCTGGTCTGCCGGCACTGAAACCAAACGGTGAGGGAAAGTACGCGGTGGTATTCCTGGATAATCAAATGCCGATTATGTCTGGTTTGGAGGCGGTCGCAAAGCTGCGTGAGCTGGGAAGACGAGACTTAGTCGTGGGAATAACGGGTACGGTTCATATCGTTGCGATTGATGTCACAGCCGTCTGAAAGGGTGATTCTCCAGGCAACGCTCTTCTCACCGACCAACAGGAGTATCTGGAAGCCGGGGCTGACCAGTGGGTTTTCCTATTCTTGGGCGGTGACTAGTTTGACTAACTGTCCAATTGCTAGCGTCTTGACCAAACCTGTTCTCGAACGACATTTGAGGGGAATGTTGGAACTCGCAGAAGAAAAACAACAGAAATTGTCATCGATATCATCATAGCGCGCATGCTGTGTCTTGTTTTCATTCATCATTTTTGGAACGTTCTTGCGCAAGTCATACATACACATACACACCTACCGTATTATTGCATTCTGTAGTCCTTGGTCTCGCCGTACAATAAAACTTTAATGTGCACTTCATGGATCTTGGAAGCTGGATTTGATCTGGATGTAGCATATATGTGTTAACAGGCATACATACATGGCCACGCAGAACAGGTTTATTTCTGGGGTCACGTTCATCAGCCACATCCTCAAGAGACTTGTAAAGCAGAGACTCACTAGAATGATACCGTCAAATCTTTGCTTAAACCAAGACATCGTATCGTCCTTGGTCACCCGATGCTGGAAGCCAATTCTCGCCTTTCGGTGTTTCCGCCTCGCTACCCGGGCGCCTGGCCGACCCATTACAACGTAGAAATCCATGCCAAAAATACCGATCGTGGGGTCATACCGAGCACCCAAGTCTATATGTTCTTGAATACCGAAGCCGAAGTTGCCTGTTTCCGAAAAATTTTTCCTCCGCAGCTCATATTCTTTCACCTTGAGACCGCGTTCGAGAATTTCCTCTGCTTTGGGTCCTCGTATGGTAACGTGGACTGCGATCTTTTCGTTACGGCGGATACCGAACGTACGGACGGTGTAGCGGGCTTTGGAGGTGACAGGTGGTTGACCGGTAAGTTGTTCCAAGACTTTAGATGCTCGTGTTAAGCGATCACCGGATTCACCAACAGATATGTCTATAAGAAATTTTCAGAGTTAATGGTGTACTGAAATTGAAGTCATTTACTAATGACGAGCTTGTCGATTTTAAGCTCCCTCATAGGGTTTGTTGGCTTTGCCTTTTGCTCTGACTATGAGAGGTGCATGAGAGGTAGGCTCGGTTAGCTTCTGGAAGAAAAACAGACCATGTTTCGTTGAGGTGCGGCGAGCGAGTCACGGTGGTGGTAAGTGACTGTGGCTGAACTCTATTTAGTTGTATGTACAGGTATCGGCCATTTCCGATTCAAATGGTGCGTGGTCGTGGTCTTGGGAACGGTGTCGTTGCCAATCCAACATCTTAAGCCTTAAATGTCCACCTCGGACCGCACTCTGTGTACTTGAGATTGCAAGTGCATCATCCCCGATCTCCGGTGGTGTGAATGAATGTCCCATTTGTTGGATCGTTTGATAAGTAGCTCAATCCTTCGAGGTGACGAGTATGGTAACACTGTGCCACGGAAAGCCGGGTGACCGGTCGAAGACTGTTGGACCAGTTCCATGGTCATCTTGGCCGTCCTCATCTCGTCCTTTTGCATGATCTCGATGCCCAGACTCGAATGTTAGCTTATCACTCTCTTTTCACCTGGTCCTTGGTTGCATTCCTCACCATCAAGTCAAATGCTGTGCAGAACGTCACAATACCGTACACTTCACCCGAGATCACATATGTCCCCTTTCTTTGCGGTACATCTCTTGCAAATTCATCGACATCCACAAGTAACTGTGCAGGAGGTTGGTGAGTATTAGATTTTTCGAATTCTAATGAATCAAGTCGCTCACTACACTCCCCAGGCAGCTATTAAATAATTCGGCTGGTTCGATCGTTGCTACCGATGGTCCCGATCCTCAAACAGGAAGCATTATACCCCAGATATTTGTTAGTTTTCGAGGTGATCAAGGTTTATTCTACAAGGGAGCTTTTAGTCGTAACCATTTTGACCATCATCTAGCCTCCGCGGTGTATCTTGTGACTTCACCGTCAAATGCTACCGCAAACATGACCGTCTCATCGACGCCTTCGGACATTGGAGTCAACATCCAACTGAATTCGTCCATTAACATAGCCGCTGTCATTAACTTGAACGAGACAGATCTGACTACGTTGGCTGTGACATTCCTCTCATCCTACAATTCTTCACAGTTGGAAATTCAAGATATAATCATTACTGTGGACAACGCTACGTACGTTCTTTTACCAATCCTATTTCAGACACTGGCTCGTGGTCTAATATACCCGTCAAGCGCGTCGTCGTCTTTCTTGCCAACCCCATCGCTGCCATCGTCCACCCCTCTTACTATTAATATTCAGACAGCGACAAGTACAAGTACAAGCGCTAGCGCTACGGAGACTGCCTTCACACAGAGACGGACGTCCAAGAAGGAGTTGGCGGAGGCGTTTGCTCTGGTCCTGGGTCTCGGTTTTGGCCTCACCCCCATTGTTGCGATCATCTTCGTCTTCTGGAAACGGCACCATAGGAAAGAAGCAGATGGTTGATGAAGCATAAACCGTGATATATGGATCAGATAATTTATACATTTAGGTTGTAATACATACGCCATACCATCTCACTGATATCATGATCATGCGGCCACCCCCGACAAACCTAGGCAAACAGTCACTCAGAAATTCACAACTTGAATGAGCATGGATCCAACGACACCCTTGGTGGTCGATAATGGGACTGGTGTGAGTAGAATGTCGCTCACTAAATATCTCTGACATAGACGATGAGCAGTTCGTGAAAGTGGGATATGCTGGTTCAAACTTTCCGGAGCACGGTGTGTTAGCCTTCGCAATCTATGATCTACCTTCCCGATAATCACTTTCCTCCTAGTATTTCCCTCCATAGTTGGCCGCCCCATCCTACGCGCAGAAGAACGAGTCGGATCGGCTGTTATCAAAGATATCATGGTCGGTGACGAAGCCGCAGCCAACCGAAATTATCTTCAAATGAGCCAGCCCATGGAACATGGTATCGTCCGAAATTGGGAAGACATGAAGTATCTATGGGATTACACCTTTGACGAAAAGCTTAAAGTGGATGTGAGAGGAAGGAAGATACTGTTGACTGAGCCGCCGATGAACCCCAAGGCGAATAGGCAGAGGATGTGCCAAGTTATGTTTGAGGAATATGGATTTGGTGGAGTGTATGTTGCTATTCAAGCTGTGTTGACACTTTACGCGCAAGGTATGGATTATTCGGGTTCGTTCGTATCGTTTGCATTCTGATCATCCCCCAGGTCTGACAACCGGTGTCGTCGTTGACTCCGGAGACGGCGTTACACACATTGTACCAGTATACGATGGTTTTGCACTCCCCCATCTCACCCGACGACTTGACATCGCCGGTCGAGATGTCACGCGCTATCTGATCAAACTGCTATTGATGCGGGGCTATGCTTTCAATAGAACGGCAGATTTTGAGACAGTGAGAGAGATCAAGGAGAAGCTATGTTATGTCAGGTATGCTTGCATGATTTTGCCATGTTGTAGATCAATGTAGCCTACATCAGCCTTGGACAGTTACGATCTGGAACTCGATCAGCGGCTTTCGGAGGAAACAACCGTTCTTGTTGAAAGCTACACCGTGCGTTGTCCATCAATCGTTCAACTTTTGCAGTTCATGCTCATCATTTCATCACAGTTGCCCGACGGCAGGACAATCAAGGTCGGTTCCGAGCGGTTCGAAGCTCCGGAATGCATGTTCCAACCACACTTGGTCGACGTAGAGCAACCAGGAGTTGCGGGTGCGTGTATTCATCTCGCCAGAAGTTCTTTAATGTCTCATTTCGACTTGCACAGAGATGCTATTCCAAACCATCCAAAACGCAGCCGTGGATGTCCGCACCGAGCTCTACAAGCACGTCGTGCTCTCTGGGGGATCCAGTATGTATCCCGGTCTCCCCAGTCGGCTGGAGAAGGAGATAAAACAGCTATACCTCACTCGCGTGCTTGCCGGTGATCCATCGAGATTGAATGTGCCTATCCCAGCCCAGATTGTTTTTGTCTATATCTGCTTACCGTCTTGACGCTTCAGAAATTCAAGATTAAAATCGAGGATCCACCCCGCAGAAAAAATATGGTCTTCCTGGGTGGAGCTGTTTTGGCTGACATCATGAAAGGGCGAGAAGAGTTCTGGATATCGAGGGAAGAATGGTTCGAGCAAGGGGCACGATCGATGGAGAAACTTGGACGAGGGAATAATTAAATCCTATGTACCTTGCAGAAGTTGTACTGGCCACCCCAGGGTTATATAATATAATAATTCCCTTGTTCTATCCGGTTACATGGTTGTGATACATTCGCAGCTGTCCCCATACCTGCATCAAGCCTGGACCCAGAATCCGACCCAGGGCTCCAATCGCCGCATGTCGTCCAGTTTTGTATCTTTCAAGAGGTCTTGACTCTGCACAAGTCTGAGTTCCCTGGCTCTCATACGCCGGATACGCCTGTGTGGATCAGACGCGTCCTTCTCGTCATCCGTTGACTGACACTCCTCCTCAGGTAAGGATTGGGTATACTCGTACGTCTGGCGTAAGATGGTGTGAGTTTTAACGAGAGCTTGAGATGTAGCATAGGATAAGGGTGTGTCCATGTCATGAAGATGTGCGGAAGAGTCTGCGTGATAGAATCCAAGCAGAAGAGCTGAGAAAAGATCACCGACGCCTGAATAATAACCCGGTATGACGGGAACGGATTTGGCATGGACTACGGAGGGAGATGTCATGTGAAGGGTTGCCGAGGATGATATACAAAGCAAGAAATCTGTGTCAAGGTCGGGGGCAGCGTCATCTCCAGAGGGGCTTATTTGCGGTGGGAGAGCGTCGAGCAGCCATTTCTCAATAGGAATGGAACTGATGACGACGTTCGATACATGGTACTCCTCATGGAGGACTTTGAAAACCTTTTGGAGGGAATGAACATCATGGATCTTGGTCGCTGTAAGAAGCCTGAAAAGGTGAGATAAACCAAAGTGGAGTGGCTGCGAGAAATAACTTACTCTGCTTCATACCAGTTGGGCGTGATGACGGTTGCCAAAGGTAACATGGTCTGGTAGACTGTAAGGGTATCTGGCTCTACGTACATCCTTCCTGCGTCACCAAGGACAGCTGGACGTCACATGAGGAAACCGTTCCCGAAGTGAAGGAAGAAAACGTACATACGGTCTAATAGATAAATGAGACGAGGTTTCTCTTTTCTCAACTCTTCTACAAACTCGGCCACTTTAGACAAACTTGCAGCGTCTGGGATGAACCCTATCTCCTAACTCAATCAGATAATATGGGAACAGCAACAAAGAGGAAACACACCAGTCAATAGTCTTCCCGCGAGGACCATTTCATTCTGCTTTATTATCTGGAACATTTCGGCAAGTTCTGCGGGGCTCGTTTTGGTTCCTCCAAAACTGCGGTATCCTGTGAGATCGAACGATCAATCAGAACCAGCCCCGATACTCAGGGGTCTGCAACTCAACCAGCATGGTTTGAAAAATTTACGGTGTTGATGACCTTGTTGGAGTAAAGTCAGACGATGACTGCTTCAACAATAAAGACTTACATCGACGTCGTAACCCAATAATTGGAGAGGAAAGATAGCTGCTTTTCCTCCAACGTACCCGAAAGTAACATGGGATTGGATGCTTAACACTCGTTGACGTTCTTGGTGCGAATGAGACATACTTGACTGGGTGAGCCCTACGTTATGTGTTCCAGTGAACGACTCTGGTGACTAAATAAGGCAATTCCTGACAAAGCTTTCTCGGACCAGTTTATGACTCAAATTGGGTCAATATTCTAGGGTTTGCTGAAGACTGGTATGTGGCCTCCTTCGTATCGTCTTAGACGGACGGGTTAATCCATTTCGTAGTGAACATAGCCAATAACTTGCAGACGTGCCATGGACATCAAAGAGATCGCGAAACATTTCGTTGACTTTTATTATGCAACTTTTGACACGAATCGTGCTGGCCTTTCGTCTCTCTACGTACGCTACGATCTTGCCGATATATCTGAAATCAAAGCTGATCGGGTGCATTCGCGCAGCGCGACACCTCAATGCTGTCATGGGAAGGGATGGACATACAAGGAGTTGCTCCCATAAATGAGAAATTGACGGTACGCAAAGCCTAGAAGTCTGCTCCTCGACATCGATAACTTATCATCCGATATCAGTCCCTGCCATTCGAAAAAGTGCAGCACAAGGTCGTCACCATCGACGCCCAGCCCTCCAATCCCACCGTTGCAAGTCTCATTGTCAGCGTCACAGGCTTGTTGGTGGTACGTGGTAGAAACAATACATGTGTCCAACTCACCCACATGTTCGGGCTATAGGTCGACGAAAGTACAAATCCATTGCAATTCAGCCAAATCTTTCATCTCATACCTGATGGTCAGAGTTACTATGTGTGAGTGATACTGCGATCTAATTCTGGTCCCCTTTAATTTACTGTGGGTATTTATGATTCGCCCTAGGCTCAACGACATTTTCCGGCTCAACTATGGATCTTGATCCAAATGTCACGAAGTTTTGACCATAAAGTGTGATTTATTAATGTTCAGTAGCTGGGATGTTGGCGCCATTTGGGTTCTTGATATCTTGACATTGTCATCAGAGTAAATGACTTTTCGTGTATATACAAGGAACGAGGTCGAAGAACGCAGTGTGTAAGTAGAGAATACGTCCGGACGAGACTACCGTTTTTCGGCTACCATTTTACGGTCCCGTATACGGAACGGTGTGTACCGTGGTTGGTCTTACATAACAGGCACCTTTCTCATACCTTCATCGATATGGACGTTGCGCCCGAAAAGCTCAGGGAGATATGTCCCAGGTTCCGTGTCTTGATCATGGGTCGAAGAAATGCTGGAAAGACCAC
>Ga0209006_10003744_pt1 | contig 13834 bp, 16 predicted proteins | sample JacPin_JW_Ref_O2_FD_188567 | JGI IMG/M metagenome (GOLD analysis project Ga0209006, IMG submission 188567) | Forest soil microbial communities from Algoma, Ontario, Canada - Jack Pine, Ontario site 1_JW_Ref_O2 (SPAdes) (version 2) | ecosystem: Environmental > Terrestrial > Soil > Boreal... | reverse complement strand
ATCCCGACCATGTCGTTCATTGCCGCGCCTCCAACGTGTTGCAGACGGCCTGCAGGAGGACGCAGCTGGACCGCGCGCCGGGATCGACATGTCCGACGCTGCGCTCACCGAGGAATGATGCCCGCCCCTTGGTCGCTTGCATGGGCGCGGTCCGCGCCGCCGCTTCGCTCGCGATCGTGCGCACCCGTTTGATCAAATCAGGATTGCCGGCCTCGGCCTTGAGCGTCTCGAGCACCGGGAAGAGGACGTCCAGCATGGTTTTCTCGCCTTGCTGGGAGCGGCCGCGCGCGCTCACCGCGCCGACGCCGCAAGCGAAAACTTCGGCAAGATCGTCCGGCAGTTGCCGGCTGTTTGCGAGCGCATCGCCGGCCGCCAAAAAGAAGCTGCCGTACAACGGTCCCGAAGCGCCGCCGACGGTCATTACCAGCGTCTTGCCGATGGTCTTGAGCGCTTCGTCCGGCGGCAGCGCGCCGATCGAATCAAGCTTTCCAAGCACCGCTTCAAAGCCCCGCTTCATGTTCGTCCCGTGATCGCCATCGCCGATGGCCTGATCGAGCGCGGTCAATTCCGGCGCGCTGGCGATGACCTGCTCGGCGGCGGCCCTGACCAGTGACTTCAAGGTTTCAGGTTGTAGCGACATGCGCGGTCCCTAATGAATCGTCGCGGCGATGCGCCGTCCGGCCGCATCGAAATAGAGCGGCCGAACGAGCTGCAATTCGACGTCCTGGCCGGCCTCAAGCGGCGCGTGCGGATCGGCAAGCGTCACCAGCATTTGGCCGCGATAGTCCAGGTGGATGTGATTTTGATCGCCGAGGTGTTCGATGCGGTGGACGCGGCCGACGATTGCGCCGCCGTTCGCCTTGTCGACTTGCAAGTACTTGGCGATCCGCAAGTGCTCAGTGCGGATACCGATTGTTTCGGTCGCGGACGGCATCGCGACATGGGGAATGAGATGTGCTGGAATCAAATTGATCGACGGCGTGCCCAGCCGGCTGGCGACATAGCGATCGTCCGGATTCTCGTAGATTTCCCGCGGCGTCCCGAGCTGCAGGAGTTCGCCGTCGCGGATGACGCCGATGCGCGAGGCCATGGTCATAGCCTCGACCTGATCGTGCGTGACATAGAGGATCGTCGCGCCGAGCTCGACTTGAATGCGCTTGAGCTCAAGCCGCAGCTCGGCGCGCAATTTAGCGTCGAGCGACGACAACGGCTCGTCCATCAAATAGATCGCCGGATCGCGGACCAAGGCGCGCCCGATCGCGACCCGCTGCATCTCGCCGCCGGAAAGCTTGGTGGCGCGGTTCGCGAGCTTGCTGGTGATGTGCAGAAGCTCCGCCGTCTGTTCGACGCGCTTGCGGATGACCGGTTCGGGAACCCGGCGCGCCGGCGAGCGCAGCGGAAACGCCAGATTGTCGTACACCGTCAGGTGCGGATAGAGCGAATATTGCTGAAAGACGAAGGCGATATCGCGCGTTCCGGGCGCATCGCGGGTGACGTCGCGGCCGTCGATGGAGATCAAGCCCTCATCAGGGCTCTCCAGCCCGGTGATCAGCCGCAGCGTCGTTGTCTTGCCGGCGCCGCTCGGGCCGAGCAGGACGATGAACTCACCGTCATTGATGGCCATCGACAGGTCGCGGACGGCGTTGATCTCGCCGAAGCGCTTGCTGACATGCCGCAGAGAGACGTTAGCCATGATGGGCGCTCTCCTGGCTGATTGTTTGAATCGCCGCGCCGGTTTGCGCGTCGAACAGGCTCAAGGAATCGAACCGGAAAGAAAGGCCCACGATCTCACCGACTTGCACCGGCACACTCGACGGCAAGCGGGCTTTGACGGTGCCTTGCTCGGTCGTGACAGTGACGATCTGGGTGGTCCCCAGATACTCGGCGCCAAAGACCCGGCCGCGCACCGGTGCGGGGTCCGAGAACCGGATGTGCTCGGGGCGGACGCCCAGCACCAACGGGCCGGCGGGGCGTTGTTCGCGAAGCTCCGGAATGGGAATGCTGACGTCTTTGAATTTCACCGCGCGCGCGTCGGGGTCGAGGCCGGCATCGCAGCGCAAGAAATTCATCGGCGGCGAGCCGATGAAGTCGGCGACGAACATGCTCGCCGGCCGGTCGTAAATCTCCTGCGGCGATCCGATCTGCTCGACCCTGCCGGCGTTCATGACGGCAATGCGGTCCGCCATCGACATCGCTTCGTGCTGATCGTGGGTGACATAGATCGTCGTCGCCGCGATGCGATCGTGCAGGTCGCGCAGCTCCCCGCACATCAATTGCCGGAATTCGGCGTCCAGCGCGCCGAGCGGCTCGTCCATCAGAAAGGCTTTCGGGCGCCGCACCATGGCGCGCCCCAACGCGACGCGCTGGCGGTCGCCGCCGGACAGTTTCGAGGTCTTGCTCGACAGCAAATGCTCGATACGCAAAAGTTTCGCCGTCTCCAGGACCCGCTCGCGGGTCTCGCGGCGTCCCATTCCCTGGCACTTGAGCGGGAAGCCGATATTCTGCTCGACATTCATGTGCGGATAGAGCGCGAACAGCTGGAAGACGAAAGCGATGTCGCGGGCGGCCGCGCGCCGGAACGTGACATCCTCGCCGTCGAGCAGAATGCGCCCGCCGGTCGGGAGTTCGAGGCCGGCAATCATGCGCAGCGTCGTCGTCTTGCCGCAGCCAGACGGTCCGAGCAGGGCGAAGAAGCTGCCATTCTCGATGGTGAAATTCGAATCGTGCACCGCCGTGAACTGATCGAAGGCCTTGCGCAGATTCTCCACGCGGATTTGTGCCATGTGCGCCGCCTATTCCGGAAAGTGGCTCACGGCGACGAATCCGAGCGTTCCCACCAGGATCGTCACGAACGAATAGCTGAAGAGATCGATCGACCACGGCTGCACCAGCATCACGATGCCCGCGGTGATGAGCGCCATCGCCGTTGCCTCCCACGGCCCGCGGCGGAACCAGCGAACCAGCCTGCCGCTTGGGATCGCAGCGCCACTCATTTGCGCACCGCGCCGAAGGTGATGCCGCGCAACAGATGCCGGCGCAGCAGGATCGTGAACAGCACGATCGGGATGACGAACAGCGTCGTCGCTGCGGCAACTGCCGGCCAATCCTGACCGCCTTCGCCGATGATGAACGGTATGAACGGCGGCATGGTCTGGGCGTCGCCGCTCGTGAGCAGGACGGCGAAGGCATATTCGTTCCAGGAGAAAATCAGGCAGAAGATCGCGGTGGCGGCAATGCCGGTCACCGCTTGCGGCAGCACCACCTTGCGCAGCGCCTGCAAGCGGGTGTAGCCGTCGACCAAAGCGGCCTCTTCGTATTCGCGCGGAATCTCGTCGATGAAGCCTTTGAGCAACCAGACGGCGAGCGAAACATTGACCGCGGTGTAGAGCAGGATCATTCCGATCTTGGTGTCTGTGAGGTTGAGCTGCCGGTACATCAGATAGATCGGAATGGCGACTGCCACCGGCGGCATCATCCGCGTGGAGAGAATGAAGAACAGCAAGTCGTCGGCCAAAGGAATCCGAAAGCGCGAAAAAGCGTAAGCGGCGAGGGTGCCAAGCAGCACCGCAAGGAACGTCGAGCCGAAACCGATCACCAGCGAATTGATGAAGCGCGGCACCACCTTCGATGGTCCGGCAATCACCATGTCGTGGTTGCGGACAAGCCTGTCGTACCAGGTGGTGGCCGGCGGCAGATTGGCGATGAATTCCCGCGTCTGCCGCGTGCGCACGGTGAACAGATTGACATAGCCTTCGAGCGTCGGCTGGAAGATCACCTTGGGCGGATAGGCGATGGCGTCGCTCTGCGACTTGAACGCGGTCGCTGCGATCCAGAGCAGCGGCAAGATCGCGATCAGGGCGTAGAGGATCACGATCGTGCCGGCCACGGCCTTGCCGCGCGGCGAGGCCTCGACAACGGAATGAGCGGTGGATTTGGCGACGGCCGTCATCGTTGCTTTACCCGGTTGAGCGCTTTGACGTAGATGTTGGCGGCGCCGAAAACCGTGACGAACAGGATGATGGCGAGCGCCGAGGAATAACCGGTGCGCCATTTCTCGAACGCGGCGCGTTTCAAGGTGATCGACACAAGCTCGGTGGTCGAGCCGGGCCCGCCCGAGGTCAACAGATTGACCATGTCGAACATCTTGAAGTTCTCGATGGCGCGAAACAGCACCGCCAGCATCAGGAACGGCATCACCATCGGCAGCGTGATCGACCAGAATTGCCGCCACGCCGAGGCGCGATCGACCTCGGCGGCTTCGTAGATGTAGTCGGGTATCGAGCGCAGCCCGGCGAGGCAGATCAGCATCACGTAAGGCGCCCACATCCAGCTATCGACCAGCACGATCGTCCAGGGCGCAAGCGCGACTTCGCCGGTCATGCTGAACGAGCTTGGCGGAATGCCGGTGAACAAGCCGATGACGTAGTTGAATGGCCCGATCTGCGGCTGGAACAATAGTGTCCAGAAATTGCCGACCACGGCGGGCGAGAGCATCATCGGCAGGAGGATGATGGTCGTCCAAAAGCTGTGCGAGCGGAACTGTCGGTTGATTAGGAGCGCGAGGCCAAAACCGATGACGACCTGCAATGCGACTGAACAAATGACAAAGCGCGCCGTCGTCTGCAGCCGGAACCAGACGTCATCGTCGGTGAGAATGTCGCTGTAATTCTCCAAGCCGACAAAGCGCAGCGGCAGGTACGACATACTTAGATTGAGGCTGGTAAAGGAGAGCCGGATCATCCAGATCAGCGGGAAGATATTGATCGCCAGCAACAGCACGATCGTCGGCGCGACAAACAACCAGGCGATGCTGCGGTCGGACAGGCCGTGCACGCGCTTGGCGGCGCCGCGCCGGGCCTGCGCGGCCATGCGATCGGCGCTTGCATCGGGATGAATGATCGCGGTCATGCGTTCTGCGGATTTGCGTTTCGCGGACTTACGTTTGGCGGATCTGGCATTCTGCGGATTTGGACAAATCTCCCCGGACGATAACATCCGGGGAGACTTTTTTGTGCATCCGGGCGTCTTTGGCCGGCGCTATTGCGAGGCGACCTCTTTGCCTTGCTCCTTGAACACCTTGGTCCAATCCTTGACCAACAGATCAAGCGCTTGCTGCGACGTGCCCTTGTCGGCGACGACGTAGTCATGCACCCGCTTCTGCATATCGAGGAGGAGCTGCGCATAGGACGGCTCCGCCCAGAAGTCCTTCACAATGGCCATCGATTCCAGGAACTGCGGAGCGAACGGCGCGCTCTTGGGGAAGCCGGGCGCGTCGACGACCGCCTTCAAAGCCGAGTAGCCGCCGATCTCCCACCACTTCTGCTGCACCTTCGGTTGCGCAAACCACTTGATGTAGCGAAGCGCGTCGTCCTGATGATCGGAGGTGGCGACGACCGAGATGCCCTGGCCGCCGAGCTGCGTGAAGTGACCCTGCGGGCCGGCGGGATTGACGAAGAAGCCGATCTTGTCGCCACCGACATTGGGATCCTTATACAGGCCCGGGAAGAAGGCGAACCAGTTCATCTGCATCGCCACCTGGCCGGATTTGAAGGCGTCGAGGCCTTCTTGCATGTAGGCGTTGGTCATGCCCGGAGCCGTGCAGCACTTGTACAGGTCCTTGTAGAATTCGAGGCCTTTGACGGCGTCCGGCGAGTTGACGAAGCCCTGCATCTGATAGGGCTTCTTCGGGTTTTCGTATTGGAAGCCAAAGTTGTAGAGCACGTTGGTGACGCCCATCGTGATGCCTTCCGAGCCGCGCTCGGTGAAGATGTAGGCGCCGTACACTTTCTTGCCGTCGATCTCGCGGCCCTGGAAGAACTCGGCGATCTGTTTGAGCTCATCGTAGGTCTTCGGCGGCGCCAGATCGCGGCCGTACTTCTTCTTGAACTCGGCCTGAATCTCCGGCCGCGCGAACCAGTCCTTGCGATAGGTCCAGCCGACGGCGTCGGCCATGGCTGGCAGCGCCCAATAGTTCGGCGTGTTCTTGGGCCATTCCGAATAGCCGAGCACGGTCGCCGGCACGAAGTCGTCCATCGTGATGTGTTCTTTGGCGAAGAAGTCATTGAGCTTGACGTACCAATGATTTTCCGCGGCCCCACCGATCCATTGGCTGTCGCCGATGATCAGGTCGCATAGTTTGCCGTGCGAATTGAGCTCGTTGAGAAAGCGGTCGGCATAGCTCGTCCACGGGACGAACTCGTATTTCATCTCGATGCCGGATTCTTTAGTGAAATCCTTGCCGAGTTCGACAAGGGCGTTGGCCGGATCCCACGCCGCCCAGCACAGCGTGAGTTGTTTGCTCTGTGCCGCCGCCGGCTGAGTGGCAACGGCGGTCAGCGCAGCGCCGGCGAAAAGAGCGAGCGCACCGCCCGCCCATTTCGACCATTTCCCAGTCGCAGATGTTCGCATGTGTTTCCCTCTCTTGAACGCGTTTCCTCTTCGTTTCCGGAGCGCCCTCGGCCGAAAACGCCGCAATCATCGAAGCCCAAACGGGCTGAGGCAGTTTGTTCAAGGAAGGGGTTGGGCGAAGCGACCGTGGCCGCCGCGCCGCTCCTTTGGTGCCTCCGAGCGCGATGTTCGTTTATTGCTTATTACTAAACAAATAAAACCAAATTCGCGCCGCCGTCAAGCGCGGATGTTTAGTGACCGCCGCGAGCCGGCGCGTTGCCGATCGGCGCAATGACCGATGGTCGCTCGCGCAACTTTCACAGTGTTTGCAGGCATTTCTTCAATTTTCTCAGCGCCTAAGGCGCGAGCGATAGGGCTGTCGGAAGTCAGCGCAAAGCGGTTTCATTCCCCCGAGAATTGATTCCAAACTCCGCCGGTTGTAGAATTTACTAACGTGCCAACTAAACTATTCCGCCAAGGCCTCAATTGCAGGGAGCGAGGTTACGCAGCCATGCCGCAACCGTTCCGGCTCATCGCTGCCAAAGGCCAGCACAACGGCGTATTCCGCATCTGGTACGGCGCGGCGGAAAATGACCGCGCGGCTTTCGTCCTGACGCTGACGCCGCAACACGTCGCGCACGCCCTGCGCAAGACGCTGCCGGTTACGCTGGAGGAAATCGAGGAATACGCGCACAACAACCGGGATCGGCTCAGGACCATTGCGCGCAATGCACGAGCGCGCGGTAGGAACGCGACGGTTCTGGAATAGGGTTGTTTGAAAGCGAGGGCCGTCGCGCGCCGTCACGCCGCTCAGGTCGCGCGATCGTCCGGCGGATTGGCGAGCACCACCGAAAGTTCAATCTGCCGCTTCGATATGCGCCAATAAGTCGTAAGGAGTGCGGCCGTGTGCGCCGGCGAGACTAACGTGAAGCCGTGCCCGCATAGAAGCGGATGGCCCAGACCGCCGCAGCCCACGTGCTGACGAGCATGCGCTTCGGGCTTGCCCGCCGCGGCCGTTGGAGCAATTGGCTGCCAATACCGCGCCGCTGCCTGCCGGGCTGAACGGAGGTGTGCCGAATGAGGTCAACGTCACGCACCGACCGGACGCCCATTGCACCAACAAGCGTGCCATTATGCGCCTCCGCCGCCGATAAGTTGCCGCTACTCGACCAAATCTACATGCGCGATCGCAACCGGCCGGCGCGCGCGCAGCCCGAGCTTGTCAAGACAAATATCTTTCTCAGAGGCCGGAACAATCACGCGGGCGACTGGTATTACAGATTTGCGACGACGGGGACCGCTATGCCAGGCTCGACCACAATCTACGATCCGCCAAAAGCAGGGCTTCCATATTTGGTGGTTACCTTCGCACCTGAGGGTATGAAAATTGCCACCGCCAATTCCAAGCTCGGGGCTCGAACGATTGCCTCCGAGCGAGCGATCAGACGGCGGAGTGAGCGACAAAGCGAGCAAGCGAAGGTGGTGCCCGCGATGCCCACAAGGCCATAGGGCGCGCCTCACTCAGTTGTCTTTTAAGTCGACCAACGCTACGGGCGCCCCGCGTTTGCGGGAGCCCAACGCTTGTACCAATTGACTAAGCTTCGGCCGGGGCTTTTTCTTTTGAACTCTAGGCGTCTGGGCTCATTTCGTCGCCGGGGCACTCGCTTTCTGCTTTCTCGCCAACCTATTGAAATCGCTGGCGCGCCCTACGGGAATCGAACCCGTGTTTCCGCCGTGAAAGGGCGGCGTCCTGGACCGCTAGACGAAGGGCGCGGGCCACGCGCAAAAGCGCTGTGGGAAGGGCGCGACATATAAAGAGGTTTGCGGGGACCGGCAAGCAAGCCCGGAACGCCGGAAACTCCCGCAATTGCGACGATCTTGGACCTACGGAGCACCGTTGCACGCTGCGCCGCGTCTGGGACGCGCGCCGTCTCACCAATGCCCGGTATTGGCCATTGACGTCCAGGGTTCCTTGGGCGCCAGCGCCTCGCCCTTCTGCAGAAGCTCGATCGAATGTTGGTCCGGCGAGCGCACGAACGCCATCATGCCGTCGCGCGGCGGGCGGTTGATGGTCACGCCGGCCTTCATCAGCCGCTCGCAGAGCGCGTAGATGTCATCCACTTCGTAGGCCAGGTGGCCGAAATAGCGTGCCTCGCCGTAGTCCTCCTCGGGTCCCCAATTATATGTCAGCTCAACCAACGGCGCCGCGCGGCCCTTCGGTCCCTTGGCCACGAGCCCGTCGTCGTCGGGGGCGGCGAGGAACACCAGCGTGAACTTGGCCTTGTCGTCGACGCGTCGGCGGACCTCTTTGAGGCCGAGCTTGTTGCAATAGAAATCGAGCGCCGCATCGAGATTGCGCACGCGCAGCATTGTATGCAGATACCGCATCATGACACCCCTGGGTGTTGGATCGACCGTCGTTCTTTGGCGAAAACCTTGCCTTGCTTATTTAGGGCAGGGACATGAGGCTCGAAAGGATGCTCGCACCCGATCTCGATAGCGCCGTCGCATGCCTGCAGGACATGGTCGGCGAGGCCCGTGTCGTTCTGCCGTTCACTGGCGCGGGCATCTCCACCGAATGCGGCATCCCCGATTTCCGTTCGCCGGGTGGGATTTGGACGAAGAACCGGCCGATTCCGTTCGACGAGTTCCTCAGGAGCCAGGAGGCGCGCAACGAATCCTGGCGGCGGCGTTTCGCCATGGGCGATGAGTTCGGCCGGGCTCAGCCGGGGCGAGGCCACCACGCGCTGGCGAGCCTCTACCGCGCCGGCAAGGTCCCGGCGGTGGTGACGCAGAATATCGATAACCTGCATCAAGCCTCGGGAATCGCACCGAACCATGTGGTCGAGCTGCATGGCAATACGACCTACGCCCTGTGCCTCGATTGCGAGCAGCGCTACGACTTATCGTGGGTGCGCTCGCGCATGGAAGCCGGCAATGGCTGCGCGCCCGATTGCCCGACATGCGGCGGCTTCATCAAGACCGCGACGATTTCGTTCGGGCAGGCGATGCCCGATGCTGCGATGCGGCGCGCTCAGGATCTCACCTTGTCCTGCGATCTATTTCTGGCGATCGGCTCATCGCTTGTCGTTTGGCCTGCGGCCGGTTTCCCTTTGATGGCCAAGCGGAACGGCGCCCGGCTGATCATCGTCAACCGTGAGCCGACCGACCTCGACGACATCGCCGATCTGGTCGTGCGCGAGGACATTGGCACGGTGTTCACGCCGTTCGTGAATTGTGCGTCATCCACCGATGTTCACAGGGTGTGACACTTTTGGCCGTGTGTTGCATTTTTGTGCTTTTCCATTGGATGGCGAATGTTATCTTCGATTCAAGAGATTCGAGATTCGTGAAGCGCCCGCGCGGGGCGAGCACAGAAGAAGCGGCGGCCTCTGCGTCATGGCGTCGGACGGAATCGAAACAAAATCGATCGGGGTGGGGCTCGGGCCGGACGTCGATCTGACCGACGAAACCGCGAGCATCATCGAAATGGCCGGCGTCATCAAATGGTTTGATGTCGCCAAGGGTTACGGCTTCATCGTGCCCGACAACGGCATGGCCGACGTGCTGCTGCACGTGACCTGCTTGCGCCGCGACGGCTACCAGACGGCGTATGAAGGCGCCCGCGTCGTGTGCGAGGTGCTGGCGCGGCCCAAGGGCCTGCAAGCATTTCGCGTCATCAGCATGGATGAGTCGACGGCCGTACATCCGGCCCAGATGCCGCCGCCGCGAACCCATGTTACTGTGGCCCCGACGAGCGGTCTCGAACGGGCGCAGGTGAAATGGTTCAATCGGCTTCGCGGTTTCGGCTTCCTCACGCGCGGGGAGGGGACGCCCGACATCTTCGTCCATATGGAAACGCTGCGCCGGTTCGGCATTGCCGAATTGCGGCCCGGCCAGTTCGTGCTGGTCCGTTTCGGACCCGGTCCCAAGGGACTAATGGCGGCCGAAGTGCGCCCCGAAAGCGGCCCGCTTGGTCCGTCCTCCCACTAGCGGCTGGCCTCATCGCTTCCTGCCATCGCCTACCGCGCTTCGCCGCGTTGCTTGTTGCCGCGCTGGTCGCCTGCGTCGCGCTCGCTCCTATTACGCAGGCCCATGCGGGCGGCGAGTCGACGATCGAGATCGTCGGCAAGACCGGCGTGCATGCCTTTGCGGTCGAGCTCGCCACCAACGACGACGAGCGTTCGCGCGGCCTGATGTTCCGCAAGGAATTGCCGGAAGGCCACGGCATGCTGTTCGATTTCGTGCATGAGGCGCCGGTCGCGTTCTGGATGCACAACACCTACATCCCGCTCGACATGATCTTCATCCGCGGCGATGGCAGCATCCTGCGCATTGCCGAAAATACCGAGCCGATGTCGGACCGGCTCGTTCCCTCCGGCGGGCCGGTGCGCGCCGTGCTCGAAGTGATCGGCGGCACCGCACGCAAGTTCGGCATCGCTCCCGGCGACCGGGTGTCCAGCCCGATCTTTTCCGGCAGCCACTGAGCCTTGTCTCATCGTGGGGGCCCAAGGCCCGGCGCGCCTTGCTGCGCGCCGGCGAAACATGTATCCAACGGCGCACCGGGCGGGGTATAGCGCAGCCTGGTAGCGCGGCAGTTTTGGGTACTGCAGGTCGCAGGTTCGAATCCTGCTGCCCCGACCACCCGCCTACGCTTCGCTACCGCGGAACAAAAGCGCAGCGATTTTTCTGGGATTATTCACCGATGACCGCCCGCATCTACAAACCGGCCCGCTCGGCGATGCAGTCCGGCCACGCCAACACCAAGGAATGGGCGCTCGACTACGAGCCGGAACAGCCGCCGACGATCGAGCCGCTGATGGGCTGGACCAGCTCCGGCGACATGAAGCAGGAAGTGCATTTAAGCTTCGACACCAAGGAAGAGGCGGTCGCCTATTGCGAGCGTCACGGCATTCCCCACCAAGTGTTCGAGAGCAAGCCACCGGTGGCCCCGCGCATGTCGTATTCGGACAATTTCGCTTATTCGCGGCGTCAAGCCTGGACTCACTAAACAAGCCTGGACGCACTGAACGAGCCGCCGGCGCCTGCGCGCGGCGAAAACGAACGCTGCGGCGCCGATCGGCAGCACACAAAGTCGTGACCGCGATGCGCGCCGCACGGGTTCCAATTGTGATTGGCGCACCGAGCCGGCCGTGTCCTACAACGTCGTTCTGTCAATCGTTTCGCACGATGCCGCGGCGAATCGCGCGGCCACCTTCGGAGGGAACAGATGAAAATCCTGACGGCGTTGCTGGTTGTCCCTTTTGTCGGCCTGGCGATGACCGCGGCTTCGGCCGCGGAGCCGGCCGCGGTGATCCCTGCGCCAACGTCCGAGCAATCGGCCAAGGCCAGTACGCAGACGGTCGTTCTGGCCGGTGGCTGCTTTTGGGGCGTGCAAGCGGTCTATCAGCACACCAAGGGCGTGACCTCGGCCGTGTCCGGCTATGCCGGCGGAGAAAAACAGACGGCGCATTACGAGATGGTCGGCAGCGGCAAGACCGGCCACGCCGAGGCGGTCGCCGTAACCTTCGATCCGCGGCAAATTTCCTATGGCAAGATCCTGCAAATCTACTTCTCGGTCGCGCATAATCCGACCGAGCTCAATCGGCAGGGACCGGACGTCGGCACGCAATACCGGTCGGCTATCTTCTATGCCGACGACGAGCAGAAGAAATTCGCCAGCGCCTACATCGCCGAGCTCGACAAGGCGCATGCCTTTCCGCGCCCGATCGCGACCCAGCTCGAGGCGCTGCGGGGCTTCTATCCCGCGGAAGACTACCACCAGGACTTCGCCGTCCTGCACCCGTCCTATCCCTACATCGTGTTCAATGACCTACCCAAGGTCGACAATCTGAAAAAGCTGTTTACTGGCGACTACCGCGAGATGCCCGTCACGGTGATGGCGGCGAGCAAGGCGGGCGAATAGTTCGCCTGATTGTTCCGGCTTCGGCCGCCGCAACGGCGCGGCCGGACCGGCGCTCTGCGCCTCTTGTCTATATAGCCAGCCCCTCGGCCCTGAAGTATCGTCGTTGCCTTGAAGGAGGCGGTCCACCAATGGCCCGCCCCAACAGCGGGGAATACGGGGGAGGTAAGCCATGGCCATGGCAACGACTTACGTGCCGCTACCGGAGGCCGAGCACAGCGCGCAACTGCGCAAGGCGGTGATCGCCTCGACCATCGGCACCACCATCGAGTGGTACGACTTTTTCCTCTATGGCACCGCGGCGGGTCTGGTCTTCGGCAAGCTCTATTTCCCGAACTCGGACCCGCTGGCGGCCACGCTCCTTGCCTTCGGGACGTATTTCGTCGGCTTCGCCGCCCGGCCGGTGGGCGCCGCAATTTTCGGCCATTATGGCGACCGCATCGGCCGCAAGGCCACCTTGATCGCCACGCTTCTGTTCATGGGTATCGCGACTTTCCTGATCGCGTTTGTGCCGACCTACGAGTCGATCGGCGTCTGGGGCGCGGTGTTGCTGACAGTGTTGCGCGCGTTGCAAGGCATCGGCGTCGGCGGCGAGTGGGGCGGGTCGGTGCTGCTGGCGATGGAATGGTCGCGCACCCACGGCCAACGCGGCCTGGTCGCGTCCTGGCCGCAATTCGGCGTGCCCGCGGGCCTGTTTTTGGCGAACCTGGCGATTCTCGCCTTCAGCGCCTGGTCGGGCGATCAATTCGTGATCTGGGGCTGGCGTATTCCGTTCGCGCTGTCGATCATTCTTGTCGGCGTCGGATTGTGGATTCGCCTGGGCATCCTTGAGACGCCGGTGTTCCAGAAACTCCTGGACAGCGACAAGACCGAGAAAGCGCCGATCGTCGAAGTGCTCAAGAAGCAGCCGCGTGAGATCATCCTCTCGGCATTGCTGCGGATGTCGGAGCAGGCGCCGTTCTACATCTTCACCGCCTTCATTTTTGCCTATGCGGTCAACACGCTCCATATGCAGCGCAACTTTATCTTGAGCGCAGTCATGGCGGCGGCCGTCGTCTCGTTCGTCACCATCCCGCTGTCCGGGCACATTTCCGATCGCATCGGCCGCCGCAAGATGTACCTGATCGGCGTCGTATTGACCGGACTATTCGGCTTCCTCTATTTCGGCATGGTCGACACGGCGATCCCATCGGCGGTGTTCATTGCCATCGTGCTGTCGCTCATTCCGCACGACATCCAGTACGGACCGCAGGCGGCGCTGATCGCGGAATCGTTCACGCCGCGGCTGCGCTACAGCGGCTCCTCGTTGGGCTATCAGCTCGCCTCGATCATCGCCGGCGGGCCGGCGCCGATTATCGCCACCGCGTTGTTTGCCACCTATCAATCCGGCTATGCGATCGCGATCTTCATCGCCGGATGTGCGGTGATCAGCGCGGTCGCGGCCGCTTTCATGCCCGACTATACCGGGCAGGATATCTCTGCCGAGTACGATGCCTGACGTGGCTCGTCGTATTGGCGCGCACG
>Ga0209006_10003743_pt1 | contig 13837 bp, 11 predicted proteins | sample JacPin_JW_Ref_O2_FD_188567 | JGI IMG/M metagenome (GOLD analysis project Ga0209006, IMG submission 188567) | Forest soil microbial communities from Algoma, Ontario, Canada - Jack Pine, Ontario site 1_JW_Ref_O2 (SPAdes) (version 2) | ecosystem: Environmental > Terrestrial > Soil > Boreal... | reverse complement strand
ATCCGGGGAACGGAAAATATATTCGCGAACTCAATACGCCGGTCCCGGTCGAGATTGCGTATGGCGGCACCTGCACCGCAGGCAAAAATGAAGACATGGATATGTATGCCGCAGTGCTGGCTGATGCCCTCAAGCATGGTAAACGCATTGCCGAGTCGGTGAAGTTTTACATTCAGTTTGGCTCGCAGGAGACGCGCGAATATTGCATGAGTAAAGGCTATCTCGAAGTTTTCGAGAAGGCTGGCGCGCACGTGATCGAACCCAGCTGCGGCGCTTGCATCAATGCCGGGCCTGGAGTTTCTACGCGACCCGATCAGGTCGTGATCAGCGCGCAGAATAGAAATTTTCCCGGACGCAGCGGGCCGGGGCAGATGTATCTGGCCTCGCCGTTCACGGTGGCTGCAAGCGCGGTCGCAGGCTATATCGTGGAATTCGAGCCGAGCGAGAGCAAAGAGCTGGTGGGAGCTTAGAGTTTCAAATTCTTGTTGATGGTTGAATTGGGCTTACGCGCCAGGCCAGTCATGCGGGAGATCCCTTCGACTTCGCTCAGGGCAGGCTCTTCGCTCCTCGTGGAAAACGGCTTCGCTCAAGATGACACTTCAATAGAAGTTCAACCTGTACCAATATTCGATACTGAACCGGCGCAAGCGAATCCTGCGGAAAATCTGTGCAAGGATTTGCGATCCTGACGAAAAATTCTTCGTCTGTCCCACCCCGTTTCGGGGCTACAATACCGTGCTGGCCGGAGTTGAATGGAAACGGGCGAAAGCTTCGGCAGTCTCGGGTTTGTGTTTTTGTAGGTTGAGTGACGCCAGTTCTGCCTCTCGATTCGTAACCATCTCCCAGTCGGTATCAGTAGGAAGGAAGAAGAAATGACTCTCCGCTCATTCGCAGTGCTGTTTGTATCTTCAGGGCTTGCTGTCTCCGCGTTCGCGCAGCAAGCAGCCCCAAGCGCACCGGCCGGACAAAGTGCTTCCGCCACCGCTGTCAGCAATCCTTTGCCGCCTCCGGAGCGCGGGAATTTCTGGGATGGGGATGATCCCAGCCTGGCCGCGCTGATCTTCCATCCGTTTGCCAGCAAGGCGTATGTAAAGCGGCATGTTCAGCCCATCCGCGACCGGCTGATGGAACTGGACGAACTGACGGTGGAAAACAGCAGACTCATCAAGGACGTCGATAGCCGCGCCCAGCAAGGCTTGAAGCTGGCGTCAGACAAGTCCGATTTGGCTGACCAGCACGCGACCGATGCATCGAGCAAGGCTCTGGCGGCGCAGCAGACGGCGACAGCTCTGAATAGCCGTATCGGCGCAGATGAAAGTGTGGTCGGCAACATCGATCAGTACAAATCGGCGGCGCCGCAGACCGAGATTGTTTTCCGTCGCGGACAGACCATGTTGAGCAAGCAGGCCAAAGACGCACTCGACCAGATGGCAGCTCCGCTGAAAGATCAGCATGGATACATTCTCGAAGTGCAGGGCTTCTCTGCGGGAAAGGGACAGGCGGCGATCGCCAGCTCGCGAAAGATGGCGGACTCCGTCGTCCGTTACCTGGTGCTCAACCACGAGATTCCGACTTATCGAATTTATGTGCTGGGAATGGGGAATGCGGCGACGGAAAAAGGCACGAGTCAGACTCGCGTCGATGTGAGCGTGCTTAAGAACGATACGGTGACGGCGCAGCGATAGCAGAGCGCGGCTTCATCGCAAGTTATGGGATGCCGTAAGCGGCTTTCTCGCGGGTTTTCTTCAAGTCTGCAAGAGCGGGGAATGAACTGGGCGCGATCAACGTGCGTTCGGGCGGCTGCGCGCCCGTGTTGAGAGCGGTAGTCAGCATGCGCATGGCGTCGCCGACGAGCGGGGGGCAAATCACCGTAGCGGCGAGCCGCCCCTGACGAACCCAGGCTTGACCGGAAAGTAGGACGCCATCGCAACCGGTAATTGGACGGCGCAGCCATGATTCACGATCCTGCTGGTCGCCGATCTCTTCGAATGCCTTTCGCGCTCCGATGGCCATGTCGTCGTTTTGGCAGGCGATCATCCCTACGTTGAGCTGACGCGAGGTGCTCAGCGACAGCCATGATTTCATCGCATGATGGCCGCTGCGCTGGGTCCAGTCGCCTCGGAGCGTTTTTACTGTAATCCCAAACGGCTTGCTCGCCATCATGCCCTTGGCGCGATTCTTGGCGACATCCCTCACCGACGGGCCCTCGAGATAGAGAACGCATCCCTGGTCGCCGAGAATAGCTGCGATCTGTTGGCCTTGGATCTTGCCGATGGCGTCATGGTCCGACAGAACGGAAAAAACCGGAACCAGAGCATGCTGGCGGAGCTGCGGAATGTAGTGGTCGTCGCTATTGATCAGGCACCATGCAATGCCGGCCGAGACCGCCGCTCTGGCGATTTGCGGCATACCGGTGCCCACGGGTTCGACCAGAATGGCGTCAGGACGTTTTGACGGATCCTGAATGAAGCCCAGAATCTGCTGCGTCTGTTGCACGGCGTCATTGCCGGAGTAGATGATCTGCAGGCCAATGCCGAGTTTCGCTGCCGCCGCTTGAGCGGAGGCCGCTTGTTCGAGCTGATAATCGTTATCGTCTGTAATCAGGGATAGCAGGACGTTGAGCTTGTGCATTGGGCCGAGCCCGTCTTGGGGCTGTCTGGAAAACGTACTGCTGTCTTCATTAACGCATACTCATATCTGTTACTGACAAGTTCTTTGTCTCCACGAGGTTACTTTCGTAAAACGCCGTGGAGAATGAGGGGCTGTCCATACTTCGTCCATTGGCGAACAAAAGACGAATATACCGCTAAGCATAAGGCAGGTCTCCAATTCCGCTGCAACCGCGCGATTACCCTGTAAGTGGTTGAAATAAAGCGGGGTGGCTGAAATGAGCCACTTCGAAACCCGCAACTTTTCCCGCGCCTCCGAGTTCAAATGTGTAAGCACTTCGGTGAGAAGAAACAGCCGAGGGCTTCCGGTTCGGGCGGTTGAAACGGATCGGGGAACGAAGGGGGTTCACAATGAAAATCCTAAAATATATGGCGCTGTTGGGAGTGATGGCGATGCTGCCGCTGACGTATTCGCAGGCGCAGGTCAGAGTTGGCGTGGGCGTCGGAGTTGGGCCGGGTTACGTTGCCGGGCCTCCGGTATGTTCGTATGGCTACTATAGCTACTATCCGTACGCGTGCGCGCCTTACGGTTATTACGGCCCCAGCTGGTTTTCGGGCGGACTATTTATCGGGGCCGGTCCGTGGTTCCACGGCGGCTGGGGACACGGCTATTACGGCCGCGCTGGGTGGGGCTACGGCCGTGGCTACTACGGTGGACGTTTCTACGGGCGCGGTCCGGTTGGTCGCGGATTTGGCGGCCGCGGTTTTGCAGCCCACGGCGGCCCGGCATTTCACGGCGGCGGGTTCCACGGTGGTGGCGGATTCCACGGAGGCGGCTTTCACGGCGGACGCCGGTGAGTCAGTCTCGCGAACGAGGGGCTAAGGCAGTCGCAATGTGGCTGCTTGATGAGGAAGACGGCTGGCAGCTCGACTGCCGGCCGTTTTTCTTTGCCCGGCGCTTTCCAGACTTCAAAAAGCTTTAACCGCAGAGATCGCAAAGGAAATCCGCAAAGGACACAAAGAGAACCAGATTGACGTACTCCCGCTCCCACCGATACCATTCCGCCGAATTTCTTGTTATTATGACCGGTCATTAAAATGCCGCGGTAGTAAAATGGGAATCGGAACCCTCAGGAGAGTGACACCTCTATGACCTACGTGATTGCCGAGCCTTGCATTAATACGAAAGACACTGCGTGCGTCGACGCGTGCCCGGTGGACTGCATTCATCCCAAAAAAGACGACCCCCGCCACGCCGAAGCCGAGTTGCTGTATATCGATCCGGTGGAATGTATTGACTGCGGCGCCTGCGTGCCGGTATGCCCGGTGTCGGCCATTTTTGCGCTCGACGACCTGCCGGAAAAATGGAATGAATTTACCGCCAAAAACGCGGCTTATTTTGGGCGGTAGAAGAGCAGCTTTCGGCTCTTAGTTTTTCGCCCTCAGCTTTTGGCTCCTGACGGTCCCTGCGCGCGTCCGGTTCGGATGCGCGCTTTTGTTTTTGTGTGGGGAGCTCAGGCTGGAAGGGTGCGCGGAAACTTCTGAATTCAAAGTCGAAAATCGCGGGATTGCTAATCAAGGTCGCGCGGTGCCACCCTGCATTTATCGCTTCTGCGCATTTCCCAGAACTTCCGCATCGATCCCCGTGTGCGCCTTCAGCGCGTCGAGAATTGCGATGTATTCGTGCTTGTCCATGCGCAGGACAAAAACCTTGGCGACGGCCTGGTCGCGGTAATCGATCTCAAGCCAGTGACTCTTGGATTTTGTGAACATCATGACGGCCCCGACCCCGACGGCGCTGGTGGCAATCGTTCCGCCGTTGATGCGATGTTTCTTGGTGAATTCGTACGAGCATTTGTCGATCACGCTGTAGGGGATTTTGACGGCGTCGCCCCTCTTCACGGGCGTAACTTCGATCGCCTTGTCCGTATCGCTGAACGTCAGCACAGCCGGGCTTTGTTTTCCATTTTGATCAGGCACTTCGATGCGGTGAAAGGAGACGTCGTCGGCGAGGCTGTGGATCGCGCCAAAGGTGGCGGTCAGGAAGATCACGAGAAGGAATGAGGATATTTTTCTCATGGCGATGAAAGTATAACGGAAGAGTTGATTCGGGGCGTCGGAGAAAAACGCTGACGCTCCGCGGCAGATGAGACTGAGATCCCTTCCATTTTGCGATCAGGATAATCAGGGAAGAACGGTTTCGCTGCCGGATCATCAATGCAAGCTTTTGCGTGTGAGGGTGTACACGATCCCCGGACAGTGATTGCGCTATCGGTAGATTGCGCTTTGTCTAGCGGTGGGTCTGGCCGTAGGCCACGGCGCCAACGGACCCGCCAATATTCAAGACAGAGGTCAGACGCTCGAGTTCGTGGTGGCCGGTTCGATGGAACAGGTAGCTGATCGCCATGACTCCGCTGGCTTCGAGTGCGAAGTTCGCCGCCAATCCCGGCGTTGATCCGCTCATGATGCGCGTGATCGGATTCAGTTCCTTGCCGCCGCTCGCCAGATTGGCGCGTGTCGTGAAAAAATCAGCCGTAGCGGCAGCGCCGACTCCTGCGAACAACAGGCTATTCTCTCGGTCCCAGAAGGCGTGTTTTTCAGAACGCTTCACTGGCTTCGTGGTCGTAACAAACGGCGCCGGAGTCAGTGGCGCGGCTGGTGTGGCCGCCGGTACTGCGTCAAAGAATACGGAGCTAGGCGCCATGGGCAATGCCGAAGCGGACGCAATCTCTACCGGTTGGGCCTGCGTGGGACTGGTCACCATGCTGGGGAATACCGGTGCGGACTTGTCTTGTCCGAAAATGAAGCCCGACAGCGCCAGTACGAGTGCCGAACTGGTAATCGAAATCCGCAGTGTTTCCCGAAATGAGTGTTTACACATGACTTTGGTAGTACCTCAACCCTCGTCCTCTAGTACATGTACTGTCGCATCACTCCCAAACTTGGTCTAGAGTCCCGAAGTATTCCCAAAATGGTTACCAGAGTTACCATGAAGCGGCCTGCACCGCAACATTATGTTTTCCTCAGGATGTTAGCGGCTATTCGGATTCGTCTACAAGTGATTGAAAAGATTGCCGTTGGCGATAGATTGCAGCCCAGCGAGGGATGACCGTGGGCGAGGATTTGAGCGCGCGAATCTGATTTCCCAACTTTGCACGATAAAGCCGCTGACTTTCTACTTTTCCCTTACTTTTCGGGAAAGAAAGGCCCAGGCTGACGCGTGAGCGACCGTCCACTAGAATGACTCCAAACCATGGCCCTTACGGAGTCAGAGGCGATCGTGCTGCGGACGTACCCCATGCGGGAGGCAGATCTGCTGGTGACGCTGTTCACGCGCGTCGAAGGCAAAGTGCGCGGAGTGGCCCGCTCTGCCAAGAAATCGAAGCGCCGTTTTGGAGGCGCGCTTGAGCCGCTGACTTATGTCCGGGCGTTCTACGATGTCCGCGAGCGGCAGGAACTGGTGCGCCTCGATGCCTGCGAGGTCATCGAATCTCCGCTGGCTTCGGAGGTGAGCTACGCGCGCGCGGTTGCGCTGGGGCACATCGCTGAATTGCTCGACGAACTGCTGCCCGAACGCGAGGCCAACGACGCCATCTTCCGCCTCACGTTGTCGGTTCTCCATGTATTGACCGGTGCTGACGTATGGATGCCGGTTACATATTTTGAATTGTGGATGACGCGTCTGGTTGGTTTTCTGCCGGAGTTGACCGAGTGCGTCGTCTGTGGACGGAATCTGAATGGTGATCGCGCCTGGTTTCACGCACTCGCCGACGGCCTGATGTGCGCGGATGATAAGCGACTGGCGTCATCGGAAATTTCGATCGAATCGCGAATGCTGGCGGCGCAGATGTTCCGTTCCCCGGTTGAAGGCTTCGTTGGAATGCCGTGGCCGAAGGCGCAAGGCGCGGACCTGCGCAAGTTTCTCATCCAGATTTTGCAACGACATCTGGAGAAAAAGCTGGTGACGGCGGGAATGCTGGAGAAGGGCGGATTTTAATACGCCGCTGGCTGACGGCTGGCGGGTGCATCCATTACAATCTTCAATTAACCTCCGGAGTCCAGTCTGGCAGTGGGAATTCGGGCGAGCACTCGCATCGCTAGTTTGTGCAACAAGCCAAAAGCTTAGAGCCAAGAGTTGAAGCTGTGAACCCATCGTCATCTAACCCGCTGACGTTTCAGGAACTCATCCTGCGCCTGCAGACCTTCTGGGCTGAGCGCGGATGCGTGCTGCAACAGCCTTATGACGTGGAGGTCGGCGCGGGGACGATGGCGCCGGAAACTTTTTTGCGCGTGCTCGGGCCCAAGCCTTACAAGGTCGCGTATGTGCAGCCGTCGCGGCGTCCGGCGGATGGGCGTTACGGCGAGAATCCGAATCGGCTGTTTAAGCACATGCAGCTGCAAGTGATTCTGAAGCCACCGCCGGAGAACGTGCAGGAGTTGTATCTGCAATCGCTCGGCGCGATTGGCATTGAGCTGCGCCGGCACGACATCAAATTCGAGGAAGACAACTGGGAAGCTCCGACGCTGAGCGCGTGGGGTGTGGGCTGGCAGGTGATGCTCGATGGCCTGGAGATCACGCAGTTTACTTATTTCCAGCAATGCGGCGGCGTGGATTTGTTTCCGATCTCCGCTGAGTTGACGTATGGGCTCGAGCGCATTGCCGCGTTTTTGCAGGACGTCGATTCGATTTATGACATCGTGTGGGCGCGCGATCCGGACACGGGAGCCGTGGTGAAGTATGGAGATGTCCGGCTCGCCGATGAAGTGCAATTTTCTGTGTACAACTTCGAGGCGGCCGATGTCGAGAAGGCGTGGCAGCATTTTGATTTGTATGAAGCGGAGTGCAAAGCGTTAATCGACCAGTACAACCAGCGCGAGAAAGATCAGAGCGAGACGGAACGGAATTGCGCTGAGAAGTCACGCTTTCCTCTGCTTGGCGCCTACGATTTATGCCTCAAGTGCTCACACCTGTTCAACATTCTTGATGCACGCGGAGCGATTTCTGTAACCGAGCGCGTGGGTGTGATCGCACGCGTTCGCGCGCTCGCAGTTGGGATTGCGAAGGCGTGGGTCGATCAAAAAAAAAGCCAGGATGAGTCATCAGTAAAGCTGGATAAGCCAGAAAACGCGACCGTAAAGAAAGCGAAGCAAAAGGAGCAGTTGACAACGGTTGCAACTTAGACCTCGCATTAGGCCATGCCAGACTTTTTACTCGAGATCGGGTGCGAAGAGATTCCGGCGCGGATGATCGACGCCGCGTCGCAGGAATTACGCGAGCGCATCGGCGCGCTGCTCACTCGCGAACGCCTGGCTGGTGGCGAGATTACTAGTTTCGATACTCCGCGACGGCTGACAGTGATGGCTTCCGGCGTTGCGCCTGCGCAGGCCGATGTTGTCGAGCAGGCGACCGGCCCTTCGGTGAATGTCGCATACAAAGATGGACAGCCGACGCCCGCGGCGCATGCGTTTGCCAAAAAATCCGGCATCGATGTGGCGCGGCTGAAAAAAATCACGACGGCCAAGGGCGAATACATATCCGCCGAAGTGAAAAAGAAGGGACGCACCGCGGCGGAGATTCTAGTCGAGGCGTTGCCCAAAGAGATCGCGACCATCTATTGGCCCAAGAATATGTACTGGCGCAAAGTCAATGAGCGCTTCGTGCGTCCGGTGCGCTGGCTGGTGGCGATGCTCGATGGCGAGACCATTCCGCTGGAGTTCGACGGAGTCAGAGCAGGGAAGACTTCTCGGGGGCATCGCATACTTTCTGACAGCGGGGTGACCATTCCGTGTGCGGGCGCGGCATACGTGGAAGCTCTGCACGCGGCGAAAGTTCTTGGACGACGTGAGCGCGAACAGCAGATTCGCAAGGCGCTCGATGCCGCGACGCGCACGGTTTCTGGCGCGCGCTGGCGCGAAGACAAAGCGCTGCTCGACTCGGTCGTGAACCTGACTGAATTTCCGTCCGTCATTCTAGGAGGATTCGATCCGCAGTTTCTTTCATTGCCAGAAGAAGTCCTGGTCACGGTGATGCGCGATCACCAGAAATATTTTGCGGCCGAAGATTCCCAGGGTAAGCTGCTGCCGCATTTTCTCACCGTGCTCAACACCGACGGCGATCCTGAAGGCCTGATTCGCCATGGTAATGAACGCGTGCTGCGCGCGCGCTTCAACGATGCCCGTTTTTTCTGGGAGACCGACCAGAAAAAATCGCTGCTGGAGCGGCTGGACTTGCTGAAGAACGTGACGTTTCAGAAAGATCTCGGCAGCTACTACGAGAAGACGCAGCGGGTGCAGCGGTTATGCAGTTGGCTGAGCGAAATTCTCAAGCAGAATGGAATTACGATACGGCCCGGGGTTGTTCACAAGGCTGCGTGCCTGGCCAAGACTGACTTGACCGCGGAGTTGGTCAAAGAATTTACCGAGTTGCAGGGAATCGTTGGCGGAGTCTATGCCCGGGTGCAGCAGCTTGATTCGAGTCTGCCCGAAGCGACGCGCCTGGCCATAGCCGACACGATTTACGATCATTACAAACCCGAGTCGACTGAAGACAGCGTCCCGCGATCGAACGAGGGCGCGGTGCTTTCGATCGCTGACAAAGCCGACACGATCGCTGGAATGTTCGCGCTGGGCCTGGTTCCGAGCGGATCGAAGGATCCGTTTGCGCTGCGGCGGCAGGCGAATGCGATCGTGAAAGTAATCGCGGAGAAGCAGCTTCCGCTGCGGTTGGGCGAGTTGATGCGCGATGCGCGCGCCGGGTATCAGGAATCGGAAGCCGAGAAGAAATTTGTTGCGAAGGAGCGGTTTGCTGAATCGACTACGCTCTTTTTTCGCGAGCGCATGGAGTTTTATCTTCGCGACGTCTGTGGATACTCGTTTGACGTCGTGAAGGCGGTGTTGGCGGCAGATGCGGAAAATGTTGTGGACGCGGTGCGCCGGGCCGAGGCGGTGAAGCAGGTGCTGCATCTGTCGGAGTTTCAGGCTATTGGCGCCGCCTGCAAGCGGATGCGGAACATCTTGAAGCAGGCGGATGAGAAGGGAATCTTGCCCGCCGAAAAGTTCAAGAACTTGGCTGACTCGGCGCCGGAAGAAAAGAATCTCGCCGCCTACGTAGAGGTCAACGGTCCCAAGGTAGCCGAGCTGCAAAAAGAGAACAGATATGGAGAGGCTCTAACGTTGCTTTCCACGGCTCGCGAGCCTGTCGACGCATTCTTCGATAAAGTAATGGTGATGGTCGACGATGAGAAGGTGCGAGCGAACCGATTGGCGCTGTTGCGCACGTTGTTAACAGAATTTTCGACTATCGCCGATTTTTCAGAGATCGTCGGCGAAGGCAAGTCGTAAAACGAAGCTTCATCAAGAAATTTAGACCCACACAGTGCGGGCCAAGACGCCAGCGCTACGAAAATCGAGAACAGAGGACTCATAAGAAATGGCGACCACCACTCTCCCCGAAACGGCAGCGCAGGACGCGAAAAAGCAGGATGCAAAGAAGACCGCACCCAAGCAGAGCGGAACGAAGTATGTCTACTTCTTCGGCGGCGGCAAGGCCGACGGCGACGGCAAGATGAAAGACGTGCTGGGCGGCAAAGGTGCAGGGCTTGCCGAGATGACGAATGCCGGCCTGCCCGTGCCTCCGGGATTCACGATTCAAACCGAGGCTTGTCGCGAGTACATGCGCACGAACCGTGTCTCGAACGAAGTCGACAAGCAGATGGACGAAGCGCTGACGAAGCTCGAAATGCTGCAAGAGCAGAAGTTGGGCACGGGCGACAATCCGCTGCTGGTGAGCGTGCGTTCAGGCGCGAAGTTTTCCATGCCCGGCATGATGGATACGATCCTCAACCTCGGTTTGAACGACAAGAGCGTGGAGGCACTGGCCAAGCGCAGCAACAATCCGCGCTTCGCGGCGGATTCTTACCGCCGTCTGATTCAAATGTTCGGCAATGTCGTGCTCGACATCGACAAAGCCGAGTTCGAGGAGATTTTCGACGAGAAGAAGAAGCAGAAGAAGACGAAGCTCGACACCGATCTCGACGTCAAAGCGTTGCAGGAAGTCATCGCGGACTATAAGAAGCTTGTCAAGAAGCACGCCAAGCGCGACTTTCCGCAGGATCCGCACGAACAGCTGGTGATGGCGCGCGACGCGGTGTTCCGCTCCTGGCTGAACGACCGCGCCAAGCACTACCGCCGCATCAATAACATCGACGACATGCTGGGCACCGCAGTCAATGTTCAGGCCATGGTCTACGGCAATCTTGGCGACACCAGCGGCACGGGCGTCGGCTTTACGCGCAATCCTGCGATCGGCACGAAAGAGTTCTACGGCGAGTTCCTGATGAACGCGCAGGGGGAAGATGTGGTTTCTGGTGTGCGCACTCCGGTGCCGATTCTCGAACTGCACAAGGTTATGCCTGCCGTCTACGACCAGCTGCGTGACATCACGACGCGACTGGAGAAACACTACAAAGACATGCAGGATTTTGAGTTCACCATTCAAGACGGCAAACTCTACATGCTGCAGACGCGCAACGGCAAGCGCACGGGACTGGCCGCAGTGCGAGTCGCAATCCAGATGGTCGAAGAAGGATTGATCACGAAAGAAGAAGCAATCTTCCGCGTCGAACCAAATCAACTCTACGACTTCCTGGTTCCGCGGCTCGATGAGAAGAGCACGAAGATCGAAGTGCTGGCGACCGGATTGCCGGCTTCTCCGGGCGCAGCGGTTGGACACATCGCATTCACTGCGGATAAAGCTGTGGAGATGGCAGGACATGACAGAAGCGTCCCAGTGATTCTGGTGCGCGCCGAAACCACCCCCGAAGATATTCACGGCATGGAAGTTGCCAAAGGCATTCTTACTTCGCGCGGCGGCATGACCAGCCACGCGGCCGTAGTCACGCGCGGCATGGGTAAGTGCTGCGTGGCGGGCGCAGGCGACATCGACGTGAATGAAAAGATCCGCGAGATGAAGGTGAAAGGGCAGACCTTCAGGGAGGGTGACTGGCTTTCACTCGACGGCACGACGGGTCGTGTGATTAAGGGGAAACTGAATACGCTTGATCCTTCACCCGATGATCCGGAGCTGCAGAAGTTCATGCAGTGGGCCGATCCGCACCGCACCATGAAGGTCCGGGCGAACGCGGATATTCCGCGCGACGCGATTCAGGCGCGGGCGTTTGGAGCGGAAGGAATCGGGCTATGCCGCACGGAGCACATGTTCTTCGGCGAAGAGAAAATCGGCCACATGCGGACGATGATTCTCGCCAACAACGAGAAAGATCGCCGTACGGCTCTGAAAAAACTACTGCCACTGCAACGAAAAGATTTCGCCGGTGTATTTAAGGCCATGGACGGATTGCCGGTTACGATCCGCACGCTGGACCCACCGCTGCATGAGTTCCTGCCGCGCCGCGAAGAGTTGATGGTCGACATCGCGTTGTTGTCGTCCTATGGCGCGAAACAGAAAAAAGAGCTGGTCAAGAAATACAAGGACTATGGCATCAAAGGCATCGGCGATCTGAAGAAGGGACTGCCCCCGCTTTTGGCGCGTGTGGAGCAATTGCACGAGTTCAATCCGATGCTGGGCCATCGCGGCTGCCGGCTGGGCATTACTTATCCAGAGATTACCGAGATGCAGGCGCGGGCGATTTTCGAAGCTGCCGTCGAGTGCACGAAGAAGGGAATCAAGGTTCTACCCGAAGTCATGATTCCTCTGGTCGCCACGCTGAAAGAAATGGCGAATCAGGGCGCGATTGTACGGCGCGTGGCCGACGAAGTCTTCAAAGAGAAGGGAATGAAGGTCGATTACATGGTCGGCACCATGATCGAGTTGCCGCGGGCGGCGCTGGTTGCCGATGAGATCGCGAAAGAGGCGGAGTTCTTCTCGTTCGGCACCAACGATCTCACGCAGACGACCTTCGGCTTCTCGCGTGACGATGTGAACAAGATTCTGCCGACCTATATTGGAGAGGGCATCCTCAAGAAAGATCCGTTTGAGGCGCTCGACCAGGAAGGCGTCGGACAACTCGTGAAGATGGCGACCGAACGCGGGCGGAAGACGCGATCGAATCTGAAAGTCGGCATCTGCGGCGAACATGGTGGTGAGCCGTCGTCGGTGGAATTCTGCTACCGCGTCGGACTCAACTATGTCTCGTGTTCACCATTCCGCGTTCTCACGGCGCGGTTGGCCGCGGCGCAGGCCGGTGCAGCCGATGCCCTGAAAATCGAGGGTGGCAGAACTAAATAACGGCGAGAAGTGAAACTCGTTGTGAGTGCGAAACCGGCAGCTCGTCGAATCAGTTCCTGACGCGAGCTGCCGGTTTCAGTTTTACTGCACTTTCTGCAGGCGCGCGATCAACTTTTGCGCAAGATTTTCTTCTGATTCCGACCACAAGATCCGCCCCTGAGCGCGCGTGTTATTCTCCGCTTTTCTCGTGAATTCAACGAGCTTGGCAACGTTGTCGCGCACTTTTGCCTGTGTTTCATCGGTGAGATCGACATTCTCTTGAAGGAACGCCGAGTCGGGACCGAAGTCGATCTCGATATGCCCGGTCTGTTGCTGTGCTCCGTTGTCGAATTCTTCTCCTTGAACAATAAATTTCACCAGGCTCGGCAGAAGACGCCACTCGCGGCCAGAATCTTCCGGCGTCCATAGATCCCAATAGGCGTCGAAAACATAAGCGTAGTCGTCATGAATCAGATCGGCCGCGACCACTACAGCCTGAGCTGGTTCAACGCCGGGAGTGAAACGTCGTTCGAGAATGCTTGCCTCGTTCCACGAGACGGGCTGTACGGAGAGATAAACGATTCCGGGGCGCTCGGTCGAAAAAGGAAACTGCTGCAAGACCGCCATCACGTGCGGCAACATTGCAGGGCCGGAGAAATCAGGGAACCAAAGGCTGAGAAATAAGGGATCTGGCATACTGGAAAATTGAACTGTGTTCGCCGCTAGTATCGCCGATAGCGCGTTTGAAAACAAAGCCGCCGTGTGCGGTCAGATGGAAGATACGGTTGAAAGCGAATCTGTGCCTGCGGTCTTGCAAGGCGGGCGATCTCAATGAGAGTGATGTCAGAGATAGCAAGTCCCCGGTCTTTGTTCCGAGCCACTTCGATTGCCGACTGCGCTGTTGGAGAAATCCGCTCGTAATCCTGCGCGAGCCAGATTACGGCATGCGTGTCGAGCAGAATCAATAAAGATCGCCCCACTCTTCGGGAGTGAACGCTGGCGA
>Ga0209006_10003742_pt1 | contig 13837 bp, 15 predicted proteins | sample JacPin_JW_Ref_O2_FD_188567 | JGI IMG/M metagenome (GOLD analysis project Ga0209006, IMG submission 188567) | Forest soil microbial communities from Algoma, Ontario, Canada - Jack Pine, Ontario site 1_JW_Ref_O2 (SPAdes) (version 2) | ecosystem: Environmental > Terrestrial > Soil > Boreal... | reverse complement strand
ATATGTGCATACCTAGCAAACGCGATCATTCTTTGGCCTTAATTAATGTACGAGTGCCCTCGAGGTAGCTTTCGCCTTGGAGGGTTTAGCCGCAGCGGCCTCCTTCTCCATTTTGGCAGCCCGGAGCAGGGCACTCCTATTCGTCCGAGGAGCGATCGTTGGGGCTTGGATGGCAGCTACGGATGGAATCGACTTCGTAGGCGATTCGATTGATGTAGTCGGTGTGGGCGTGAGTGCTGTTGGTCGCGGAGAGATGACACTGTAGACGCTCGGACGGGAAGCAGTGGCGGAAGCGGGACGAGGGGGCCTGTCTATCTCGGCTCGGGATCTGGGACGGGATCCCGAGTTGTATTTATCCTGTTCGTTGAACGAGGCTTGCGAGTTGCTCCGGGCCAGCCCTGGTAGCTTTGGTGTTGTGGCAGTGCGGACTGTTGAGTGCGACGTTAGTTTGTGACGAGGAGACAGAATAGAAAACGTACACATGAACGAAGTGGGCGGAGCTGCGTCCTTGGACGCTCGCAGAGCGGCACTTTTGTTGGTCCTGGGAGCTACGGTGGGAGCTTTGACAGATGCCACGGCGATGGATTCTCTCCGCTTATGTCCGGGTACGCCCACAAAAGTGGACGGATCGGCACTTCGCGCGGGGCCAATGATGGCGCTGGTGGGCCGCCGCTTCGGTTGACCCGGTTGTGTTGGCTGACCTAATCGGAGTGACGCAGCGCGAGTCATCCGCGGTGCGACGACGGGAGGAGCAGTGGAGGCTACAGCTATCGTTTCCGTGCGTTTATGACCAGGGACATTGGCAAAGGTCTCTTTGAGGCGTGCTTTCGAGAGCGGAGCGCGAGGAGCCGTGGATGAAAGTTCCGGCATAACGCCTGCACGCAGAGCGGCCGCGCGAGTGGAGCGAGGGACGATATCAGGTGCTTCGTGTGTCTTCGGAAGCGATCTGGCACGGAAGGGAACCTTTCCTGTTGAATTCTTGCTACCACCCACTGTAGAAGGGTTGGAAGGGGCGTAGCCATCATCTGAAGGATTCCTTCTGCGCAGTGCAGAAAGAACAGAGGAAGAAACGGATCTGACGGAATCATAATGACCATTTTCTGGAAGTTCTGTGGTAGAGAAAGGTGGAGATGAGGCAAAGAGGGAAGATATCTGCATATCCGCTATCTGGGCGTCTGTTGAGCCCATGAGACCGTTCTGCTGGCGTGAGATGCCGTACAGGGCGCGGAGAGAGTTTGGGGAGTTTTCACGAGCGATTTCTGGATCTGGATCGCCCATGAGGGTGTTCCAAACTTCGACGGCTCGACGACGCTCGAGGACATAAACCCAGACAGGACCTCTGGGTTCCGAATTAAAGGGACAAAAGATATAGGAGGAGGGCTTGGACTCACTCTGCTAGTGACTCTGAATCGTCCCCGAAGAGTTCATAAAGAAAGTCTGGGTCAGATTCCGTGTCAAATTCCATCTGCCGCTCTTTGACAATCTAGAAACGGGACGGAAATGAGCGTGCGTATTAGAATACATAGCCAGGATCGACCTCGAAGCTAGCTTCCAAGATGCGAGGTTCGATGTCAAATCTGTGAGCCAAAGCATGATTCTTGATGATGGCTACGGTTCGAGTGGAGGATGGAGCGGGTTGTTGAGTTTCGGGGGGAGGTGAACCAGACATTTTTTAAAAGGAATAAATTACATAAGGAACCGAGGAAAAATATCACACGTGCCATTACCTTGACGACGACGACGACGACAACGATTCCAGCCATTTCCTCATCTTCCTCGCACTGTAACGCATACTCTTCCGAATACCTGCACTCAATATCCCTTTCATTGACTGAACTGTAGCTGGGTACCGCACAATCCTCTTCATCTCTGAAAAAAACAATACGGTCAGACACTTTCAAAGAACATCGTCCAAGTCACCCACCTTGTCGCAGAACATCCGCTAATCCATCATCTTCTGCCATTCGTACCCAATACATCATCTCGTCAGATTCCAGAGATGGAAACCCTGGGCTTGACGCGTAGTGATTCCTCACACGCGACAACAGATTCATAGGCAATTTCTTCAAATGAGCCGATCGCCCGTGTCCTGCCGTGTCCTGCTCAATATTCGACGAATCAGCAGGCCAATGCACCCCAGGTAGTCCAGTCACTAGTCGGTGGTACAGCTCTTTAAACTGTGGCGTCTGCTTTCTCACGATGTTCTCTACCTTTCCTCGGTGCTCCGCTGGTAATATCATTCGGGGATCTCCCAGGTAGCTGATACCCGCAATCCGTTCGAACAACTCAGTCTCCGAAAATTGGCCCGGAAGTGTAAGAAGCGCAACCCGCACAGCCGACGTGAGGTTCACTTGTTGTGTTAACCGCACTCGCGCATCGTCTTTGATGATCCGTAGAGGTTTGTGCATCCGACCAGCAAGGTAAAGAGTACGCCAATTGAGCAGGTCTGAGCAGAGATTATCCACAGTCGTTACACCATATTTGATCGTCTACAATGTTCCGAATCAGAAATGACAAAAAAAAAACACTGGGTCTGAGCGACTCAAGGAGATGCCCTCACAACACCTTTCACGCGAACATATGCGTTGAACCACACACCCGGACTAATATCTTGAACTCTTGACACATATGACGAACCCAGCGCTCGCGAATGAAGTGGGTAGTGACTCGGATGCTGTTGCATGTTGATCGAATGCCAATGTGCAGGGTGAGTGACCGCAAAAATAAAATCAATCATAGGTGCATCATCCCCGGGCTTCTGGGTTGCATATCCATCCTGTTCGAAAACTCCAGACCCGTATGCGATCGCATACCGGATCGGGGCATTGAACTCGGCCACCACAGACTCCAGCAATGCCCGTGTCGATTTTGAAACAGGTAGCAGCTGGTTTCGTCCAAAAGACGGTGGCAGACTAGGTAGAGGAGGGTGTCTTTGGCCGACAGCTGGCCGCGGGTGTGGATATAAACGTGTCCGAGGCTTTGCGGATTGCTTTGGAGTAGGGGGGATGTCGCCAGTCGAAGATGAGACTATTTCTGTGGTGAATAAACGGACAGCTGTTGCTGCCAGCCTAACAGAGTGCTGGTAACGGATGGTACGGCGGGATAGCATGTCGGTATTAAGCAGTGGGCAGTGGGAGCCGGTGAGCACGCGTCGTCCCCAAATTTCTACGAAAATAATAGATTGTTTTAACTTATAAGTCCATATATGTACATACATGCATCTCAACCAGTCTTTTTTTCAGCAACTGGGCCAGGGCCCCCCAATGCCCAACCTACCTCCATAGAACACTTTATGCTCCATAGCCATGCTAACCCAAACACAGGCGTGCATACGAGCACGTTCAGCACTGCGAATATGTCCGGATACCGAGCTGGAGCCACGATCAACAGTTCCAGCACGAGCAAGCCAAGTGCCCCCCCGTAGACTGCCTGTTTATTCTATGAGATTTGCTTGAATCACGATCACATATGATCACTCACAGTGGAGAACAGTCGAATAAAAGTTTTTTTCTCTTGCGGCCGAAGGGGATTATAACCAATCAATCTGTTCCACAAAAGCAGCATTGCCACACATGGAACCACCAAGCCATCCTTTTTGAGCAATGGCCACATACTAATAGGCATGTAAAAACAGTCAACGAGAAAGAGGAAGCACTGAAACTAACCTGAAAACAGCTACGTTGTTGACCAGCCCACCCCATGCAAATATATCGGAATCAGTAGGGGCGCCAGACAAGAGGAGGTTCATCGGCAACAAAGGTACCAGTATCGTCTTTTCATGGACTTGAAATGAAAACAAAAAGAATGACATCGACGATGTGAGTAGCGCATAGGGTAGTAATGGCAGAATCAGCGTATGAGTATTGACATGGCCGTCTTTCGCTTTCGCCTTCATTTTGATACCGCCTTGTATAAGGGAAAACACGCCAGGTAAAAAGCCTACAGCAGTCAATGCGGTAGACAGCTTAACGAGCTTCGTGCGTGATCCCCAATTCTTCCACTTGAACAGAACATTCGACGCACACCAGAAATTGGCAACTTTGTCCTCGAAGAGACCACGGTTGAATGGGAATATGCGACTGATTGGGTGAATCATCGTGGAAAGGGGTGCAAGGGGAGGAAGAAAGGGCAGAAAGAGAAGGGTAAAAGTCAAGGTCGTAACCAAGGCTAGATGGATAAACAAGCGGGTCCTGCGAGCAGTCCGAATGAGAGTGCTGTCAACCTAGCATAGCAACATGCTTACCCACGACTGGCACCAAGATAGAGGCATTTACCCAATAGATAAGATCCGATGGCAGGCGCGTAATATAATGCCATCTGCTTAAAGCCCAGACTGAGAACAAAGAAAAAGGCTCCTATGAGATCGTGTCCGGTAGCGAAGAAGTTGAGGGCTAGCAGCGTAAAGCCTAGGGTAGGGGCCCAATGGTTAATTGGTCGCAAAAAGAAGATATGCTAGGACAACTAACCTAGCATAACCGAATTGTACTGAAAATGTCCAAAGTCAATTAGTAGTAAAGCAGGTTGTAGAAGTAATATCAGGAAGGCTAAGTTCTTATAGTCTGGTTCAAGCACCATAAATCAATGAAATGTGAACTTAAATACCTGCGTTCGCTTCGAGCGGTTCCCCAGCCAGATCCGCACAAACATAACCAATGCTGGTAGATGGATCAATGCATCAAGAGCAACTACGGTTGCGCGCATATATACTTTATTCCCTGTGCTCTCTATACCGCGGGAGTGGTACAAGGAAAAAGAGGACGGATCGAGCCATGCGCCGCTGTTGCAGGTGCACGAGTGAGTAACTACCGAAGAAACTGATAGGTGGATGACGCACATGAGACCACACAACCACGAAGCGTATGCAGTTAATGGGGGATAATCGAGTCCCCAGTAAGGTAAATCGTATGTATACCATTCACGCGGAGGGAGATGGATCGTCAGCTCCATCCAGTGACGCTGTGCCTCGAAATCACCAAACATGGGTGGCGTACCCTGCCCTGAGCGTGTCTGTCAGGAAAGCACCAAGAAAACGGAATGACGCTACTAACCTGAATACGACCCTAGACCAATACACCATTTTATCCATGTTGACGCAATGATGACACTCGGAGTCACCCAGCCCTTCATTCCTCGTTTGTGCATCCATCTTATCCATCGCTTCCCCATCCCGGCGTTTCCATCCTGATTTTTTTCATCAGTTTTGATTTGTATAGAGGAATTCGATGGTGGTATTTTCTCAATTTCGGCCAGAGCGCTGAAGCTCATGTGGTGATTCGAGGACCCGGCCAGTTTTGATGACGGTGGCAATTGGGTGAAGTTTTGGAATACCGGGGACGCGCCGCGAGACGTGCTTGGGGAGAGGGGTGGTGTTCGAAGCCAATGCTGGCTCTCAGTTGTTTCCAGTAGATGCCTGCGAGGTGTCGGTGCCAGTATCTGTGGTCTATCGGAGGAAGGAGGATCTATCGAGAGTCTGGAAGATGTTCTATGGCGAAAGCGTTGTCTTGAACTGCCAGTCTGTGACTGTAAGGACTGTGTACGGGTCCTTCTGTCTCCTAGAGATGCATACGCTATGTACTCATCCATGCCGGTGAGGTTCTGGTGCATCACGTGCTATCTACTCCCTCAATAACCTTTTCCCCGTCTTCTGAAAATTTAACGTCTTGCTTCCGGTCTAAATTACCAATGTATTTCGTATGGTCTAGATATTCGTTTCAATACCGTACGTCCTATAGGGTGTATAGACGTACGTCCATATGCAACAAGTTCACCCGCTAAGTTGGTGAAATCGACCCGGGTATACGCCAATGACTTCCCTGGAAAATCATTCAATCTTGTACCGAGCTGACGGTAACTCTTTCCTACCTATCCTAGTTAAAATGGCTCTAGCGTTCACCACGTCACCTTCCCGTCCCGCACGTCTCACAAATGACGCGCCTGTATAACACCATTATTTAAGGAAGAAGGTGCAAGAGCTCAGATAGAACCTACCAATGTCAGTAGAGACGCCCGTCATCCAATGACCCCGGGAAGCCACAGCGAGGGAGCCCAAGGTGTCTGTTAGAGACAAGATAAGACCACCATGAACGGTCTAAGGTTACGACATTAATGTGAGAGTTGCAAATTAACGAGGGGAGGATTACCCCGAGGCGATTTACTGCTTTCCGGTCCGTTGTCAGGGCCAATTAATGATTCTAAATCTTCGTTTTTCAATCACTTACGGTTGTGTTGTTCGATTTTCAGAGAAACGTCGACTGCGCCTGGTTTTGCAGCACAGATAACGAGCTTCTATGCGTTTAATTCATCTAGAATACGCCGTGAAGTAGCAGTACAAACATTCGGGAAGCATCGCGCGTCGTGTCCTATGTGCTTACGGTCATTAATGCTGGCCCGATAATTGAGTTTAGACTTGCCTCCGTGATCAACGAATGATTTCCAGACCTAAAACGCGTAACATTATGAGACGCGCGAACCTTTCAATCACCATCTATGCACTTACTAGTCGAGTGAAACGCAGACATGCTGCCATCGCGTCGCAACACTGGACGAAAGATATTAATTTACGTAATTTATTAATCGCCCTTTTCCTGTCCAACTTGCTCTCGTCCCCTTCGCTGCTGATGTGGTGTCGCTCAAAATCGTAAAGACTTCGAAGCTTTCCAGTCTCGCACCCAATTTTTAGTCTTCCTTGTTACCTTTGCGGTCTTCCGGCGGAAGACCATTATTTACATAAAACCTCCAGAGAGAATCTCAGCCTATAAGTGAAAGTGGGAATCTCAACTGACAGTGAAGGCAATGCGTGTGGAGGATGGCTTTCAACCAGTGAGTGATTAGGCGTTCCCATCATATTAGAGTCTGATATCATCGTCTCTCCTGAGGTGCCTTTTTCTGAGGGCCACCCATTCATCTCGGATCCTGTTTTGCCGAACTTATTGAAGAGGCTAATTCCTCGCAGGTCCTCTTGAGTGTAGCTAATCCTGTCACTTACCCCCTGACTGGCTCAGCAGTGAACTGGTGGCGATCGAAGCGGACCTTGTTCGATTTGGTACAGAAATTTCCACAAGTACCTCGCATCCCCTCAAGCTCGAGCGCACACAATTTAACTAATGATAGTTTTGCAGCAATACGAGCATTGGGTAGTTGTGTGAGCCCGCCTCAACTTACTCAATACAATCAGTGGGGTAAGTACACAGTTATCAAACTCTATGCCATCGCTTATCCACGGGAAAAGGTCGCCGCGTCGACGACCTTCAAACGTCGGAAGGGTGGAGAGCCCTCAAGGCAGTCAGCCAACGCGAAGGTCTTCCAGGTATCTTTTATGAACGCAAACATGGCGAACATAGCCGTGTATATGGATTTGTCAAGGTCTTGCTTATGACGGGAGACACTCACGAGGTATGGAATGTACGCTTTGTTCACGATCCTCGCCTACATGTAGTTCTCCAGGTATTTTGTCCGATAAGCATGACAGATGGTTGTGCAAAAGGTGACTTTGGTTGTCTGATTATGTCCCAAAGGTTTATGCATTTTGTCAGTTGTTGAGTTGTACGGAACACAGACCATGCGACGAGAAGTGTTTCCCCGGCTGATTAGGTATTTGACTTCTCCGTAGGAATTCCGGAAGGTTGCCTTACTCTTATTATAGTCGTGACCCTTCGGTCGCGTTCACCTCAGGTCAATGGATGACGGAAGTAAGTGGTCTCCGGCTCCCGCTTCACAGAACTAATTCCTCGAAAGCGTCCTGGTGGCTCTGATGTTTCCCAAACAGAGACTACCGCTCACTCAACAGATAGAACTGACCCACTCGGCCCAGAGTATAATCTCAATGGCTTTAAGTGGTTTTCAAGCGCTACCGATAGCGATGTCGCTGTTGCGCTCGCTCGCACCGGTCACCCTAAAGGTGGTTCTAGGTCGCTTTCTCTCTTTCTTATACCTCTTCGCCTACCCGTGCTCCCGAACTCGCCCACTCTCGCGCCCAAGAACAACAATAACATTCGCATACACAGATTAAAGAATAAGATCGGTACCCATATATTACCAACTGCCGAGTTATCCCTCGAGTCGTCGAAGGCGTATCTTCTCGGTCCTCTCAATCAAGGCGTAAAGAATATTACCCCCGTGCTGAACATTACTCGTATTTATTCGGCTGTGGCGTCTCTCGGCGGCATCCGTAGATGTCTTGCTATTGCAACTTCATATGCCGATGTCCGTGCCATAGAAGGCGGTAGGCGCCTCCTCAAAGATGCCCCTCTTCATGTTGCGCAGTTGGCCTCGATCTCTCTGACGTACCGATCTCTTACCCATTTGATCTTTGGAGCGATCAGGCTATTGGGAAAGATAGAATGCAATGTAGCCACCCCCGACGAGGAGCGTAGATTCAGGATTCTGACGCCCACTGTGAAAGCCTTTGCGTCTGAGAAGGCTTGCGCTGCAATGGAGGAAGCCATGGTGTGTTTGGGAGGCGCAGGATACATGGAAGAAAATCAAATTGGGAGGTGAGAAAGCGAACAAGCCACTGGCGCAACCTTTGTACTGATTTGCCCAGATTGATTCGAGATTCCCTCGTCGAAAAGATCTGGGAGGGCACGACGACCGTTTTGTCCTTGGATATGCTCAGGGCTGCGAAGGATCCAGCAACTCTCATGTCGTTCACTTCCGTGAGTTTATTCCCTAGTTTTACTCTCCATATTAACCGTGATAGTACTGTTCAGTGGGGTCAAGATGTGTTGGATTCGTGCCCTACCGTTGTCCAGACACAAATGTCTTTGCCCCTCGGTATCGTACGAGCTGCGTTGACTGATCTCAAAAGCATATTTGTCCCCCCGATCTCCCCTTTGATGCCTCGTCCCGCTCTGTTCCTTATGGCTTACGTAGCCACAAGTTTGTACCTCCTGGAACATGCTATATGGTCGCATAACACTGCAGCACTCGAAAAATCACTGGATATCGAAGTCTTCACGCGGTGGGTCATGGAATGTGGACTAATTCCTGCGCTTGAAGATGTGAAGAGAACCAGACAGTCGACAGCGGAGCGCGTTTTAGCAGACACCGCCATTGTGTATGGGCCTACAAGAGCCAAGCTTTAACGAATGTCATCTGGTGGTATCGACCTTGCCGCCCAATATCGCCGGGGTGTAGCCACGATGGGATTACCAGTACATACATTACATGTAAGAGTGGATCAAGTTCATGGAGCAGTGTATGGAACAATATGGCATCTGAATCTCAGCTAAATCTCAGCGAAAAAGACGAGTACCACACTGTTCACTTACCCTAGCATTCCACGACCTCCCCAGCCTGTCTTGGGGGTCAATCTCAACACAATTGCTTGGTCTGATCCCCGTAGTATCGTGATCGGTATCGCCCGCTGGAAAAGAAACCAAGTTAGCTGTCCTGAATAGCTATATATACTGAGGTTCTGGCTTGCGTTTTCGCTTGCGGAGACCAAGTCTACAAGGCGTGAAAGAGACGATGATTCAAATGATGGCCGGGTTAGATGCCCAAATTGTACCACGAGGTCTTCTCTCTGCAAACCCTGTGGATGAACAAATCGTTATCTGAGTGATGTAGTCAAACCATTCGTGAACGCATACGGCAGCAGCAGCCGGGCTATTTGGGGCCACACCATCTACCCTCGCAAACGGCATTAGGGGACCATCTAACGTCGTGACGTCACCCTTTAACTCTGGAGCGATAATGCCAGATGCTACTGCCGATTTATCATATACGGACTCCAGGGCTGTCCCAATCTCATCCACGACGGCTTTCAGGTCGTTTCTCAACTCGATAATCCGTACTCGAGCGCCGCGAACTGCGAAGACATCGATGTCTGATCGAGGAAAACCTTCAGGATCAACTAGGGGAGAACGAAGTGTGGACGAGTTTGAGGAAAGGATAGAGAGTTGCGCGTCGAGTTCTGTTTCAATAGCTTCCTTGCGGATTGACAGGATGCGGACCTGTTCTGTTGGGTTCATTGATGGAGGCGGTATTTTACCTCGGGGTTATTACATCAGCTAGCTTAGATCGTGTGGCGTCTAACGCGAACGTTCGCGGATCGAGCTAGCTAACATTTGGACTTTGCGACGGAAGCATTAATGGTGAGTCTGACAAAGTGAAATATTTTCTGATACATGTCGTGTTGTATGTTTCAAGTAGTCAGGGCAACCTTAAATAATGCATCACGGATTAGTGAAGAAGAATGAAGAAATTTTTGAAATACTGAGGATTGGATAATCGAAATAGTTTATCACACTCTGGGCAAGCAAAATAGTGAGGATGGTCATGCCACCTACGTGATACACGTTGAGGATCCATTCAACCCTGACAAAAAATGATGATCGCTTGCCTGGGCGGTGGAATGACAGGGGTACCCGGATGAAAAACAAGTCACCGACCAAGGAACGCCGAGGAGCCAGCTGACTGCGATCTTTATCCGCATATCACAATTCGCAATTCGACCGTCGGAAAAGTGGTATTTTACCAACGCACTCGCTGGATGGAATCCGTGCCGGTTAATACGACCTTTCTCCTAACAAACTGTGTGAATAAGTAACCACCGTAGCTTATGCTCGTTTGAACGAAGGAGGGCCGACTCGGAGTGTCCGGCCAGCCATACGACCTTGAAAGACACATGCTGGCTCTGTACAACCCAAACGGGGTCAGAGGTCCTATTCCGCCACCGTCGGTTCGAATGACAACGTGCAACAGGCGGCCGAGACCTAGGCTTAAAAAATGGACCAAAGCCTGCAGACACGACCTAAGCCGCATTTGGGGAATTTATGCGTTTGGGGAATTTATAATAGCAAATACGTTGTACGCCACATCAAGCCACCGCGCAGTCAAGTTATTAGTGTGGATAAACCTCGTAAACAAGGTAATTAGTAAACAGGGTAATTAGAAGCACACTGGGAACATACACAGTTGCGATGATATCAAATTGGTAGTGATTCAAAGGAGATACTTGTCAAGAATTGATAGGTCATTGGAATTGTTCCATGCATTTGGGAATGGAAGATCAAGTTTCGTGTCCGGTGTTGACACAGCCAAATACAGAGCCTAACCTCTGCAGATATTCAATCCCCTTCCTTAAAGGGGTGTTTCTTCTGTGCGGCAGCAACTTGGATGGTGAGAGCTGTTTCTGTAGATGAGTCGTATACGAAAGCATCCATGGTTTCCTGGGAGCGACTGCATGGACGGTAGAATGCGTCCTGCAGGATCAACTGGGTGGGAACCATATAATCGGCAGTGCCTTGTAGACCACATTATCAGGTAGGGGTTTAGAACCGATCGGGATGATATGTCCATCGTAACCGAACCAAAGATATCTACATGGAGTGTCAGGTTCCAGTGCGTGAAGTTGGGACCTGGAGGGTATTAGCGTTCGATACGAAGACCACGTGACCTACTGTGGTCCTAATGCAGCAAAACTTCATGCTCGCAGGGGATCCACTATCCCTGGACAGAATTCGGTCAATCCTCACCCGATTGGAGGACACCATCATCTTCTCTCTCATCGAGCGTGCCCAGTTCGCTCACAACCCCAAAATTTACCAACGCGGCGCGTTCAAGGAGCTCAAGGAACTAGGGTTTGAAGGGAGCTGGCTAGAGTGGTTCTTGAAAGAAACCGAGACATTCCATGGTGAGCTCCCGCCTTTTCAAATTCACGTTGAAAGACAATGTCACCCACGATAAGTTGTGGTCGAAAAAAGCGAAGGCACGACGATATACGAGGTGAGGATCTGTTTTTTTTTGCATTAAAAACATTCGACAGGTTGAACACAAACCACCTCTTCTAGCCCGGACGAATACCCATTTACTGCCGACCTTCCAGATCCCGTGCTGCCACCCCTAGCCTTTCCTGCTATCCTCTACCCGAATAACATCAACGTTAACCCATCCATTCTCTCCTTCTACACCCGCTCAATTGTCCCTCGTATCACCCGGCACGCCACTCTCGTGCTCTCTGCGGTGAAACGGGCCAACGGAATCGTCGGGGACGACGAATTCGAAGATGATGGCAATTACGGCAGTGCTGCGACTCTCGACGTCGAGGTTCTCCAATCGATCAGTAAACGCGTGCATTATGGTATTCCCCCCCTCATGGAAACTTGTGTCAATGCCACTCATGTGCTGTTCCTTCCTTGACTCATCAGGAAAATTTGTCTCAGAATCGAAATTCATCGCAAAACCGTCGGCTTTCGTTCCACACATCCGCAATGCGAATAACGTAGCTCTAGAAGCTCTTATCACCATACCTGAGGTGGAACGCAAACTCCTCCAACGGCTACGGAAAAAGGCAGCCACCTACACACAGGATTTCGTTGCAGACGATGAGCTCATGAAGAATGCTACTACTGTGAACGGATCTGGTAGAAAAATTGACGTAGATGGCGTCGTCGATCTTTACGAGAGTTATATTATCCCACTTACAAAGGAGGTAGAGGTGCGTGTTTATCGATTCCTTATATTCCTTACAAATGCTAAGAGAGATACGAACCACACCAGGTAGACTATCTTCTACACCGCTTGGATGGTCTATCAGAAGAAGAAATACAAAAGCTTGTGAACTCCTGACTTTCAAATACTCTGGTTGGCAACGTAAGAAAAAAATTTGATTTAGCAAAAACAGAGGTGGACTCCTAGTGAATCCGGCCTAGTTCCCATGAATAGACAAGTAAGTAGTAGTAGTAGTGAGAATGACCGGATCCTGTACGGGTGTGCATATGGAATACGAATAATAGGGTATTTAACAAAAAAGATATAACATTGCGCGGAACCGAAGGTAATCATAAGCCTAGATCTATGACCGAAACGAACGTCAGCAGAAAAAGGGATTGAAGAAAAGCCACGTTACCCTCCAAAAGTCGCTTTCTTTCATCTTCAGTAATATTCCGCGTCGCACGTCTAGCAAGGAGTTTTTGAGTCCTGTACTTCTCGTACAAGACCTCTTTAGTGTGTATCTTGAGTGTCTATCTCCATCCGTCAGTCTAAAGTGTAACAACAACAAAAAACAGCTAGATTCCCCACTTTGAGATGAGTAGATAGGATGGTCGTCCTCATCGCAGCGAAATCGCAATGCTTAGGGTCCAGCACGTCAACGCTTCCCCATCTGAAATTCCTCGTGAATACGCCCGTCAGGTCGTCTGGCTGTATGTAGGGCAGATTTCGCGAATACGTGGAACCGGGTGACTGGACTCCTAACATCGAACCATGATCGTTTTCAGACGTGGCAGTCACCGGCGTCTGGGGTGGCGCTTCGGAAGACACCGGACGTTTTCGGCGCCTACCCTCTTCAGGCGCGATGAGGGCAAATGGCATAACCGAGCTGAGGTCCGATTTGGCAATTACGTGTGCAGAAAAGCGGACATTGGCGAGGATGTCGATGTCGTTGCCATCTGGCGAATCCCTGGCAGCTTCAGACAGGTCCCGCCTAGAGCGTGAACGGGAGAGATTCCGGCTATGTCGAGAAGATCGCAGTTTAACTACTGGCCGCGCTTCCCGTTCCTCATCTTCGCCATCACTATGTTCCTCGATACCGTTCAGTTCGTCGCTTGTCCCATTGATACCGGGGGGGTGTCCGTCTGCGCTTTCACTAAAACTTTGCTTCCTAGGTGTCGCACTGTTCGCCGTCGATGACGGTTCGAATGCCCCAAAGTCAAGGTCTGCTTCGCGGAGAGACCTCCGTATAGCATTCTTGATGGCAAGAAGCTTCTCATCCGTCAAAGAATCCGCGCGTGCGATAACCGGTAGTACATTGGATCGTGCAGATAACCTGCGGATGACGCGTATCTCGGCAGGAGACATCGTCAATGGTGCAGACGATTCATCGTCGTCAGAATCG
>Ga0209006_10003740_pt1 | contig 13838 bp, 10 predicted proteins | sample JacPin_JW_Ref_O2_FD_188567 | JGI IMG/M metagenome (GOLD analysis project Ga0209006, IMG submission 188567) | Forest soil microbial communities from Algoma, Ontario, Canada - Jack Pine, Ontario site 1_JW_Ref_O2 (SPAdes) (version 2) | ecosystem: Environmental > Terrestrial > Soil > Boreal... | reverse complement strand
GCGCTCTGGCCACCGGCCTGTTCAACTCTGGCGCAAACGTCGGCGCGCTGGTCATGCCGCTCATCGTGCCTTGGCTTACCTATCGCTTCGGATGGCGAATGGCCTTCGTTGCGACCGGTTCGTTCGGACTGCTCTGGATCGTTGCCTGGCTCGCGCTATATCGATCCCCGGAAGATAGCAGGCTGGTGACTGCTGCGGAATTGGCGTACATCCGGAGCGATCAGAGAGAAGGCGATCCGCAGGAAAGCGACGAAGAAAAAAGAAAAATCCCGCTGCGCACGCTGCTCAAGTTTCGCCAGGCTTGGGCGGTTGCGCTAGGCAAGTTTTTTACCGACCCCATCTGGTACTTGTATCTGTTCTGGATGCCCGACTTCCTGAGCCGCAACCTTAAGCTCGATTTGAAAGGCATGGCGCTGCCGCTGTTCATCATCTACAGCGGAGCCAGCGTGGGCAGCGTAGCGGGAGGATGGTTCTCTTCGTCTCTACTCAGAATTGGATGGTCGCTGAACGCCAGCCGCAAGACAGCGCTGCTGGTTTGCGCTCTGGCGGTAACGCCGATCATGCTTGCATCGCGTACTTCAAACGCGTGGCTCGCGGTTTTTCTAATTGCGATTGCAGCCGGAGCGCATCAGGGTTGGTCGGCAAACATTTATACGCTGGCTTCCGATATGTTTCCGAAGTCCGCGGTTGGTTCCGTCGTTGGTTTCGGAACAATGCTGGGGACGATTGGCGGCATGTGCATCGCCAAGCTAATAGGCTACATTCTGCAGGAGACTGGTTCGTACGTATCGATATTTATTCTGGCCGGCATGGCCTATCTGATCGCACTTTTCTTTGTGCAGACGCTGACGCCGCGTCTTGAGCGGGCTCGCGTATGATTCGGCGGCGACTCCGTAATGTCAGTTCGTCTTCGAGGGCGTGGGATCGCCAGCCTGCACTTTGCGCATGAACTCAGCGTAGTCAGCGATAGCGATTTCCGGTTCTTCCAGATCCGGATGCCAGACCTTCTCCCACTCGAATGTGTAGCAGCCTTTGTATCCCGAAGCGGCCAGAACCTCGATCTGCCGCCGGACCGGCACATCGCCGCGGCCGGTCAGCACATAGTGGCGCCCATCTGCGGAGGGAACCGAATCTTTCAGATGTGTGTGGCGAATGTACTTTCCCAACTTCTGAACCGTAACTTCCGGTTCCTCCTTGCCGTCAACGAATGTGTGATGCGCGTCCCAGAGCAACCCGACGTGAGGAGAATCGGCGCGAGTGAGAATGTCGAGCAGGGTCGGCGAATCGGTGAAATCGCCGTGCGATTCGACAATGACGGTGACTCCGCGCTCACCGGCGTAAACTCCCAGCTCCTGTAATCCGGACGCGACGCGGGCGATGACCTGATCTTTCGGGCCCTCAATTTTGTTTCCGAAGACGCGCACATTCGGTACGCCGAGAGCCGAAGCCAGATCGATGAATCGCTTGGCGTCGGCAATCTGCTGCTTGCGCTTCTCGGGATCAGCCTCGTGCATGTAGGCGGAACTGCTTACGCACGCGATCTTGAGATTTTTCGCCGCGACTTCACGCTTGGATTGCGCAATGCGATCGAGCTGGAACTCTGGCCGCGTGGGCAGGTCCATCGAACCTTGCAGGCCGCGAAGCTCGATTGCAGAGAAGTTATGAGTCTGGGCAAAATCGAGAACTTTCGGCCACTCCCACGCCGGGCAGCCAAGCGTAGAAAATCCGACCGTCAGATTTAGATGTTGAGTGCCGGCGAACAAGTCGCAGCGCAGGGCGGCAACGGCAACAGCAGTCGATTGCAGAAAACGACGGCGAGTGAGGTCCACGTCCACTCCTGAGTGCAGCCCATGATAGCAAAGGTGCAGTTGTGACAGAGGTCCATCGTGCGGATTAGAGACGATGACCAACGCACGCTTCTGTATAATTTGCCGACCCTATATCCGCATGACCATCGCCAGGAAGCCGATTCCGTCGCTGCGCTGGTGGATCGGCGGCGTGCTGTTCGCTTCTACCGTCATCAACTATCTCGACCGTCAGACCCTCTCGCTGCTTGCGCCCTATCTCAAGCTGCAATATCACTGGACGAATTCCGACTACGCGAACATCGCCATTGCATTCCGGGTCGCATACTCGATCGGACAGACGGCTTTCGGCAGGATGATGGATCGCGTTGGCACGCGCCGCGGGCTGACTCTTACAGTCATTTGGTATTCGATCATCTCCATGCTGACTTCGCTGGCAGGCGGTCTTTACAGCTTTGCCACGTTTCGTTTCTTGCTCGGCGCAGGCGAATCTGCGAACTGGCCGGCCGCGGCCAAGGCAGTTTCGGAGTGGTTCCCGAAGCGCGAGCGCGCGTTGGCGACGGCTTTATTCGACAGCGGTTCCTCGATCGGCGGGGCTGTGGCGCCATTCATCGTGCTGTGGGTTTATTTTCGGTGGGGATGGCGTCCGGCATTCCTGATCCCCGGCATTCTCGGTTTTCTATGGCTGATCGTTTGGCGATGGATCTACTATCCCCCGGAATCGCACAGTCGAATCTCAGAAGCCGAACGCGAAATGATCGTGGCCGACAAGCAGGCATCCGATCTTCAACCGGCGGGCGCGGGACTGGACCGCGGACCAAGCCTCCGCTGGCGCGATCTTTTCAAACTTCCGCAGACCTGGGGAACCATCATCGCGCGCGCTTTCACCGACCCTGTTTTTTTCTTCATTTCGGAATGGTTCCCAATCTATCTGGTCGCGAAGGGAATTGATCTCAAGAACGGCTTGATCGCGGTGTGGATCCCCTTTCTTGCTGCCGATCTCGGCAGTTTCTTTGCGGGCGCGCTCTCCGGCTATCTTGTGCGCCGGGGCTGGTCGCTGGGCGCCGCCCGTAAAGTCCCAATCATTTATGGCGGCATCGGCATGACGTTGCTGATACTGACGATCTTCACGACGAATTTGTACATGATCGCTTTTCTGTTTGCGATTGTGACCTTCACTTATGCTGGGTTCACGATCATGGCCAACGTTCTGCCTTCTGATCTGTTCGACAGCAAATCCGTTGCGTCGGTCAGCGGCGTGAGCGGGACGGGCGCGGGAATCGGTACCATTGTGGCGTTCAAGTTGATCGGATATTTTTCTGACGCCCGTCAATCAACCGGAACCCATTCCTTCGATCCGATCGTGATTCTGGCGGGTCTGCTTCCCTTTGTTGGTATGATTCTGGTTCTATTGCTGGTCCGAAACAATGACGCGACCGATCGCGGTCTGGTGCGTCGCATCTGATTTTCCGCCGCATCTGATGCCATGTCGCATCCAAATTTATCAGCCCGCTGCAGACTGAGCACGAGGAGCAAAGTTTGAAGATCACCGACGCCAAAGTGTTCGTCAGTTGCCCCGGCAGAAACTTCGTCACGTTGAAAATTTCGACCGATGAAGGCATCTACGGTCTAGGGGATGCGACGCTGAATGGCCGCGAATTGGCCGTGGCTTCTTACCTGACGGACCACTTGATCCCCTGCCTGATTGGGCGAGATCCGTTTCAGACGGAAGACGTCTGGCAATATCTGTACCGCGGTGCCTACTGGCGGCGGGGCCCGGTGACCATGACAGCGATCGCCGCTGTCGATATGGCCCTCTGGGATATCAAGGGCAAAGCACTCAAGACGCCCGTCTACAATTTGCTCGGCGGAGTGAGCCGGACCGGAGTGATGGTCTACGGCCACGCCAACGGCCGCGACATGGAAGAGACTGTCGATGAAGTCGCGAAATACAAAGAGATGGGTTATCTCGCGATCCGCGCTCAGTCAGGCATTCCCGGCCTGCCTTCTACTTACGGAGTCGCGGGGGACAAGCTGTACTACGAGCCGGCAGAGAAAGGTCTGCCTCCGGAAAATTCCTGGTCCACCGAAAAATATCTTCTGCACGTCCCTAAACTTTTCGAAGCGCTGCGGGTGAAGTTTGGAGACGATCTGCACCTGCTGCACGATGTTCACCACCGGCTCACGCCGATCGAAGCCGCGAGGTTGGGAAAGTCTCTGGAGCCGTATCACTTGTTTTGGCTGGAAGACGCCGTGACCGCGGAGCTGCAAGAAGGATTCCGCATTGTTCGCCGGCATACCACCACGCCGCTGGCGGTGGGAGAAGTTTTCAACTCGGTATGGGATGCACATATCCTCATCACCGAACAACTGATCGACTACATCCGCATGACCGTTGTGCACGGCGGGGGCCTGACTCATCTCAAAAAAATTGCCGCGCTGGCGGAGATCTATCACGTGCGCACCGGTTGCCATGGCGCGACCGATCTCTCCCCTGTGGCGATGGCCGCCGCTCTGCACTTCGACATCTCGGTGAACAACTTTGGAGTTCAGGAATACATGCGGCACACGCGCGAGACCGACGAAGTTTTTCCGCACGCGTATTCATTCAGCAACGGCTATCTGCATCCGGGCGACGCGCCCGGATTGGGCGTTGATTACGAGGAGAAACTTGCAAATAAGTTCCCCTACGAACGCGCCTATTTGCCGGTCAACCGCAAACTCGACGGCACGATGTTCAACTGGTAAGAACCGCAATCAATTTGATTCATCGATTCTGCTTCAAGGAGAGTTCTGCGATCTATGGGCTATAAGGGCTTGGACCTGAACGGTAAAGTGGCGGTGATTGTTGGTGGCAGTTCCGGCATCGGAAAAGTGCTCGCGTTGGGCCTGGCGCAAGCCGGAGCCGACGTTGTAGTGAGCGCGCGCCGAACCGAGATGGTGAAGGCCGTGTCCGAGGAAATCGAAGCTCTCGGCCGGAGATCGTTGCCGGTCACTGCCGACGTTGCCGATCGTGCCTCGCTCGAACAATTGCTCAAGGATTCAGTCGTCACCTTCGGTAAGGTCGATATCCTTGTCAACGCAGCCGGCGTCACCAAACGCGCTCCGACGCTGGATTATCCGGAAGAAGATTGGAACCGGATCATTGAAACCAATCTGACCGGCTCTCTGCGCGCTTGCCAGGTTTTTGGTAGGCACATGATCGAGCGCCGCTATGGCCGCATCATCAACATCGCGTCCATGGGAACATTTCTCGCTCTCTTTGAAGTGGCCGCTTACAGCGCGAGTAAAGCCGGCCTGGCTTCGCTGACTAAATCACTGGCCATCGAATGGGCCACTCACGGCATCTGTGTGAACGGGATCGCGCCGGGATATTTCCGCACGCCGCTCAGCGAAAAACTTCTGGTCGGGACTGGACGCGGGAACGAGGTACTGATGCGGACTCCGATGAAGCGCTTCGGCGAGCTCGAAGAATTAGTCGGGGCGGCGGTGTTTCTGGCGTCCGACGCGGCCAGCTTTGTTACCGGAACAATCTTGCCGGTCGATGGTGGAGTTCTGGCAAGCGGCGTCAATCAGTGATGATGATTTAGAGCCAAGCGTGGCTTAATTCGTGTTCTTTCCAGCGTGTGAGCCAGCCAGCGCGGCGCGAGCCGCCGCCACGGTATTCACCAATTCGCGGGCCGCGGAAATAATCTTGTCGTGATTTCCTTCGCGCAGAGCCTTGGCGTCCAATAAGTCGGCGCCCACGCCCAACGCAAACGCTCCAGCCGCAATGAACTCGGCCGCATTGGCCAGGTTCACCCCTCCGGTTGGAATCAAAGCCGCGTGCGGAAACGGCGCTTTCAACGAGCGTAAATACTTTGGGCCACCGACATTTCCGCAGGGAAAAATCTTGATCAGGCGAGCCTCGTGCTCTTGTGCGCTCATCAGTTCCGTCGGGGTCAAAGCGCCCGGAATGGCGAGTTTGCCGGCAGACTTCGCGACCGAAAGCACTGCTGCTGACAATCCGGGGCTGACCAGAAATTCGGCTCCGGCATGAAAGCACTCCTCGGCTTGTTTGGCCGTGGTCACCGTCCCGGCTCCAACGAGAATTTCTTTGCCGTACTTCTGCGCGACTTCTCGGATGACCGCAATCGCGTTGGGGACGGTCATCGTAATCTCGACCACCGGAATGCCGCCCGCGCGGATCGCGTTGACGGCATGGTTAGCCTCCTCGACCGTTGCAGCCCTGACGACCGGTACGATTCCGATTTCTCCAATACGGCGAATTACTTCATCAATAGTCATAGGCGTTCTTGGTGTGAGATCAACGTTCAATCCGGGCGGTTCGCGATGTCATCGCCTGCAACACTTCCGCTGCGGTAGCCATCGTCGTGTCACCCGGCGTGGTCATGGCAAGTGCGCCATGCGCCGCGCCGCATTCCACCGACCACTGCGGATCTTTCCCCGACAAAAATCCATAGATCAGGCCGGACGCAAACGAGTCGCCGCCGCCCACGCGATCGTAAATTTCCAGATCCTCGCGCACAGGCGCCTCGTAGAACTGGCCGTCGTAATAACACAGGGCGCCCCAGTCATTCACCGTAGCCGTCTTCGCTTTACGAAGAGTCGTCGCGATCACAGAGATCGAAGGATATTCGCTCACGACACTCTTAATCATCTGCTTGAATCCCGCGCCTTCGAGCGACGAATGATGCTCATCTAGTCCAGCCACGGCAAAGCCCAGCGCCGCAGTGAAGTCCTCTTCGTTACCGAGCATCACATCAACCATGGGCGCGAGGCGGCGATTCACTTCCTGCGCCTTCGTCTTCCCGCCAATCGACTTCCACAACGACGCCCGGTAGTTCAAATCGTAGGAAATCATAGCGCCAGCGCGCTTCGCCGCTTCCATGGCCTCTTGCGCGACCAGCGGTGTCGTCTCGGACAGGGCGCAAAAAATCCCGCCCGTATGAAACCATCGCGCACCATGCTTCGCGAAAATTTCGTCCCAATCAATGTCGCCGGGCTTGAGTTGCGAGACGGCGGTGTGTCCACGATCAGAACACCCCAGCGCAGCGCGAACACCGAATCCGCGCTCGGTAAAATTCAATCCGTTGCGCGCGCTCTGGCCGACTCCGTCGAATGGCGCCCAGTGAACATATTTCTGGCTGACGCCGCCCTGCAACATCAGGTCTTCGACGAGCCGCCCCACCGGATTATCGACAAGGGCCGTCACGATCGCCGTGTCCATTGCAAAGCAGCGCTTCAGGCCGCGGGCTACGTTGTATTCGCCACCGCCCTCCCAAACGCGAAACTCGCGGGTGGTCGAGACACGTGAATCGCCAGGATCGAGCCGTAACATGACTTCGCCGAGGCTCACGAGATCCCACATGCAATCGCGTTTTGCCTTAATTTTCAGTGTGCTCATTTGTAATGGAAGTTCCGTGCGGCGGGTAACAGTTTCGCACATTCCTGCGCATGCGTGCACGGAGGTGCGGGGATTTCGGACCTTCATCCAGAATGTTGGGGTTCCGTGCCTGAGACCGAACGCGGGCATCGACAATTACGTCTACCCGTCTGACTTGACGTAAACCGCAAGAGCGACGGCCTAACCAGCCCAGGTCAGAGTGGTAATGGAATTTGCGGTAAGCGAAAGGCTTGCCGTCTTCTCGCCAAGCTGAACCTGGCAACTTCGGGCCGCCCCCGAATTGGTGAGGACCAGGACTCCGCCCCCGTCTGGATTTTCAAAGCTGCAGTGCGCGAGATCGTTGGCGGAACTCTGCGACTCAACGCGGTGAGCCCCGCGCCGCACAAAGCGTGAGTAATGACTGAAAGCCCAGTACTGCCCGCTATAAGAAACATCTTTGCTGTGTGAATTGATCGTAACCATGCCGCCGCAGGTAAAGGGACCGATGTTCGGGCGGCCCTGTTCGTCTAATGCGATGTTCCATCCCGTGAGCGCACGGCACCAGTTGTGCAGCACGCGTGTGTACATGCTGCTCCAGTTTGTCCAGTCCGTCGCGTAATTCGGATCGGTGTAATCGGGACCGCCCTCGGTCCAGTACATCTCCACGTCGGGATACAACTGATGCACGCGCTGCACCCAATCCGGCTCGCCGACATAGCCGTGCCACGCGATCGCATTGGTGTACTTTCGAACGCCGGGCGTCTCCAGTTCGGCGGCCGCGCGTCCCCACAAGTTGTAGTTGTGATCGATGATCCAGATCTTCGTCTTGACGCCGCTTTTCTCAAACAGCGGCCCGATATGCTGGCGCACGAAATCGGCTTCGTACTCCTGCGGCCAGGTACACGCCGGCATGCGGCCATCTTGATCGGTATCGACTTCGTTCTGAATCGTAATCGCCTGCACCGGCACGCCCTCAGACTCGTAGCCTTGCAGAAACTTCAAAAAATAATTCGCGTACGCCGGCATGTACTGGCGGCGCATGTTTCCACCCAGCAGAGAATTGTTGGATTTCATCCATCCCGGCGGGCTCCAGGGAGTAGAGAAAAGAAACAGGTGTGGATTGACCTTCCGCGCTTCGCGCAGAACCGGCAAGATGTATTCACGGTCGTGATCGATCGAAAAACGTTTCAGCTCCGGGTCCGGGTCGCCTTCGTCGAAGCTATAGGGCTTCGCGGAATAGTCGCTCGATCCAATGCAGGTGCGGCAGACGTTCAGTCCCATCTCAGAGGGATGGAACAATTCGTGAAACAGCTTCTCGCGATCTGCGGGCGTCAACTGAGAGAGCACATAACACGACGCGTCGGTGAAGGCGGCGCCGAAGCCGAGTATTTCCTGATAACGCTGACTCGGGTTGAGCACGACGCGATCAGACGCCGCAGACTCTGCCGGCGCATGCCATTTCACCGATGACCCGCGGGCCAGTCGTTGATTTCCGTCCGTGACCCAGACGGACGCTTCGCCAGCCTTTGGGCTGGCCAGTCGAGCTGATGGAGTCTCTGCGGAAGCTTTTGTGGCAGCGACCGCTGCCAGGCCCATGCCGGATAGCCGCAAGAAGTCACGTCGCGTGGATTCGCTCGACATTTCTCACCTGTTTCTGACGATTAGAAGGGGACGCCCGCGACCGGAGCCGCGGGCGTTTGGGAAGCGCCCTTGCCTTGAAGACTTTGCCTGCAATGTGGACGGAGTGATTGCGTGCCAATTGTACGGATGGAAATATTCGATTGTCTGTAACCCACTCGAATAAGTTTGACCTACTACTTTCGTATAGCGGTCCCGATTGCTTGCGGCGACTCGGGAGGTTCTATGCCTTCCTCTGGGCGGAGGGACTTAGGAACTCCTAGGGTGCGGACGGCACTGCGTTCTCACGCTCAGCCCAGTGGTCGACGATGTCGCTGACAACTTTGTCACCTACAGTTTCACCAGCATCCAGAGCGGGCATGTACGCCGAGTAGTTGCCGGAAACCAGTTCTTTCAGACTGTCGGCCGCCGTGGTGCCAGGAGCTTCGCGATCATAGTTGCTCACGGTACGCAGCACCAGAACGCGCTGCAGGTCGATTCGTCCGGCCTGGCTCAGAAAAGTGAGAGCCTGAAGTGTGCCGGAATCTTCCATCGCGGCAACCATGTAGTTGCCTTTTCCGCCTGTGTAGTAGCGAGTCCACGCATTCGCCCACTCATCGAGTTTCGAACCATGCCAGAAAGTTCCGGCAGACATGGTCGCGCCACGCGTGACGAATGGAGGTTTCAGAGCATTTGGATAGCTGGAAAACCGGGAACGAAAGCTGCGAAGGGAATCGGAATCGGGCAGCGGTACGCGCTCAGTGAGGTGAACGGCCCAGGAAACGAAACTTTGATTCAGCGTATAGACCTCGCCGTAGTTCGCGGTTGCGGGCTGCTCGTAGGGACTGCCTTTGCGGAGCGGAACATATCCCGTCGGCCATGCATCGGGAATCTGCCGGCCATCAATTTCAAACGCCAAGTCCCCATCAACGACGTAGTCGGCCCAGACAGCGGAGCCCAATGAGACGTCGGCTGGATCACCTCCGCCGATTCCAGCGACGAGCCAGTAAGCCTTCGAGAGATCGAAGCGCGGATCGAGGCCAAGGGCCATCACCGACGCCGCAGCCTTGGCGGTTCCTACTCCGGTCACCATGCCGAGTACGCCGTCTTTATTCATGCGCACGTGGTGATAGCCAGCCGGAAGCGGAAGAATCTGGTCCAGATGCTTGCGCTCGACCCACAACTGAAATTCGCCGGGAACGTCGCCGGTGTCTTCGCCGCGCTCGAACATCGTGACCACGACGACTTTCACCCGGATGGGTTGCGGCGTCGTCGAAGATTGCGCGTTGAGGGGGACCGCAATCAGAAGCGCGAAGCTCAGTAGCGGAAGCAAACGCAGCCATACAAATTTAGCTGCACACATCATTGCCGCAAGCTCTCGCGAATCTTCGCGTAGCTTGGTTTCAGCGTCTTGTAAATGAGATCGATGCGCTGGTCGTAAGGAAGGAATGCGCTCTTCATGGCGTTGATCGAGATCTTTTCAAAATCATCGATCCCGAGGCCGAACGTCTCGGCGGCGGCCTCGAATTCTTTCGTCATCGTGGTATTGCTCATCAGCCGGTTATCGGTGTTGAGAGTGACGCGAAATTTTTCCTGGTACAGAATCCTGAAAGGATGCTGCTCGATGCTCGGAGTGGCTCCCGTGTGAACATTGCTGATCAGGCAAATTTCGAGCGGGATGCGTTTGTCGAGAACATATTGGGCTAGGTCGCCGAGTTTGACCGCTTTGCCGTCGGCAACCGCGATGTCATCAATCAGGCGCGTGCCATGGCCGATGCGGTGGGCGCCGCAGTACTGAATCGCCTGCCAGATTGATTCCTTTCCGTATCCTTCGCCGGCATGAACCGTGATGTTGAAGTTTTCCCGTTGAATGTAATGAAATGCATCGACATGTTTCTTTGGCGGATATCCGCCCTCTTCGCCGGCAAGATCGAAACCGACAACTCCCCGCTCGCGAAAATCGACCGCGAGTTCGGCCATCTCCAGCGAAACATTCATATTGCGCATGGCGCAAATAATCAGCCCTGAATGCATGCCGAAGTCCTGGCGCCCCCGAGCCATGCCCTTCAGTACAGCCGAGATCACCTGCTGATGAGTCAGTCCCTTGCTGACGTGAAAGACCGGCGCGAAGCGGGTCTCATAATAGACAACTCCGTCCCGGCTGAGATCCTCAGCCTGCTCGTAGGCAACGCGCTCAAGGGCTTCGGCCGTCTGCATGACGGCGATCGTGTGTTTGAATCCCTCCAGATATTTGGCCAGGCTTCCCTGATTCGCGCCCTGATGGAACCATCGTCCCAATGCTTCCGGATCGCGTGTCGGCAACTCCGAATAATTCACCTCGTCGGCCAGGTCGACGACTGTTTGCGGGCGCAGCACGCCGTCCAGATGCTCGTGCAGCAAAACCTTCGGCAGCCTCTGCAGCAAAGATTGATCAAGTTTCATTGCGGATTTTCCGTGCAGCGCTATCGTATTGCAGCGAACTCAATATTTGATCTTGTCCGGTTTCTCCTGCCAGGCCCGAAATGCGGCCAGCGCTTGTTCGCGCATCATCGAGACCATTGGAATCGAGCGCTGAGTGAGCGGCTGAGCGAATTGCTGGTAAATGAAAGAATCATCAAAGCCGATCTCGGCCGCATCGGCAGCATCGTTGCCAAAATAGATTCGAGCAATGCGCGCCCAGTAAATTGCGCCCAGACACATGGGACACGGCTCGCACGAAGTGTAAATCTCGCACTCTTCAAGACTGAACACGCCAAGCCTTGCGCAGGCTGCGCGAATGGCCACAACTTCTCCATGCGCCGTAGGATCTTTCGTCGGTGTTACCTGATTAACGCCCTCCGCGATGATCGCACCGTTTTTAACGATGACGGCACCAAACGGCCCGCCGCGTCCCGAAAGAACATTCTCCAGCGAGAGCTGGATGGCGCGGATCATGAAAGGATTATTCATGTAGAAAACAGGAGTATAAGCTGGATTTACACGAAAATGGTAACGGCCGCTATTCAACGCTGTCGGCGCAACAGATTTACTCCCGATTCATCTAAAGGGACTACGCTGTAGGAAGTGCATCACGAAGACTGATGTTCGTTTCTAACTTTCCGAAGTCGGAGAACATGCCATGGCTGCTGCTGAAATCGCGACGCCCGTTGCCAACGAAGAGCTAAAAAAAATCGATGCCTACTGGCGAGCTTGTAACTATCTGTCCGCAGCCATGATCTATCTGCGCGCAAATCCTCTGCTCCGCCAGCCTTTGAAGCCGGAGCACATCAAGAATCGCCTGCTTGGGCATTGGGGATCGGATCCCGGTCAGTCACTGATCTGGGTTCATCTGAACCGCCTCATCAAAAAGTATGACCTGAATGTCATGTACATCTCCGGCCCCGGTCATGGAGCGCCCGCCACGCTCGCGAATTGCTATCTTGAAGGTCACTACTCCGAAATTTATCCGGAGAAAAGCTGCGACGAGAAAGGCATGCTCGAATTCTTCAAGCAGTTTTCTTTCCCCGGAGGGATCGGTTCGCACTGCACGCCGGAGACGCCCGGATCGATTCACGAGGGTGGGGAACTGGGTTATTCGATTTCGCACGCGTACGGGGCGGCCTTCGACAATCCTGACCTGATTGTCGCAGTCGCGATCGGCGATGGCGAGGCAGAGACCGGGCCGCTCGCGACTTCATGGCACTCGAATAAATTTCTGAACCCGATTCGCGACGGCGCTGTGCTGCCGATCCTGCATCTGAACGGCTACAAGATCGCGAATCCAACAGTGCTCGCGCGCATCCCGCATGAAGAATTGGAATCGCTGATGATCGGATACGGCTACAAACCGTATTTCGTCGAGGGAAACGACCCGTTCGAGATGCATCAGAAAATGGCTTCAACTCTCGAGCAATGCGTTACCGAGATTCGTTCGATCCAGCAGAACGCCCGCTCTAAAGGCGACGCAACGCGTCCGCGCTGGCCCATGATCGTGCTCCGTTCGCCCAAAGGATGGACCGGCCCGAAAGAAGTGGACGGTCACAAGGTAGAAGACTTCTGGCGCGCGCATCAAGTTCCGGTTCTCGATCCCGCAACCAACCAAAAAAGTCTGAAGCAGGTTGAAGACTGGCTGCGCAGTTACAAGCCTGAAGAACTTTTCGATGCCAACGGAACTCTCATTCCCGAACTGCGCGAACTCGCGCCCTCTGGAACTCGTCGCATCTCCGCAAACCCTCACGCCAACGGCGGCCTTATGCGCAAGCCGCTCGATCTTCCAGATTTTCGGGAGTTCGCTCCCGCGGTCAAATCTCCCGGCACGACCTATGTTTCGCCCACCGACGTGCTCGGCCACTACCTGGCGGAAGTCATGCGCCGCAACATGACAACCTTCCGCGTATTCGGTCCCGATGAGACCGCATCCAACCGCCTCACCGCAATCTATGCTGCGTCGAAAAAGACCTGGCTGGCCGAGTTCAGGCCCGAAGACGCTGACGGCGGCGAACTCGACGTATCGGGCCGCGTGATGGAGATGCTCAGTGAGCACACGCTCGAGGGCTGGTTCGAAGGCTACGTTCTTACCGGGCGCCACGGCTTGTTCTCGACGTACGAAGCCTTCGTGCACATCATCGACTCCATGTTCAACCAGCATGCGAAGTGGCTGGAGAAATCAAAGAATGAACTGGACTGGCGCCAGCCGATACCTTCCATCAACTTGCTGATTACATCGCTGGTCTGGCGGCAGGATCACAACGGCTTCACCCATCAGGACCCCGGATTTCTCGACGTGGTCACCAACAAAAGTGCCGGCGTCGTGCGCATCTATCTGCCGCCCGATGCCAACTGCCTGCTCAGCGTGGCCGATCACTGCCTGCGTTCGCGCGACTACGTCAACGTCATCGTCGCCGACAAGCAGGAACATCTGCAGTACCTCACGATGGACCAAGCCATCACGCACTGCACCAAGGGCATCGGCATCTGGGACTGGGCTTCGACCGACGATTGTGTCGTTCCCGTTGTAGTGATGGCCTGCGCCGGTGACATCGCGACTATGG
>Ga0209006_10003739_pt1 | contig 13840 bp, 18 predicted proteins | sample JacPin_JW_Ref_O2_FD_188567 | JGI IMG/M metagenome (GOLD analysis project Ga0209006, IMG submission 188567) | Forest soil microbial communities from Algoma, Ontario, Canada - Jack Pine, Ontario site 1_JW_Ref_O2 (SPAdes) (version 2) | ecosystem: Environmental > Terrestrial > Soil > Boreal... | reverse complement strand
TCGTTTGTCTTTTTGTGATTCCAGGTTGTGGATGAATGTAAGAATCGTTATATCAAAATTAGGTGCATACCTGATCTCGGTATTCCAGTCCCAGGTCATAATACTTGATATCCAGTTGTAAGAATGGAAGGATCAGCTTGATAGAGGACAGTTAGACAAGATGATTCTCCTACGGGCGTGATTGGTGACGAACTTGTTCTCTGATTTGCTTCCAAATTATGCGAGTCATCTCGTCTCCATCCAGCTCGACGACGGGGTTGCGGACGTGTATCTTCTCGCTGATACCATTTTCTGTAGTAACGGAGAGAAGAACGAGGAAGATATGGTAATGGACATTTGCACTTACGCTGTCTGAGAGCGGTAGCGTAACCACGAACGAGAGGGTTGATTGTGGTAAGCCTACGTAGGCGACAGGCTAACATGGTACGGGTTTGATACTAAAGTTAGACTTTCTACGACAAATACGGACATTAAATTATGAATGGTGGCCATCAGACCTGGTGGTCTGTGCGGTTACCAAGGATCACCAGCTCACAAACCCATGAGGTGATCGTAGCCACCAGCTGGCACTGTCGGAAGGTTGCCTCCAAATCCCCAAATGGTATCGAACGTCGCTGATCACCGCCAGATCACATGACCAAACCGTTCCCACTTCAATGAACAAGTTGAGAAAACGATGGAGTCCCGTCGCCTCAGTTCAAAACCCTTCTAAGGCATCCACGGCACCAAGAAGTATCAGTCGAACACTTTCCCATGCGTTAACCGTCTCAGACGATGTAACATACACTTATGCTGATCTTCATCCTCGTACCTCAGTCGAGCAGTATTGGGCTGCTCGTGCTTTGACTGCTGAGAAACTGTTGTATGGGATCCACTCTAAGGAAGTAAAGCATTCGGTTAGTCTTTGATTATACATGGATTTATCGTGTTTGGTTTTTCACCAAGTTTACAGCCCAGTGCATTTTCGAGCATGGAGAAAGTTGTGGTCAGTGACAACTCGTCCAGTCAACTAGAGGTTGATTTCTTTCTTCAAGATGGTGTTGCTTGGGTGTTTGTTATTCCTCGTCGCGTATCTCCTACATGTGGTGGTCGATGGTAAACATAAGCCATGGTCACCTCCAGCGCACTTTACCGTTCCAATATTATCCCCTTTCACCTCGGTGGTACGTTTATTACTTTTTTTTTTTCAGTCAAATCCAAGTGTTTGAAATTCTTTAGGTGGAACATGAAACCTCTACGATCAGTGCAAGGACAGTGACCGTTTCTATAGTGGTGCTGGGTATCGTAGGATATGCTGTTTACCGACAACGTTGGATACGACGTGTGTAATGAAAAAAAAAAAAAAAAAAAAATTATTGAGACAAGTTTCAAACCTGTCTCGGTTAGCTGAGCTTCCATACTGCACCGGTACCTTGCCCTGTCTCTCTTTACCAACCACCACCACCACCACCACCCACCACCACCACCATTCCTTTCATATGAACCCCACACGCAATGCTCATCAAGCTCGTACCTTCCACTCAAAATTCCGATATCCTTTTCTCTCTTTCATTTCCAAATCTCCCTTCTCACATCCAACTTCCCCAAGCATGGCTTAATCAAATATTGTTTTTGAACATGGACGACCTCGACGTCCCTTCTCTCATCCATGCCCTCGACAAGTCTACTTTTTTCCCCACTCTTCTTCACCAAGTCATTCTAGACATCCAAACCCTAACCGTCACTTGCATTTTCATAGATGGCGTAAAGGAAGAATGGCCTCTCATGGATCCAGTTTGCGTTCGAGCTTTGGAGTCCGTAGTCCATGATATAAATCAGTCCTCACTCGAGGATGACCAGGAAGCAGACCAGCAAAGATGGGCACAAATAGAGAGAGAACGTTCGCTCTCCAAACCTGTCAAACATAAAAAACAGCGTTCCCTCCTCATGTCCCTGGTCGCGTCTGTCTAATTCCTCATTCTTGTCTCTATTCTTTAATCGCTAATACATTCCGTTTAGCTCCTTGGTTCCGAATTCTGTACGGTCGCCTTCTCCGCAACCTCCGGTACTACCTCCGCCTCCGCCTCCTCGCCCACCGCCACCCACCCCATCACCTTGGCTCTCACCCGTCTCTCTCGAGGCTCGTGCTAGTGCCACCCTCGTCGACACTTACCGTCTCTACGTCCTTCCCGAACTCCTCCATCGTATACCAGCTGGAGGTTACTACACCTGGATTGCACAAAGTATGCTCCGCAATATCACCGCTGCCGTGACCGAACTCCTACATGATGCCAATGGCGCCATTCCACATGCCGTTGTGGCTGAAAACGGCATGACAGATGCAAGAGCTTTCAATTCGGAATTTTCTCCATTGCCTTCTGCACCCGCGTCGTGGCAGGACGGTGATGACGATGCAGGGTCGGATGATACCGACACCGACGGTTCCTCTGTCCACACACCATCGTCTTCTTTCTTCCACGCGAATTTTTCCGGCGTCTCCGACCCTTCCTCTCCGACCACTTCCTGTCTGCCACCGCAACAACAGGAACAACAACAGCTATATCTCCATGAAAACGTTTCCACCGCCGAGTCTATCGCACGCTACACTTCACTGGCCGCACAAGCTGCTCGTCTGCGACAGCTCCTCATGCTCGCGTCCGCGAACCAGGCACACGAAGCTCGCGAGACCCGTCACCGCGAAGCCATGCTGGAGATAAGATGCAAGAGGCGTGCTTGGTTGAATAAACGGTTGGTCACTGGTATTAGTACGAGGGACGGTGGTATAGGGATGTCGCTGCCCTTTGAAAGGAGCCCACTTGGGTTGAGGAATTGGCTCGCGGAGGACGTAGACGAGGTGGACCCCAAGGCCGAAGAGGCCAACATGTGGGATACCAGCGTTGAGAACGACGAGTTTGTGAGCCCGTTGAGCCCGTTGAGCCCGTTGAAGAAGAAGTTTGAACGGATGACGTTGTTCCCTGTCAGCGAGGAAGACGAGAGGGAATTCGTAGAAAGGGAGCTGGATTTGGATTTGGATTTGGATTTGGAAGGAGGCCGCATTCGGCCAGCGGAAGAAGACATGACAACTCTAGACATAGTCATCGAGAGACCTCCCATCTTACCGAGAATGCGCCCCCGGACGAGTAGCATGCACCTGCGTCGGCATAAGCTCGACGCTTTCGACATGCCAGTATCCTACTCGCCTTCCCGGTCGCGCCACCTTACATCAGGATCGCTGCTGTGTCAACCCTTGAAATGCCGCGGCGTTGACGTCGTTGACAATGAGGGGACCGTATACGGTCCTGGGGGCTATGAAGAGGAGTTCACACTCGCCATGGATTTACCGCTCCAGCGACGTGCGCGAGAAATCGCCGCTGACAAAGGCGGTGAGGACAACCGAAGATGGATCGCCGAACCTCCTCTGGGCGTCGTAGACTGTCGATGAAACGCATCGCCCTAATTTCGATCTCGAACCACTTCCCATTCGATATTCAATCCCTTCGCGAACTCCTCTCGCCCTTCCCCCCTCCAAAAAAAAACTCGTTTTGCTGTTCAACATCATAGTCGCAATTTTTTCCCCTGCTAGAACCTTGCAATTTGTTTTGGCTTCATTCATTGTGTTTATAGGTTATTATCGATCATCCACAATCTCGTTTTCGTTCTCACCCTGCATACCCCCCTTCCCTCCCTCCCTCATCCACAACCAATCAATTCAAATTCGTGCTTGGACCATTTTCATAGTATCATATTGGCTATATATATATCACGGCCACCTTCTTTCCCCTCGTTTTGCTCACATCACCAGACATTTTCCCACTCTTTCTGGTTCCATTTTTTTTTTCTCCAACGAACTCTTTGAGCGACATTTTGCTTCGCTGACTCCGTCCCCTCGCTGTTCCTTTTTATCTTAAACCCCTCCCTTTATTGGTGGTGCTTTTGCTACCTGTTCGTTTGTCGTTCCTGATCTCGCTTAGGCTTGATTCGGTTGCTTGCTCTTCCACCTCCGCCTCTCTTGCATTTTGGAATTCATCTGTAGCACAATTAAACTGCTTCCTCATCATCATACATACAATCTTTACATTAGAACGTGGATCGTAAATTACAAAAAAAATGCTGCTGTGATTCTATTGACAACAATTCCACATCCTCCTCGTCATATTCCTCCGAGGATGATATCCGAAGTCCCAGTAAATGACTTCTTGAGTGTCCGACATATGGTGTTGATGAAATAGTAGGTGATGGACATTGTTAGCCAGCTAAGAGGATCGAGGCATTTTCTTGCGAGTGCAGAGATGCCAAGCCAGTCTTGTAGCTCCAGCCTTGTATGTAGACTCTAGGTTCACAGTCTCCAAATCTTCCTATGCCTAAATGTCCAAGCTACGGTGCATATCGCAAAGGCATAACCACACAATATGGTCACGGAAACTAGGTCGGACGCATACATTGTCGGAATCGCAAGGTTGATCAAGCCGGTAGCAACGTTAGCCTGCATGACATCGTGAAGTAAGGGGGAAGAGAGCCGGAAATGGTCAAATAAATACTCACGAGCAGGAAAAGGGGAAATCCATTTTTGTTAATGGCATCCAGAAGTGCTGGGGGGTGTTGTGATGGAGGGTCCCCCCGAAGCTCTGGATTGCCGACAGGCACTGCGAGCTTGGTATCGGGCGATTGCTTCAATTTAGATGGGGAAAAGTATATATCGAGGAGTAGATACCCCAATACGAATGATGTATTGTATGCTGCCACCCAAAAGATATACGAGAGATTAACCTGTCCGGTGGTTATCTCAGTGGTCGGGACCAAGAAATGAAACGAATTTCTAGATACTAACCATTCTTCGAGAGACACCAGCATCAATGTTAAGAACACGGGTAAGGCCCATCACAGTCCACCAGATAACAGCATACGATGCTAGTTCCGTGGCGGTCTTGTCATCTTGACGAGCCGGTGAGCCGACATCCTGACTACTCCATTTATCGTCCGCATCACTTTCCCCCCGCCTGAGTTGTTGTTTGTGTCGGAAATATGACGGCGAGGGGGGCAAGATGAGAGTGCCAGCAGAAAGGCCGAGGAGATGAATTGCCAGGTACCCTAAAGTTCCAGCGGAAATGTGAGGGGACATTCATGAATAATAATAACGAGGTACTAACCAGCGAGAGAAACTATACCCTCCTTGTTGGCGCTGATAATGTTGGTTCGTGGTGCATCCAGGACGTACCTTTCCATACCCAAGAAAGAGAGAGCGAATTGATGTGCTAAAAAGTATTCTCAGATCTTCATTGGAGTTCAAATATGCTAGTAGAGTACCTATCGCAACAAGTACACCGAGCAGGGAGAGCGGTACGCGCAAGATGAAAGGGTGCAATAGTACTTGCAAGACTGGTAGCAAGGCAAGAGTGATGAAGAAGTTCCAGTGCGTGCCATATTCTGACTCGTGTTCCTAAAAGGTATCAAAATAAGTGAAAGAGCCTCGACGACCAGTAAGAACGTGGAGTACGGGGTATTCTGTGCCTTTTACTAGCACTACTCTCACGACGCCGAGAAATATGACGGGTAGAACTTTACGGAGAACGGAAAGAAGCCTTGAGGTGGTAGCAGCGTTGATGTAGGACGGATTCTTCACAAGTGGAATGGCAGACACTAAGCCTTGCGAGAATACGAACGAGCCGACTCCCAGATCCATCTATGAATCTGATTCAAGTTGGAAAATATAATTAGATTACAGGGTACATACCAGAGATACACCAAACGTTTCGCACTTTGCAAGGGAACGAGGGAAGACCGGGAAATCGACGGCGAGGATTGAGATAATGGTCATTAACAGCATATGCGCGCGGTAAGTGGTCAGGGCAGATAGGGGAGCCACTTTTGATGGTGGGGGTGCCTGCATTACGTTGTGAGGATTTGAGTGAACTGGAGAGGAAGGACGAGAGGGGGGTTGACTGGAAGGTAAAGGAGTGCCAAAGTCTCGGCGTGGGATGAGAATGGCGAGGAGAGTTGATGCAAAGATAGATAGAGAGAATAGACCCGGTATATTTGAAAACAAAGTTACTGCAAGCAGCAGAGGAAGAACGAGAATCAACCATTCGAGGATGAATGGGATTGATCGAGTTCGGCGTAAGGCTGAATGAAAAGCGATTGAAGACTGGCAGTCCAGTTAGCAACATTAATACAGAGAATCATGCAACTTACCAAAGCTACTGAAGATACCAAACTAACGTGGGTTACATTTGAACCAGTCATTCCAGACACGAACGCGATTTTCGATGATTTGTAGTCGCCGCTCATGGTTGCGGTTCTAGCAGCACGTGACTCTGATCGTGGAGCCGTTCAATCCGACTGACGATCCCGAAAGCTCCAATTACCCGCTTTCGCATAAAAAGGTCAGTCTCTGCGATGAAAGTACTTCACAACCTACCACTGAACATGAATTATAACCTCTTCACCTTAGTCGTCTCACTTTGCCTACATCTCACAAAGGCTGATGTCACAATCTACAACACCCTTGGTTCAGCCCAGGCGACACCAACAGGCTCATCGAGCTCCGGCGTGTATACCGGACCACAAGCCTTCAACCCCGTCGTTCTCGAACCTCCTCCTGTCCCAAGTCCTGCCCCTTCAACGAACTTCCACCTTCCTCTCCAGGACGGAAACTTCACGGGACTTTCTATTCGACAACCTGGCACTTTCGTTGGCTTTTCAATCGAATTTGCCGTCGCGGATCAAGTGAGTAAGTGATTCATCTTTTCACTACGTCGATAATACCCGTTCTGATCTTCCTGTCTCCTTTACACTACAGTCGGAAAGAACAGGCAAGCATTTGTATCGTACCAGTTCCTGCACATCGTTGACATCCGTTGCAGTACCGTACTTCAAGTTCCGTTCCTTAACTTGATGGAAAACATCAAAGAACGCGTCGGAGGCGTCAATGTTCGCGTGGGGGGCTCATCCTCCGATTTCGCCAGTCTCGGCGAAACTTTGGGGTCAGGTCAAACTGAAGCTGTTCTATATGGCTCAGCCATCCCTGTTAGTCTAATATTTATATTTTGTGACATAACTTTTGACAAGCATTGCAGCCGCCACTAATTTTCACTCCCGGGTTTTTTGACATGCTGTCCAATGTATCAGAGCTGGTCAACATAGACTGGGTTCTCGGTATGCCAGAGTGATTCCCATATGTCACGGAACGTTCATCACTTATTCAGCTATTCCATTCAACTCGACCGCCCACCCTCGCTTGGAAATCGCGGAGTATGGTCAAGCTATTCTTGATAACCACTTATTAGGACTCCAAGTTGGAGACCAACCAGACCTCTACGCTACACAAGGCCTTCGTCCCTACGTACGTGAAACTCCAATCGTATATTTCGAATGCCTTCATAGTCACTATCAATCATACAGGATTACAGCCCGGCCGATTACACAACCGAATTCGGTGAATTGATCAACATCATGGGCAATTCCACAGACCTCACCACTATCTCCAATGTCACTGTCGCCAGCGCCCTCTCACGTGCCAGCAAAATTCTCATTGGCCCAAACATCGTGACTGGTGACTGGACACCCGAGATGGTATGGAATACTGGTTTCGTGGATGATTATCAGTCGAATTTGGCTGCGTTGGCAGTTCAGCAGTACGTTATCCTCTTCACATTGGTCACTCCTCCTCATCTCTACTTCCAGCTATCCTGCCAGCAATTGCCATGCCAAATCGGGTCAGGGCGTAAATGTCAGCGCTCAGGACGTTTTCTCGGATTTCCTCAACCACACTTCTGGCGTCCGGCTCGTCGATCCCTATCTAAATTCTGCCAAAATCGCTGTCAAGGCCGGATTACCTCTCTTGATGCTCGAAACCAACAGTGCCTCGTGCGGTGGATTCCCTGGCGTTAGTGACAGTTTCGGCGGCGCCCTCTGGGCACTAGACTACTCCTTGCAAATGGCATACTCTAATTTCTCAGGAGCATACTTCCATGTGAATGGTCAAGGCTCTTCTTATAATGTATGTGTCATCTCTCGTTCGCCTGTCGACCCACTTTGCTTACAGTACCTTTATAGGCCTTCACTCGTATGCAACCGTCTCTCTCTCTCGATATGTCAGGAAGTTGACGACGTCGTTTATAGCCCCCTCGCAATTGTCAGGACCATCCCAACAGTGGACAATTGGACCAACATACTATGCGGCTTTGGTCATGGCCGAAGTACTTGGTTCCTCCAATGTATCGCAAGTTCTCGACCTCGGTGCCAACAACAACAGCATCTACACTCCGGCTTACGGAATCTACGAGGATGGCAACGCTACCAGGGTGGCATTGTTCAATTACATAACGGACCCGACAGGAGCCAGCGACTACACAGCTAATATCACAGTTACCTCCGTGGTTTCCAAAAGTGCGGACACAACGCGGACATCTGTTTCTGTCAAGTAAGTCTCACATACACTTTTTCAACGAGCTGCCCAACTGATCTTTTCCAAGATACCTGTCGGCGTCGTCTGTAGCTCAGAAGGGTAACTTCACATGGGCCGGTCAGGTAAATAGCAACACCATCTCTTCCCGTACGTTTTGTTCAATCCCTAATGCCTCAGACATTTGGTGGGTTCTTTGAATCCAACGGCATCCCACAAGGCGAAGTCAACATACAAACTATTCCATGCCTAAACGGCGTCTGTCCGATCAAAGTTCCAGCACCTGGCTTCGCACTCGTCTTCCTGACAAACGCGGGATTGGAGGAATCTGAACCAGGCGTTACACAGACTTTCGCTACTACGATCGAGAAACAAGCGTATTTCACTGCTACACTCGATCCATCAGTTTTGGCGACATCAAACGGCCGTCGGCGTATTCAAGGCCATTTGGGTAGCACGTCGCATGGGCAGGTGTTAGAGAGTGCAGCGGGGCAGATATTCGTTCTGCCAAGTGTCATGATTCTGGTCATGATCGTCTCTGGTGCGTGGTGCTTGAGTTGGTGAGGGACGATATATATTGTTGGATTAGACTCTTCAGTTGGAAGTTGTAATTTCATTTCTGTGCTCTGATACACTCTTGTATGTACTTTACGATCCATTGCGACTCAGTAACACAATCAACGCTGCGTAGTATACGACTCTCAATGGAGTGAGTCACTTGATCGAGATTTGAATTTGATCGATTGATCATTGAGCAACGCGTCCATTTCACCACGTGCTCGACTCCTCTCATTATACCAAATTCATGAATGCTATGACATTATTTTGCTGCGCACTGGGGCCAGTGAACAGAATCATGATGATACCGAATCTCTTGCTCGTCCCTTGTTAAGTATCGCGTGGATGTTATTGATGCTTGGACCAGGGGCAGTGCCATTTTCAATTAAAGGTCATTTACTGGATGCCGAATCTTCCCCCTTTCTCACTTGTGCCGCATTGCCACTGTTATTGGCATGTCAACCTCTCGGCTATTTAAGTGAGGGGGAACAGGAGATCCACACCCTGCTTGTGTTTTGGGATGGAAGGTTCGTCATTTTGGGGCTACTTCGATTATACCTTTATACCGTGGGAATTCAGTTTTACTTGAAGTAACTCGGATGCTAACGAGACTATATTAAATACTTATAGCCAGGTTTCACTCGTGCGTTATTCCGTTGTATCTGACCACAAAGGTTTCTGGAATCATGTCATCTTCCCCAGTTCATTGGATATACTTTCGGTTATGCGTTGCAAGGCATTCTCATTTCTCAAGTCTGTGAGTGTTGACTTAATTCTCTCTTGGCACCATATCTCAACCAGTGCTGTCACCGGTGCAGGTATTTATCACCTATCATTCCCAAAGGATTCGAAATGGATAAAATTGCTTGGTATGCTCTCATTATTCTACTTATTCCTTACAATGACGTGTTGCATCAGTTTGGGGGTCGTTCCTTGTGGAACTCGTCTCGATTACTTTATCATCCTATGCGGCGTGGAATAGTCTGATCGCAATCGGCACTCTGCAAAATACAACAAGTCAATTAACGTTCGAATTGACGGCACCGCTGACTGGTCTCGGTGCGTGCGATTCACGACGGGTTATATCTATGTCATTATGACTGTCAATAGGTGCTTTTATGGTCCACGCCTTCTTTTGCTATAGAATTTGGGTCCTGGGGAAATCCTTCATCATCCCTATACTCATCATGTTGGTATGTCTCATCATTGCCTCTATTTCGGATAACCTCTTATTTTATTCAATGTAGATATCCCTCGCGCAGTGTGTCATGGTGTCGATCACTCTAGTGGTACAGCCAGAAACCCCATTTATTGGTGCTTTGGTGAGTAAATATCATTAGCATGCATGGTGATTTAATCTCTATCAATACCAGGGATGGATAAGCGGAAGTGCCTTATGTGACATCCTTATTACTGCTACTCTGGTCACACTTGTACGTCTTAACTCTTTGGTGTGCTTCATTACCAGCTGTCTCATCTCACATCTCCACACAGCTTTTCCGAGCAAAGAAGGGGCTGATGTTTGGGGCAACGAAATCAATTTTATTGAAACTCATAGTCCTGACGATCGAAACAGGAGCCATCACTGCTGTGGCTGCCATTGTAGACTTGGGCTTATACTTATGTGTAGACGGCACTACTTGGTTTACGCTGTCGGTCCCTCCACTTCATTTACTTAGTGAACCTGCTAACTGATCTCTCAGCTTCCTTATCCTCCCCAAACTGTAAATTCCACTGTTTTATCTGATCTCGCATAACAACTTTGTCGTGTTTCCTCTAGGTACCTCAATTGCATGATGGCTTCGCTCAACAGTCGCCTCCTCTTCGTTGAAAATTCAGACATTTCATTCTTCATGGTCACAGTAGGACCTTCGGCAACATGGCTGGACGTATCAGAGTCTCCTGCTATTCCCTAATAGAATGTAACAGAATGTCGGCTACTTTTTGTCCTACTTCTGCGCACATAAGGTATCCGCACGATCCCGTAATGCATACGCGCAGTCAGCGCGCTACGCATGGAGTCATGTGTCGCCTCATAGCAATATTTGATTCTTTCAACTTTTCTGATAATCTTATGGCTTTCGTCCTCTAGAATGACGCGTCGTGTCCATCTCAAAGCCTTGCGACCACTGGATTCTCCGTGAATGTGCTCATGTCCACATTTGTGACTAGAGATCCTATTGGCGGTCTCATTGATATACCATGAAACGGTTGCTGACGGTAACCACAACAGCGCCGGGTCAGTATTTAAGCGTGCCTAGGACCGTGGAACACCAAGCAAAGGGGTGGGTGTTTACTGGTTGTCTTCTCGAAGGGAGGGATAGATTTTTCTGAATGAGGATTGGAAGAAGTTTCAGGCACAGCGAAGGCACCTGATCTGAGTCGAGGTGGTCCAAGTTTAGTGGTCATCTCGTTGATAGCAATTTAAATAACACATGTGGGGCGGTCGCACTCAATCCTAGTCATCATCCTTTCGGGGAGGCGGTCCGCAAGGCTGGAGCATGCGCTGTGAGTGCGAACGTCAGGAAACAAGTGGTCGTATTTTCGGATTCAAAAGAGAATGAACTGTCAAGCCGTGTGTGATCAAGAACATACCTCTGTCATTTCGAACTTAACTCTACCGGTCGACTCGCCGTCAGCAATGGCGAGAAAGGAGGCGAGCGTAGGATGTCCGATGATTGATGCCAGAGTATCTCGGTGCTGGTGGGTAAGCCACTCACTGCGTAGTGGGTGCTTAGGAAGGGCATCTGAATCGTGCCTGTTGGTGACTCACTACTTCGTTAAGTCTGCATGACCTGGAATTACGGTAATCTTTAGAAAAGGAAAGCCGAATAATCAGATACGGTATTTAACTGACCAGTTCCGGTGTACCGCGCATGAACTGGCGATGGAATGCCAATCGAATATGAACATCGGCGTGATACTGCAGGTAAATAAATTGAACTTACGATGTTCCAATTGCGTATTAGCTGTATATCTCAGCTCGGAGGACTGTTCGTCAAAAAATTAGGTCAGTCCGAGATAAAAACTCGCTCGCTCACCATGATTGAAGGTTTGAGCACGTGACTAACTGCCAGTGAGCTATGTCCGTGCAAATATTATTTTACAGGAATCAGGGCAACCGAGCTGACATACCCCACACCAGCCAGCATGTACCAAGTCGCCGCAGCATTATTCTGGACCGCCCGTGATCGGGCGGGTCTAAAAAGCATCAGGCCGCGGTCTATTTTCATCCACTCCTTGCTCAGCGGGTGAGTGTACTGCCATTACTTGTGATAATTGCTCCGGTTATCAATCCCTACGCTGCCGCGCTGAAGCTTTTAAATATTGATGCTGAGATGGAGATCCGGAACAAGCATTGTGCAATTTCATGGTCACACGTGGGGTCAATCAACAAGTCTTATGCCGGTCGTCAAGTCTGACTGAATAACCTTTGAAGTCTGAGGTTTGAACCTGAATTATGGGCGTTGAAATTGCTCATGTTCATCACAGATCCATCTCAATTCGTTCCTTGCTTTATATAAGAGGGAAGAGAACTCGGCGCTGCCAGAGGTATACTCTACTCGGTGGCGTATCATGACATCGGTAGAGTGAGTTTCCAGTTTCCACCTCTGCGTATGTTTCCTAACAGGTCTTAGGGACTCCATTCCAATAGTATGTGGTTTGGCTCGCGCTAGAAAACGTCTATGGACACGTCATCCCCCACAGTTCCTTGGATATGTGTTCAGTTACGCGTTGCAAGGCATTCTCATTGCTCAAGTCTGCGAGTGTTCACTTCATATAACTTTCATATCCCCTCATTTGATACGGTGGCTGGTGCAGGTATTTATCATGTGTCATTCTCGAAGGATTCGAAATGGATCAAGTTTCTCGGTATGGTCTCCTTCCTATGCTTGGGTCCCTCACATCGAATGGTTACCTCAGTCTGGGGGTCATTCCTGGCGGAACTCGTCTCACTTACTCTATCATCCTATGCTGCTGTGGTTTCTTTGATCTATTCCGGCGATCTCCAAAGCATTGGATACCTCTGGACATTCAAATTGACGGCCCCATTGGCTGGTCTTGGTGCGTGTACCTTATAATGAACCCTATTAATCCCTTTTGACTGCCAGTATAGTTGCTTTGGTTGTCCATGTCTTTTTTTGCTGTCGAATTTGGATCTTAGGGAAATTAATCATCCTTCCAATACTCATTATTTTGGTATGCCTCAACTGTAGCGTATGTATATCCCGCCTGATTTGTCATCTTACATAGGTATCCCTCGTTCAGTGTGTAATGGTATCAATCTCCGGAATGATGGTGAGTTAGCATTAGATCTCAGTGTCTCTGTTATTGAGACTCCTTCTAGTTTGATCTAGGGCTCAACACTACAAATCCTTCATATAATCTGGTGGGTAAAGACGAGTCGCATGCATAAGGCTTGAATCTATTGATACTAGGTATGGCTAAGCGGCAGTGCCTTATGTGACATTGTTATCGCTACCAGTCTGGTAACGCTTGTACGTCTCGAGTGTGCTTCAATACCCGCAATCTCATTTCATATCCTCATACAGCTTTTCCGAGCCGAGAGAGGGTGGGTCTTAGGGGCAACAAAATCAAATTTAACAAGACTCGTAGCTCTGTCGTTCCAATCTGGAGCAATCGCCGCGGTGGCGGTCGTCCTAGAATTGGTTTTATGCTCGTCTTATCACGATGATTACCCTCAATTGGCGTTGTCAGTCCTTCGTTTTAGATACCGTGTCAACATGCTGACCGTTGTGTCTCAGCTTTCTTATACTCCCCAAACTGTAATTTCGCTGTGGTATTGGCATCCATTCGTTGTCGGCTCACTATTTTGTTGTCTTTTCTATCAGGTATTTGAATTGCATGATGGCTTCACTTAACAGTCGCCTCCTCTTACCT
>Ga0209006_10003738_pt1 | contig 13841 bp, 10 predicted proteins | sample JacPin_JW_Ref_O2_FD_188567 | JGI IMG/M metagenome (GOLD analysis project Ga0209006, IMG submission 188567) | Forest soil microbial communities from Algoma, Ontario, Canada - Jack Pine, Ontario site 1_JW_Ref_O2 (SPAdes) (version 2) | ecosystem: Environmental > Terrestrial > Soil > Boreal... | reverse complement strand
CCGGCCGTCTTCTAATCGAATCGCAGCCAGGACAGAATCTCCCAGCTGGACTCGGGCCGCGCGCCGCGAAGGGTGCGGTTGGGGGAAGTGAGTCATAAGGCAACTGCAGAATGTCACGACCCCATACTAAGTAATAGATTACGCAAGCTGCTGTCCGGATTCCGCTCTGCGAGCCTGGTTTGGAGCCGTGCAATCCCTGTGCTGCGAGCCACATAGCGAGCAGTTACTATGTAGTTAATGTCCCCAAGTACAGTCGGTGCGTCGGCCGATGAATCCAAGCCTCCGTGTTCCTCTGCGCCCCCGGGGGTAATGAATTTAGGTTTTGCTCCGTCTGACTTATTATGGCTGAGTTGAAAATCCCGGAGGATCACAATGTCCCGCATCGTTTCCAATTTATTTTTGCTCGCGTCGCTGTTCTCGCCTGGCGTTTTGTTCAGTCAGACATCTGCGCATCCCCCGCTTCGAATCGGCATCGTGGGTTTGGTTCACGGACACGTCCACGGCTTTCTCGGCGAATCGCGTCACAGCCCGAAAATTGAAATCGTGGGTGTGGCTGAACCGGACCGCCAACTGCTCGCCCAGGCAGGCACCCGGTACAGCTTTGACCGCGCCCTATTGTTCACCGATCTGGAAGAGATGCTCGTCAAGGCGCATCCGCAAGCAGTGCTGGTTTATACCAACACCTACGACCACCGCCGCGTAGTGGAAATCTGCGCCCGCCACGGCGTTCACGTCATGATGGAAAAACCGCTGGCCGTCGGCCTCGAAGACGCGCTCGCGATTCAGAACGTCGCCCGCGAATCCAAAATCCACGTGCTCGTGAATTACGAGACCACGTGGTATCCCAGCAACCGTGCCACCTACGACCTGGTGCAGGAAAATGCTCTGGGTGGAATTCGCAAAGTCGTCGTGCACGACGGCCACAATGGTCCGAAAGAGATCGGCGTGGAGCCCGAATTCCTCGCGTGGCTCACCGATCCCCAACTCGATGGTGGCGGCGCTCTGTTCGACTTCGGCTGTTACGGCGCCGACCTGATGACGTGGCTCATGCACGGCCAACGCCCGCAGACCGTCACAGCCGTCACCCAGCAGATCAAACCCAACATCTACGCGCACGTCGACGACGAGGCAACGATCATCCTGACGTATCCCAAGACCCAGGCCATTCTGCAAGCGTCATGGAACTGGCCCTTCGGGCGCAAAGATATGGAAGTCTACGGCGAAACGGGATACGCGATCACCGTACTGCGCGATCAAGTTCGCCTTCGACGCGCCGGAGAAGATCAGGAAAAAGAAGTAGCGGCCAAACCGTTGTCCGCACCGTATGACAACTCGCTGTCGTTGCTGCGGGCAGTGGTGCTCGACGGCGCGGAGCCGGACGGTCTATCCTCACTCGAAACAAACGTGACAGTGACGGAAATCCTGGACGCAGCCCGCCGATCAGCGTCATCAGGCGCAACGGTCCACTTGCCGCCCCGCTAACCCACCAAGAATGCTCTGTCATCCGGGAGAGTTTGTGACTTTTTTGAATTTTCGACGATTTTGTCGTCGTAACCGTTTTGTTTGCAGCATCGATTTTTGGCAACTTCGAAAAAGTCACAAACGCTGAGCAGAGCATGTCGACGAGCGAAGCCAATCCACATGCGCAGTCGAAGGATCCCTATAAGCGGATCGCATGCCGACAGCGATCGAATCGCGATGCCGGCCAAAACCTCACCCGCTCCAACTAACCAATTTCTCGAGTGCAGTCCTCCGCGTCCGTCGAAACGCTTCCGGCAGCCCTCGCAGAAGATCGGTCGCGACCATCGAATGTTCCCCCACCGTCTCACGCATCACATCTCCCGCCAGCCCATGCAGATGAACCGCAGCCAGCACAGCCGACAACACGTCCTGCGGATGCTGCGCCACCAACCCCGCGACCATCCCGGTAAGAATGTCGCCGGTTCCTCCGGTCGACATTCCAGGATTCCCAGTGGTGCACACCCAGACTTCCCCATCGGGCCGCACCACCACAGTTCGATGTCCCTTGAGCACAACAATCAGCTGGTGCTTCTGCGCAAATTTCCGCGGCACTCCCAATCGATCCGCCTGCACTTCCGCAATCGTGCAGCCCACCAGCCGCGCCATCTCTCCGGGATGCGGCGTAATCACCAGCGATCGTCCAGCGCCGTTTAATTCCTGGGTGCGCCCCTCAAACGCGTTCAACCCGTCGGCATCGAGCACAAGAGGAACTGCGCATTTCGCAACCAGTCGCCGCACCTGCTCCGCGGTTTGCGCATGACGTGAAATACCCGGTCCAATCGCAACCACGGTTTTTTTCTCCACGAGTTCGTCGAGCTGGAAAGCAGCAGCCGCAGCAATGGACCCCTCTTCGGTCTCGGCCAAAGCCTCAGTCATCAACTCCGGATGGAATCCCGCCACCGTGGCCAGCACAGATTTCGCCGTCGCCACAGTCGAGAGCCCCGCTCCCGCCCGCAGCGCGGCCATCCCCGCCATGGCCACTGATCCCGCCTTGCCCAACGATCCCCCAACCACCAGCACGTGCCCGTAGTTGCCCTTATTGGACTCTGCGTGACGAGGCGCCACCACGCTCGCAATGTCCCGCGCCGTGATCACGTTCAGTTGCTGCACGGAAACAATCGCTTCGTCCGGCGAACCGATTTCGGCCACATACGTCGAACCCGACGTCAGCGAGCTGAAAACGTGGGCAGGTCGCGCCGCGGTAAACGTGACGATCGCATCGGCGCGCGCAATGGTTCCAGTCTGCGGGCCGGCGGCGTCCGCATCGGCTCCAGAGGGAATATCCACCGCGACTACGGGAACCGGGCTCGCATTCAGAATCGCAATCGCCTCGGCATACAATGCGCTCACGGGCGGCTTGAAGCCAGTGCCGAGAATCGCGTCAAGATACAAATCCGCCGGCAAGGAAAGCCGTACGCGATCGCTTTTCAGATCGTCGCTGGAATGCACCGCCATCGCCGCCGCCGGCAGTTTTGCGAACATGAGCGCAGCGTCACCGCGAAGATCAGACGGACTCGCCAACAGGATGACCTGCACCTTTCTTCCCTGCTGGTGCAGCCGCCGCGCGGCCACGAAGCCATCGCCGCCGTTGTTTCCTTTACCGCAGAAAACCACCACCCGCCGCGCCGCCGCATGCTGCGTGAGGACATAGTCCGCCACGGTGGCGCCCGCGTCTTCCATCAGCGTGAGCGACGGAATGCCGAAGCGCTCGGTCGTAGCGCGATCAATGGCGCGCATCTCGGCAACAGTTACGATCTTCATAGAAATGCAGTGGCTAGTAAGAACACCGGAGCCACTGAAAGCATCTAGGGGTTCCCTGGTTTTCGGCGCAGGCAAGCACCTTATGAGAGCGACTTACAAGCCACTAGTCACCGATCACTGGCTACTACCCTTCTGCAGATCCTGCACTCGGCTGTGCTTCACGCTGTAGGTGAAGTACACCACCAAACCGATCGCCAGCCAGCCGAATAATCGGATCCAGTTCCACATCCCCAGTTTGTACATCATGTATCCGTTCGAGATTACGCCCAGGATTGGAATCAGCGGCACCCAGGGCGTCCGGAACGGCCGCGGCTGGCTGGGATTCGTGTACCGCAACACCATCACCGAAATCGACACGATCACGAACGCCAGCAGCGTGCCGATATTCACCATCTTGCCAATGTCCTCGATCGGCGTCACGCTCCCCACGACCGCCGCCAGCAGGCCCACCAGAATCGTATTCTTCCACGGCGTACGAAACTTAGGATGCACGGCCGCAAAAAATTTCTTCGGCAGAAGCCCATCGCTGGCCATCGCGTAGAGCACTCGCGTTTGCCCGAGTAACATCACCAGCATCACGCTCGTCAGTCCAGCCAGCGCCCCCAGGGTAATGATGTTCGCCGCCGTCGTCAGACCTCGATCCAAAAACGCCATCGCCACCGGCGCTTCGATGTTGATCTGTTGCCAGTGCACCATCCCGGTCAGCACACCCGCAACGGCAATGTACAACACAGTACAAATCGCCAGCGACGCAATCATGCCAATCGGCAAATCACGCTGCGGATTCTTGGCTTCCTGCGCGGTGGTCGAGACCGCATCGAAACCGATGTAAGCAAAAAATATGTAAGCCGCGCCCGCCCCGATTCCCGCAAAGCCGTTAGGCGCGTACGAATGCCAGTCCGTACCCCAATTCGCGCGGTTGATGTAGTGCGAGCCCAGCGCGATCACGAACAGCACGACCGACACCTTGATCACCACAATCCCGGTATTAAACCGCGCGCTCTCTTTAATGCCAACCACCAGAATCGCCGTAATCACCACCGCGATCAGGAACGCAGGAAGGTTGAATCCGATCTCCATCCCAAAAAGGTGCGGCGCTCCCAGCAGTTCATGCGCCCGTTGCAACAGTTCCGGAGACTGCGCCCCCACGATCGCCGTCACTTTATCGAGAAACGTCTGCGTGCCCGGCACCAGGGAAGAGTCCGAAGCCTGCGCCATCTGCCGGGCAACCACATTCTCGGCCGTTTTCAGCGCCGTCCAATGATCGTAAGCCAGCCACAGCGGCATCTTGATGTGGAAAATATTCAGCAGTGCGATAAAGTGGTTCGACCACCCCGACGACACCGTGCTGGCGCCCATCGCGTATTCCAGCGTGAGGTCCCAGCCGATAATCCAGGCAATCAACTCACCCAGCGTCGCGTAAGCGTAAGTGTAGGCGCTGCCGGCCAGCGGAATCATGGCCGCGAACTCCGCATAGCACAAACCTGCAAACGCGCATCCCAGGCCTGAAAGAACGAATGACAAAGTCAGCCCCGGGCCCGCATACTGCGCTCCCAACCCGACCATCACAAAAATCCCCGCTCCGATCACCGCGCCCACACCCAGCGCCGTGAGCTGGAAAACTCCCAGAGTGCGTTTGAGGCTGTGGTCGCCGGTTTCGCGGGCCTCTTCCATCAGCAGGTTCAGCGGTTTGGTGGCGAACAGGTTTGCCATTCGTTTCGTTTCTCCTTGGCGGTTACGTGGATCTACGTTCGGCGTTCGCGTTCCGCGACCACGCGTAATAAACCGGAACTCCCAGCAGCACCACGATCAGCCCCGGCCACGTGAACTGCGGTTTGTAGCGCAATAGTACGACATCGATGAATAAAGCCATCACAATATAAATCGCCGGCAGCACCGGATAGCCAATCGCACGGTAAGGCCGTACGGCATCAGGCCGCGTCCGCCGCAAAACGAACAGCCCGACAATCGTCAGAACATAAAACACCAGAACCGCAAAAATAATGTAATCGAGAAGCTGCCCGTAGCTCCCGGAAATGCACAACACACAGGTCCACACCATCTGCACCATCAGGGAAATAACGGGCGTTTTGTAAACAGGATGCAGTTTCGCCACATTGCGAAAAAACAGTCCATCTTTCGCCATCGCGTAGTAAACCCGCGCACCAGAGAGAATCAGCCCGTTGTTGCACCCAATACTCGATACGATAATCGCCACCGCCATCATCAGGCCGCCCGCGCTCCCGAAAATCTGCGTCAGCACCGCCGTGGCCACGCGGTCTTCAGTCGCATACTGAATGCCGCGGTCGAGGATCGTGACACCGGTGGGATCGCCATGCAGCGGTAGCACCATCAGGTACACCAGGTTGCAGGCGATGTAGAACGCAATCACAATGCCCGTGCCCAACGCCAGCGACAACGGCAAGTTCCGGCTGGGATTCTTGATCTCGCCAGCCGTGAAGGTCACGTTGTTCCAGGCATCGGCGGAAAACAGCGACCCCACTTGCGCCACCGCGAGTATGGTCAGCACTCCAACCAGCGCGACCGGACCTCCGACTCCGACCTGCACGGGATGCAGAATCCACGGCATCGCGTTCTGCTTGAAGTTCGGCCCGAAGTTCGCCGCCAGCGCATATGCATTGCGCCCAACCGCGAAGCCCAGCAACATCAGCCCAAACAGCGCCGCCACTTTCGCGAAAGTAAAAATGTTCTGGATCAGCGCGCCCGTCTTCACTCCGAAAATATTGATCACCGAGAGCGCTATGACCAGCAGGATGGCCATCAGATTCTGCGTGTTCAAACCCACGTCCATGTTGCCCAGCACCATGGGCCCCACGTGAATCGGCGGAACTTTCCAGAGATGCAGAATCCAGTGAGTGGAAGAAATCGACGGGAAAAATACTCCGAGGAATTTGCCGAACGCCACGCCCACCGCGGCAATCGTGCCAGTCTGGATTACCAGAAACAGAGTCCAGCCGTAAAGAAATCCCCACAACGGCCCCAGCGCTTCGCGCAGATAAACGTACTGCCCGCCAGCCCGCGGCATCATGGCCGCCAGCTCGCCGTAACTGAGCGCGGCCACGATCGTCATGAAGCCCGCAACCGCCCACGCGGCGATCAGTAGTGCCGGCGAACCCACTTCGCGGGCAATCTCTGCCGAAACAATAAAGATGCCTGAGCCAATCATCGACCCCATCACCAGCATGGTCGCGCTGGTCAGACCGAGCCCTTTGACAAGTTCGCTATCCTGATGGCTGTGAACGTCCCAGTCGCTAACGGAAGTCGGCGGCGTAACCGGATTACTCAGGACTCCTCCTAAGTTCGTAGCGCAAAGCCTCGTAGCGCCGGCGTCCCGCCCTCGCTGCAAGATACCAATCCGAAGAAGCTACTCCGATGGCCCCACGACTTTACCTCAAGATGCGAAAAAATTCCTCTGCTGATTTGCGAGGCTCGCGCAACAGGTCAGAGATCACCGCCACGGAATCCGCCCCTGCCGCAATCACCGCGGCCGCGTTCTGGCGCGTAATCCCGCCAATCGCCACCATCGGCTTTCGGGTCAAACCCCGCGCCCGGCGCACCCCTTCGAGGCCTACCACAGGATCAGGCTTCGCTTTGCTCGACGTCGAAAACACCGGCCCAATGGCAACGTAGTCCGCTGACGTATGATTCGATTCCACCATCTGCTCTGGATTGTGCGTGGAAACCCCGAGCCAGCGCCCCGCGCCAATAATTCCCCGCACCGATTCCGCCGACAAATCTTCCTGCCCCACATGCACTCCATCAAATTGCGCCGCCAGACACAAATCAGCCCGGTCATTCATGATGAGCCGCACGGACGCCTGGGTGGCCCATCCTAACGGCGCGCTTTCTGCGACGTTAGGGTGGGGACCACAACGCCGACGCAATTCCCGCGCCTGCTCCAGCATGACCCTCGGACTGCCACCTTTGTTGCGATATTGCAGCAGTGTGCACCCGCCCGCGATGAGTTCGTCAGCAAAAGCGAAAATAGACTGCGCGGTCGGAAAGAAAGCCGCGTCAACGATGGCGTAAAGCCGAGGAAGCTGAGTCAAGTCTGCCATTTGCTGGGCTCTTTCGCTGGCGGATCCAGAACTACGAAGCTAGCAGCCAGCCCGCGATGCCGAACCGTAACGGCGGCATCCTGCCGGCTGTCACGAGGGCGTCCCGCCCTCGGCCTGGCCGGCGAGAACCTGTCGTGAGATTGTCGAAAATACGCTAACCGGGTAGCCGCCGAGACGGCGGGGCTACCAAAACGAGACCGCGACCACGGTGTCAGTGACCGTTCTTCTTCAAAAATCTCTCAATAAATCCCGTATCAAATTTCCCCGCGCGAAAATCCGGGTCCGCCAGAATTTTCCGGTGCAGCGGAATCGTCGTATACACGCCTTCGACAATAAACATTTCGAGCGCTCGCGACATGCGCGAAATCGCCTCATTACGATCTTTTCCCCGCACCACCAGCTTTGCAATCAGCGAATCGTAATACGGAGGAATCACCCCTTCGGCATAAGCCGCGGTATCGATGCGAACCCCAGTTCCTCCCGGCGCATGAAATGCCGTGATCTTTCCCGCAGACGGAACGAAAGTGTCCGGATTCTCTGCATTGATGCGGCACTCAATGGAATGGCCACGATGCACGATCGGCCCCTGCAACACATCGCGCATCTCCGCCCCCGCGGCAATCATGATCTGGCTTTTCACCAAATCCACATCCGTAACCATCTCCGTGACCGGATGTTCCACCTGAATCCGCGTATTCATCTCAATGAAATGCAGTTTGCGATCCTGATCCATCAGAAATTCGATGGTTCCGGCGTTCGTGTATCCGATGTCGCCCAGCGACTTGCACAGAACCTTGCCAATCTGGTCACGCAGTTCCGGCGTCACCTGGGTCGAGGGAGATTCCTCCAGCAACTTCTGATGCCGCCGCTGGATCGAGCATTCTCGTTCCCCCAGGCTCACCACATTGCCGTGTTCGTCGGCTAGCACCTGAAACTCGATGTGCCGCGGATGCTCCACATATTTCTCCATGTAGAGGTCGCCGTTGCCGAACGCCCCGGCCGCTTCCGCCTGCGCCGCCTTAAACAGAGCGGGCAGTTCTTCTTCCGTGCGCACAATGCGCATGCCCCGCCCGCCCCCGCCGGCAGACGCCTTCACGATCACGGGAAAGCCGACCTGCCGCGCCCACTCAATCGCTTCGCCATCCGTAGCGACGATCCCGTCCGATCCTGGCAGAATCGGCACGCCCGCCTTCTTCATGGCTTCGCGCGCTTTTTCTTTTTCGCCCATCAGCCGCGTAACTTCCGGCCGCGGTCCAATAAATTTGATGCCGCTGGTCTCGCAAACTTCGGCAAAATTGGCGTTCTCGGCCAGCAGCCCGTATCCAGGATGCACCGCCTCCACGTTGGCAATCTCAGCGGCACTGATCACGGCAGGAATATTCAAATAGCTGAGCGCCAGCTGCGGCGGACCAATGCAGATCGCCTCATCGGCAAACCGCACGTGCAAAGAATTGCGATCAGCCTCGCTATAAATAGCCACCGCGCGCACCCCAAGCTCCTTGCACGCACAAATCACGCGCAGGGCAATCTCGCCGCGGTTAGCAATCAAAATTTTCTTGAACATGAAAAGAAGCTCTTACGCTTTTAGCTCTCAACCTTTAGCCCAGGCTCGCCGTTCCTAAGTGAATGTTCGGTTGGAAGCTATGCAAGCGAATAAGCAAGAAAAACGGCGCGACTTAGCGCGCCATCCACAATCTCCAGCTTCGCTACCTTCACTACCTTAACTTTCTGACCCCTGGCCCCTGACCGCTGCTTTTTCACTTCCTCGGCCGTATCACAAACAAATCCTGCCCATACTCAATCGGCTGCCCGTTGCTGGCCAGTTTCTTCACGATTTCCCCCGCCACATCCGACTCAATCTCGTTCAGCAGCTTCATAGCCTCAACAATGCAGAGGACTTGCCCGACTTCCACCTGATCGCCAGCCTTCACAAAAGGAGGCGCTCCCGGGGAGGGCGCTTCGTAGAAGGTTCCCACAATCGGCGACTTCACCATGTGAAGTCCTTCTTCAGCAACAGGTTGCACCGGTGCGGCCGGAGCAGTCGTAACCGGAGCTGCGCCAATTTCCGGCGCCGGAGCCTGTGCCGGTGCAACCGCATAGAAACGCGGCTCACCCTGCGCGTGCGCAATCGAGTGCTCTCCCGCGCGTCGTATGCGTAGTTTGACATCGCCGCGTTCGAGCTCGAATTCGGCGATGTTTTTCTCTTCGAGGAACTCGATGAGTTCCTTCAACTCTTTTAGATTCATTCGCTTGCGGTGGGACCTCAGCTACACTCAAATCGCCAGGAAATCTTTACGCGTGGGCGTCAATACGTCACAGCCACGAGCCGTAACCGTCACCATATCTTCGATCCGCACGCCCCATTTTCCGGGGAAGTACACGCCCGGCTCTATGGTGATGACCATTCCGGGCTGCAAAACAGTCTTTTGGCCAGCGGCTAGGCGCGGGGCTTCGTGGATTTCGAGCCCCACTCCGTGCCCCGTCGAGTGCGTGAAATATCTCCCTAACCCACGCTTGCGCAATACTTTGCGGGCAGCGCCATCCACTTCGCCGGCACTCACTCCGGGCCGCACAGCCGCAATCGCCGCCAGCTGCGCTTCCAGAACCGCCTCATATCCTACTCGCGCGTCTTCCGAAACGCTGCCCACCCACACAGTGCGGGTCTGGTCCGAACAATAACCATGGAGTATAACACCGAAGTCGCAGACCGCGAATCCGCCCGGCTTGATCGGCTTATCAGACGCCCGCCCGTGCGGCAGGGCAGACCGCTCCCCGGAAGCAATAATCGTGGAAAACGACATCTCCTCGGCCCCGGCCCGGCGCGCGGCGTACTCCATTTCGGCGGCAACGTCAGATTCCTTGACGCCCGGGCGCATCACTGCGAGGGCGCGGTCGAACAGTTTTGCTCCCAGGTTCACTGCGCTTCTGATCACGGCCAGCTCGTCTTCGTCCTTGACCATGCGAGCGCGCTCTACCAGCGAGGAAGCATTTTTCAATCGCAAATGCGTAGGCAGTAAATCGTCGAGACGCTTCCGGTCGCTGACAGTGACGTGATCGGCCTCGATCGCAATCACGCGCTTGCCTCGCAGGGCGGCAATGCGATCGGCGGCGGCGCTCAGCACAGCCTGGCGCGCGATGACTACTTTCGCGCCCTTCACTTCGGCATGGGCTTGGGTGTCGTAGCGAACATCGGTGAAGAAGACGCTGCCGCTCTCTTCGACGAGTAGGAGCCCGGAACTTCCAGTAAAGCCACAAAGATACCGAATATTGGGGAGATGGCTGACGAGAAGTGCGTCGAACTGGGTAGTGGCGAGATGGTCCCGCAGGTTCTGCTGGCGGAGGCGGTAATTCATCGCGTGCTGAGTCTAACAGGCGGGACCAGCGTTTTCACCACGGAGGCCACAGAGGCACGGAGAAAAAAGGGAGGGCTGGCCCACTCTTTCCTGTTCTCGCCGACGCCATACAACTGAGGCTGCCCCTCTCGTCGCGGTTTTCGACGAGTGGGAATTTCGGCTGCCGGCCGCTGAGGTGTTTGACTTCTCTTCTCGCCTGGGAACCCACACTCTGCGCGACTGAGGAATCATCCAGAGGAGCTCACGACCCTGCATCTCCGCGGCCACGCGGTCGTTCACCAGAAGCTGGTCCCGTGACCGATCTCCGCACCCGAAATCCCAGCCTTCGAAAACCGCGAAGACCGTGGCAGCCTCAGTGGTAGCCTCCAACGTATCGGCCACCCGGCGCGAGGGCAGGTCAAAATCCCCAGGTTTCCCAAAATCAGCGAGGCCTGGGGCACCCGGCGTTGTTTGGTACGCGGCTGCATCAGGAGCCATCGCGAAAACCGAGCTTTTATGATCAGCCTTGAGATTTTGAAAATGAGAAACTCCTTAGCGAGTCATTGCGAGCGGCTAGGCAAGCGTATTTTTGGACAACGCATTTTGGCCGAGGAGACTTCCAGTGAAGTACACGAACCATTCTGTCAGCAGATTCCTGTGTAGCGTCGGTGCGATGTTTGCACTGGCGTTCGCGGTGGGTGTGGCGAACGCCGAGACTCCCAGCGTCATCGACTACACACTGATCGCAGATTTCACCGCCTCCAATGGTGACTATCCCGGCGGAAACCTGGTCGCGGACGGTGCGGGGAACTTTTATGGAGTCACTTCCTGGGGCGGACATGTCACCAGTTCGGGGACCTGCGTCGCGCCTTACGGTTGCGGGGTTGTGTATGAGGCCTCACCAAGTTCGAGCGGTTGGAAGCTGACCGTCATCTTCAAATTTTCAGGCAATGACGGTGCCGTTCCCGGTGGGGGCTTGAGGATGGACAAATCCGGCAACTTGTACGGCGCAGCTTCGTTTGGTGGCAATGGCGTATGCCAGGGTCAGACCTGCGGGCTAATCTACGAGTTGTCGCCCCACCCGGGCGGAAGGTGGACGGAAAAAGTGCTCTATGAATTTCAGGGAGCTCCGGACGGCGAAACTCCGACTGGTACGCTGGCCCTGGATCTGAATGGAAATCTTTACGGCGTAACGACCAATGGAGGAAGTGGGAGCGGCGTTGCATTCGAGTTGTCCCCAACTTCCGGGGCCGAGTGGACCGAGAAGACCATCCTCGCCTTCACGGGCGCGGACGAAGCGGGTATGCCTGAGTTCGGCTTAATTTCCGATAAGGCCGGCAATCTTTACGGAGTGTCGAACGGCGGCGACGAGAACGGAGTTTGCGGTTCTGAAAGCATCGGATGCGGCATGGTGTACGAACTGTCGCTCAACGACAGCGGGCAGTGGATAGAGACCGTACTCTTTAGTTTTGACGGGACGAATGGGTTTCGGCCAACGGGGAACCTCATCTTCGACGCAGCCGGCAATCTCTACGGTACGACGGCGGATGGCGGCGACCTTTCCGGATGCAATTTTGGCGGCGGTTGCGGCCTGGTGTATGAACTGTTGCCCGGCGGGGATGGCAATTGGACTGAGAACGTGCTGCATGCCTTCCTTCCCGGCGCCGACGGCAATTCACCCTTCGCGGGCGTGACGCTCGACTCTTCGGGAAACCTCTACGGCACCACTCTTCATGGTGGCGCTGCCAACAACGGAGTTGTGTTTAAGCTGGCGAAGCGCTCGAGCGGCACGTGGCCCGAAACTCTTCTGCACAGCTTCACCGGGGGGACAGACGGGGGGCAGCCGGAGTCGCAGTTGCTTATGGATTCGTCCGGTAAGCTGCTTGGCACGGCTGTGGCAGGCGGACTTGTACATGACTGCACGGCCACTCATTTTGCCGGTTGTGGCGTTGTGTTCGAAATCAGCAAGTAGCGGGCAGTTGTCCGAATCGTCGCGGTTTTCGACGAGTGGGGATTTCGGCTGCCGACCGCTTAAGCGTTTGACTTGTCGTCCCGCTGAGGAACCCACACTCTGCGCCACTGAGGAATCATCCGGGGTGAGCGCACGAACCTTCATCTCCGCGCGGGAGCCATCCATGTAGAGTCTTGAAGTGAATCAGGGATCGGCGTCCGTGATGCCTCAGTTGTATTACTTTTCACGAACCTCGGGAAGATGAAGATATGGTGGGACCCGCATCGAGTCAGTGCGCCGCTACAAGCGCAAGAGATGGTACCACCAGTGCGATACCCGCTAGCAACAGCCATTTGGGTGAGAGCACGAAGTAGTGATTGAGAATCTGTACATCCAACGGCCCTGCGATTTTTGCCGTCAGAATAGCCGCTATGACGAGACAGATAATTCCTGCTGCTAGCGGAAACAGGGCCAGCTTAGTCATGGCATGAACCTCAGCTACCGGACCCCGGCGAGGTGCGTCCGGAGCAAATCACCCGGCGCAAAAAATAGCTTCCATCTAACGACCAGAATCGAGAGACCTGCCTGCAAACTTGACCCTTAGTGTACAACCCGCCCTGACGATTGGGGTTCGTGAAATTTCCCGGCCCAGGACGGCCACCGAAGGAGAAGAAACAAACAGGCTTCAAGTTGGTTCGCCCTGAATGGGGTCTCGTCGCGGTGGGGTAGCGGTTCAACGTTGCCGGCTGCCAACACAAAAAACAAAACCGCCAGCTCCGGGACAGGTTCTTCGCGGGAGCTGGCGGTTTAAATCTTCAACTGCGCTGCTAAGTCGGACGCTGCGACGACTGATGCTACGTCTGAATAATTCGCGGCGTGATGAAGAAAATCAATTCCTGGTTCGAAGTGCTCACCTGCGTGTGCTTGAACAGATTGCCGAGGTAGGGGATGTTGCCGAGCAACGGCACCTGGTTGATGTTGATGGAGTTCTGGGTCTGGATGACGCCGCCGATCACGACCGTGCCGCCATCGGTCACGAGGACCTGCGTGGTGGCCTGTTGCGTGATCAGTTCCGGGTTGCCCTGCACTTCCTGACCAAAGTTCGGCGTGGTGTTTTCCACGTCGATGTTCAGGAAGATCGTGCTCTCCGAAGTGATCTGCGGAGTCACGGTCAAGCGCAGGAAAGCGTCGACGTAG
>Ga0209006_10003736_pt1 | contig 13842 bp, 9 predicted proteins | sample JacPin_JW_Ref_O2_FD_188567 | JGI IMG/M metagenome (GOLD analysis project Ga0209006, IMG submission 188567) | Forest soil microbial communities from Algoma, Ontario, Canada - Jack Pine, Ontario site 1_JW_Ref_O2 (SPAdes) (version 2) | ecosystem: Environmental > Terrestrial > Soil > Boreal... | reverse complement strand
CGGGCAATTTCCTCTTTGTCGCGGAATATACAAGCAATACAGTTGCCGTATTTCGGATCAATCGCAACAGCGGTATTTTGACCTTGACTGGCACACCGATTTTCCTCGACGCGTCGGGGCCAGATGCAGCGGCGTTCGACTTTACCGGCAGGTTTGTATATACGCCGATTTACTTGCACTCGGAGGTTTTCGGGTACTCGCTGAATACGAACAACGGCGCGCTGACAGAGATCGCCGGATCGCCGGTGGCCACCGGGACGCAACCAGTTTCGATCGCTGCGTCCGGGACCGTGGTTTACGACAATACCCAAGTCGTTGGTAACCAACTGTATGGATATACGTTCAACGGATCGACGGGAGAGCTGACCTCCGCTCCCGGTTCTCCTTATCTGGCTCCAGAGGATGTCACCGCGTCCTACAGCATGCAACTCGACCCCATCCACAACCTTCTGTTTTACAGCGCGATTGGATTCACATTCGGCACGGATAATGTTGCGGCCTGGACGATTGAATCGAATGGAGCAGCACAAGGGAGCGGGGCGACTTACGGCCTCTACGATCCCAGTTCGCTGGCATTGGATCCATCCTACAAGTATCTCTACGTGTGCCAAGTCAACGGAAACAACGGAGCATCGCAAATCGTATCGGCTTCCTATGACGCTACAAGCGGCAACGGAACGATCTTGAGCGGACCGATCAGCCGGCCTAACGATACCGCGGTCGAGATTGCCGTCTCGCCGTAAGGAGAAGTGCGGGCACAATATTTTCTTGCCACGGACTCACACGAATGAAATGGGAAGGCCACATTGAAAGTCGTGGCCTTCTTTTCGTTAGTGCCGCAAGCTGGCCCCCACTTCTCCCAAAACCGAGAAGAAGTGGGGCACCCTGGCACCCTGCCGATATGAATCTGCCTACTCGGTCGTGAGCAAATTTTGCGCGGCATGGCCTTCTGAGATCGGGGAAATGGTGTGCGCGTGGTACAGGATCAGCCGTAGCGCAACCTGAACATATCCAGCAGTCTGGGAGGGGTTCGACGATTTTCTGTTGCCGTAACTTGTTCAGGCGAAATGACAATCTTTTTCGCGTGCTTTCGAGCGAGGTTGGTGATGACAGCATGGCAGGCTGATTGCTGCGTAAAGCGAATCACGCCACCGTCATGGGAGAATTCTTGTGAAAACACGAATCGGATCGTTCTTTTCTGTCAGCTCAGCCTTTACTTCCGCGATTTCTACGTTTGCAATCCTGTTGCTTGTGCTCACCTGCGGCAGCTTGTTGCAGGCGCAGCAGAGCGGCAGCCAGTCTCAGGATTCACCGCAAACGCAGAGCCAGCCGCCAGCGGCACAACAGCAACAACCGGATCAGGCGCAGTCCGCTGACCAGAGTGGCGGAGCGAGCGAGTTTGTCGGGACCGTTGTCAAGCAGGGCGACAAGTACATGTTTCAAGATGCGGCCAGCGGATCGACATACGACATCGATCATCAGGATGAAGTGAAGAAGTTTGAAGGCAAGAAAGTTCGCGTGCGCGGGACGCTGGATCCGACCACGAAGACGATTCACGTGCAGTAAGGCGAGGTTAGGAATTTTCGCTGGACTTCACCAAAGCAACATACAAGCAGAGCGAGGATCTCCCGGCAGGGCCATTTTTGGGGAGATTCCTCGGTCCGCTGGTGAAAACGCGGCCCTTCGGAATGACGCCGCCTTTCGCAGTTCGACTCAAGGTACGGGCGCTATTTTGACACGGGAGTGGGATGCGCGCCGATGTAGCGCTGGGCGAATTCCAGAAAGGTGGGCCAGTTGGGGCCGGTGGTGTGGCCGAAGCTGTGCTGGCGGAAGGCTATGTCGCCCGCAATGAGCGCTGTTTCGATGGCGGGCATTTCGGTTACGCCCAAATCTTTTTTGCCGAGAAGGCGATAGACCGGACCGGCACCGACTCCTCCTAGAAACATTCCTTTGGCGTCGACCCAGCCGCCTTCGACGGCTTGCGATCCGCTGCTGATGAAGACTGGACGCGGCGCGCAGAGCGCGATGAGTTCGTGCGCGTCGACGGGCAATTCGCTGGCGGTCATCGGTCCGGCATATTTGAGAAAGTTACCATCGAACCAGTGATACTCGGAGGTCGAGGCGAGATTTTCTACTTGCTCTCCGAATTTGCGGCGAAGAATTTTCGCTCCGCCCGCGCCAGAAGAGCCGATGAATCCGATGGCGAAGCGCGAATCGTAAGCCATGGCGACGAGCGCAGCTTTGCCGTAGCGCGAGAGACCCTCGATGCCGACTTGTTTGGCGTCAACAGTCTTATCGCTTTCAAAATAATCGAGCGCGCGACTTGCTCCCCATGCCCAAGCACGCAGCGCTCCCCAATCGTCGAGTTTGCGCGGCTGGCCTTTATTGACCAGACCAATGACGCCCTGAGTCAATCCCTCGCCGTTGTCGGCCTGCACGCTGGTGGGAATCAGGATGGCGTAACCCCATCCTTTGGCGAGAACGAGTTGCTGCCAGGGTGCGGCGTTGCCTTGCATGGCGGCCCATTGCGCGTCGGTGAAGCGCTTGCGAATGGAGGCCAGAACTTCGGGCGCAAGGCCAAATTCCATCATTACAGGGACTGGAGTGGAGGCGCTTGCCGGCATTGTGAGCGAAAGCTGGATGTCGACGGTAATCTGCGGATCGGACGAGTTATCGACGTGGCCGACGAGTTTCTTGGTGATGACGGGAACATCGCCGACGGTTTCTTTGGTGGTGCTGACGACCTCCCAATTTACTTTGGGCGTGACGGCGGGAACCCGGCCATAGACCTCGCGGTCGAAGTCTTCGACGATTTCGGGGCGGCCGACTTGCCACCACATTTCAGGAGTCGTGACGCGTTTTCGACTATGCAGCACCAGCGGGTCGGGAATTTTATAAGGAGGAACTTTGGATTCGTCAAAGTTGGCGGCGTTGGGAGACTTGGGGTCGCCGTCGGGTCCGCGACGGAGTTCGGCGATGTGGAGCTGATCGAGGATGCGTTGGTGGTCTTGCTCTGCGGTGAGATGGATAGGCGTACCGGCCCCCTGGGCAAAGGTCCAAGGGGCCGTCGAAAACACTGATGCGCAAACGCCGGCGAAACAAATTGCTGAGATCAGCCGGGCGCGCAAAGATGATTTCATTGCTTCTGAAATACAACTTGAGTCAGCGGGAGATCTTCTGTGAGGAAACCGTTGGGATGCGCGTAGGTCACGTACTGCGTCTGGCCGTTGCCCTGGGCAAACTCGACGTGCGCCTGACCCGTGTAGTTGACGCTTCCGCTGGTAGGCGTCTCGCCTTTGAATAGGAGCGTGGGCGCGGACCACGGTCCCCAGGGCGTCGACGAGACGATGTAGTACATGTCGTTGTTTAGCGCCGGGTTGTAGATGTTCATGTACTCGCCGAGATACGCGTTGTAGAAGACCTGATTGGCGGCGGCTCCGCCCTGGAAGATGGTGACGGCGTCGCTGGGATTGGTGCTCCAGGTGTTGCTGCCCGCGTAGTACGTCCATTGCGTGATGTCGAGCGCGTTGGCCAGCGGGACTTGCGCGACCATGCAGTTGTCGACGAGAAAACCTCCGACGCAGCCGTAGGAGTAAAGGATGTCGTCGACGACGAGAGCGCCGGAGTTGTATTCCTGAGCGGTCGGGCCCCACAGCAAGGTGGGATATTTGCTGCCCGGACTTTCAATCGGGCGAACGATGCCTTTGCCGGGCGTGTAAACGGCGATGCCTGATCCGAGAGTTTCCCACCCTGACATTCCGGGCGCACCGCGATAGAGTTCGTAGTAATAGAAAAGCACGCGATTGCGCGCGGGATCGTTGATTACGGGGCCATCCCACATGGCGTACTCGGCACCGCAGGGCGTCTGCGTGCAATGATTCTTGTCGTGCGCGTAGTTGTACTGCCGCTCCCAGGGAAGATAGGGAAGAAATTCGGCGGGCGCGCCGGTCGTGTCTAACATATCGTGATTCAGGTTGATGCCCTGCGAAGCGTCGAGATTGGTCGTCCAGGAAAGCGAATTGTCATCCCAGAAGTTGCCGAGGACTCCGGCGACGGACATGGGCGTATCGCCAAAGGTCCACACCGATTTGCCGTTGATCAACGCGCTGAATGTGCCGTCCCGCCCATAGATGACTGGATTTTGCGTGACCGTGCCGAGAGAGGTTACGGAGATCACTTTGGGGATTGGAGGCGCGGTCTGGGTATGGGCAGTCGGTAGAAAAGAAAAAAATAGGCTCAGGATTGCGATCACGCGAAAGTGGACCTGATTAAGTTGGACCCGGTTCAAGATGGTTCTCCTGGAGAGTTTGCGGGGGAGTGACGAGGCTATCATAGAATTAGGGCGCGATTTAGAGAAGAAGGACTCAGGTAGCAGTGCAGTTTGGCTTACGCGTAAGGCCGGTTAAGCGGGAGATCCCTCTCTCCGCCTGAAAACCGGCTCCGCTCGGGATGACGCCTTCGAGCGGTAGTGACTCGCCACCAGACATTAGGGTCGATTTAATTCTTTATTTTGCTGGTTTTAAACTACAATTTTTCTAGCGCAGCGATTTGCACAGGCTATTTTTCTTCGCTCCCCTCTACCTGTCATTTTTTTTATTCATAATGGCGACTTCGAATCGCATTCCGACGACGGCGCAAAAGGCTGCACCGCAACTTCCCCAGGGCATTGACCTCCGCGCTTACCTGGAGCTGAAGCATGGCATTCATCGCTATCTCGCGAACAAGATTGATTTGACGAATATGCCGGAAGTTCCGGACGAGCGGCAGCGCTGGCAGGTGTTTGCCGTGATTCAAGAGGTGATCGCGAAGCTGAAGACGCCGTTCAGCGCGGCCGAAAACGATCGGATCGCGCACGAAATCCTGGAGGAAGTTTTCGGACTGGGACCGATTGAGCCGCTGATGCAGGATCCGAGCGTCAGCGACATTCTGGTGAACGGAGCGAAAGAAGTCTACGTGGAGCGCGGCGGGCTTCTGGAAGAGACGAATGTTGTGTTCCGGGATGAGGCGCATTTGATGCGCATCATTCGAAAGATTGTGACGGCGGTGGGGCGCCGCGTGGACGCGAAGTCGCCGATGGTGGATGCGCGGCTGGCCGATGGATCGCGGGTGAACGTGATCCTGCCGCCGCTGGCGGTTGACGGTCCGCATCTTTCGATCCGGCGCTTTGGGCGTGAACCGCTGACGGAAGCGAACCTACTGGCGAATCACACGCTGACAGCGCCGATGATTGGATTGCTGAAAGCTGCTGTCGGAGCGCGGCTGAACGTGTTGATTTCCGGGGGAACCGGTGCGGGAAAAACGACGCTGCTCAACGTGCTCTCGGGATACATTTCGGCGAAGGAACGAATCGTCACGATCGAAGATGCGGCGGAGCTGCAATTGAAGCAGCGGCATGTGGTGCGGCTGGAGTGCCGGCAAGCGGAGCCGAATGGCGAGGGCAGGGTGGGAGCGCGCGAGCTGGTGAGGAATAGCCTGCGCATGCGGCCGAACCGGATTATTGTGGGCGAGGTGCGTGGCGAAGAAGCGCTCGACATGCTGCAGGCGATGAATACGGGGCATGACGGATCGCTGGCCACGGTTCACGCCAATAGTCCGCGCGATGCGCTGGCGCGGCTCGAGACGATGGCCATGATGGCCAACCTGAATCTGCCGGAAGCTGCGATCCGGAAGCAGATTGCCTCGGCGCTGAGTTTGATCGTGCAGGTGGCGCGCTTTCCCGACGGAACGCGGCGGGTGACACATGTGTCAGAGGTGACGGGGATGGAAAGCGATGTGATCAGCCTGCAGGATTTGTTTTTGTTTGAGAGACAAGGCGTGTCGAAAGAAGGACGAACTGTGGGCACGTTTTTTTCGAACGGCATCCGGCCGAAATTCTCTGACCAACTGAAGAGCTTGGGATTCGAGCTGCCCGCCGACATGTTTGAGCAGATGAAGGAACGGTGGAAGTAACGCGAGTCAACTTTTTGCCACGGATCTCGCGGATAGCACGGATATCGGGCGGACGAGGACGTCCGCCCTGCCACGAGCATTCTTCCTAGACTTCGTCTTGCTCTTTCAGCTTTGCGATTACGCCGAAATCTTCGAGGGTGGTGGTGTCGCCTTTTACGTCGCCGCTGCTGGCTAGTTCGCGTAATAAGCGGCGCATGATTTTTCCGCTGCGAGTCTTGGGCAGTGAGTCGGTGAAGCGGATGTCGTCGGGCTTGGCGAGCGCTCCGATTTCTTTGGCCACCCACTTCCGAAGTTCCTCTTTCAATTCCAGTGTCGGCTTTCTTCCCTGCTGCAGCGTTACGAAGGCTGAGATGGCCTGGCCTTTTAATTCGTCGGGACGTCCGACGACCGCGGCTTCTGCTACCGCTTCATGAGCGACTAGCGCGCTTTCGACTTCCATGGTGCTCAGGCGATGGCCGCTGACGTTGAGCACGTCGTCGACGCGGCCCATGATCCAGAAATATCCGTCTTTATCTTTGCGGGCGCCGTCGCCGGTGAAATACATGCCGGGAATCTGCGACCAGTAATTCTTGACGTAGCGGTCGGGATCACCGTAAACCGTACGCAGCATGCCGGGCCATGGGCGCTTGAGGACGAGAAATCCGCCGGAGCCGTCGGGGACGGGCTTGCCCTCCATGGTGACAATTTCGGGGACGACGCCGAAGAACGGGCGCGTGGCTGAGCCGGGTTTAGTTGCGATGGCGCCGGGGATCGGCGAGAGCATGATGTGTCCCGTTTCGGTTTGCCACCAGGTGTCGACGATGGGGCAGCGATTGCCGCCGATGGTTTCGCGATACCACATCCAGGCCTCCGGATTGATGGGCTCGCCGACGGTGCCGAGCAGGCGCAAGCTCGACATGTCGTGCTTCTTCGGCCACTCGTCGCCCCACTTGATGAAGGTGCGGATCGCGGTGGGCGCGGTGTAGAAAATGTTGACCTTGTGGCGGGCGATGATCGACCAGAAGCGGTCGGGCTCGGGACAATTGGGCGCGCCTTCGTACATCACCGTGGTCGCGCCGTTTTGCAGCGGGCCATAGACGATATAGCTGTGGCCGGTGACCCATCCGATGTCGGCGGTACACCAGTAGGTGTCTTCGTCTTTCAAATCGAAAACTAATTTTGTGGTCAGGTATGTGCCGACAGAATATCCGCCGGTGGTGTGAACGACCCCCTTCGGCTTGCCCGTGGTGCCGGAGGTGTAAAGGATGTAGAGCGGGTGTTCGGCGTCGAGCGGCTCGGCGGGGCAAACGTCGGAAGCCTTCGCCATGAGCTCGTGCCACCAGTGATCGCGTCCGGATTGCATGTTGATCGGCGTACCGGTGCGCTTGTAGATGACGACATTTTTTACCGTCGGACAGGATTTCAATGCTTCTTCCACGGCCGGAAATAACTTCACTTCGGCACCGCGGCGATAGGAACCATCCTGCGTGATGACAGCCGAGGCTTGCGAGTCGTGGATGCGATCGATGAGTGCGTTGGAGGAGAATCCGCCGAAGACGATGGTGTGAATGGCGCCGATGCGGGCGCAGGCGAGCATGGCAACGGGGAGCTCGGGCGTCATGCCCATGTAGATGGCGATGCGGTCGCCTTTCTTGATGCCAAGCCCCTTTAGAACATTGGCGAACTTTTGTACTTCGGAATGCAGTTGTTGATATGTGAGCGTGCGGATTTCGCCGGGCTCGCTCTCCCAGATGATGGCGGCTTTGTTCTTGCGGTGCGTCGTAACGTGGCGGTCGAGACAGTTGTAGGAAAGATTGATCTGGCCGCCGACGAACCACTTTGCCCACGGACAATCCCATTCGAGAACCTTGTCCCACTTTTTAAACCAGTGCAGCTCGCTGGCAATGCGCGACCAGAACTTGTCGGGGTCGTCGATCGATTCCTTGTAGAGCTTTTCGTACTCGGCGAGACTTTTGATGTGCGCATGCTGCGCGAACTCAGTGGGCGGTTCGAACTTGCGCTGCTCCTGCAGGATGGAGTCGATGTTGGTGGAAGTCGGGTCAATAAGTGCTTTGTCGGCCATGATGAAAGAACCTCGGCGTGGAGGAATGATTGTGCGTGCGGCCCGATTGGGGCTCGAAATGATTGCGAGAGTATTTTACACAGTCGGCGCGGGATCACGAATGAGAGCCGGACGGATGGTACATTCGTTCGGCAGGAGGCGAGTATGGAACAACGCGTAAGCATTATTACGCTGGGCGTGGCCGACCTTGAGCGCAGCCGCGCGTTTTACGAGAAGCTGGGATGGCGGCAGTCGATGGCGAAGTCAGAGGGAATTGTTTTCTTTCAGGCGGGAGGCATGGCGGTTGCTTTGTATCCGCGGGAAGAATTGGCCAAAGACGTAAATGTGAGCGGCGAAGGCGGAGGATTCGCAGGGATCGCGCTGGCTTATAACGCGCGCAGCCGCGAGGATGTGGATGCCGTGATGGCCGAAGTTGAGGCTGCGGGCGCAAAGCTTCTGAAGCCGGCTCAAGAAGCTTTCTGGGGAGGATATTCGGGTTATTTCGCCGATCCGGATGGATTTTTATGGGAGGTGGCGTGGAATCCCTTTTTTCCGATCGCGAAGGATGGGGCGATTCAGATTCCCGAGTGAGCTTCGTCATCCAAAAAGCGCGAGCGCGTTTCGGGAGTTGGCAGCGGGCAGGTGTCATAGCGGCCGAAGATGCGGTAGCGGGTGTGGGCGACGATGTTATATCCCCGGTCGCGCAGGGGACGGGGCGTGATGCGGAGGATGGCTGCGGCGAGCGGCCAAATGCCCCCGAGTTGACGGAGAACGAAGATAATTGCATCGGAGCGGGTGAGTAGGAACTCGGGCGCGGCCGGATCTGTGTTGCCGGAATCGTGATTCTGAATCACATAAACCGTGTCGAGATCGGCGGCTTCGGCTCCGTGACGGGCGAGGACAGCGGCCGCAAAAGGGCTTTGTAACGCGGCGAAGCGGAAGACCGCTTTGCGATCGCGGCGCAGGATGAATTGGACGAGGCGGTTGCAGAGTCCGCAAACGCCGTCGTAGAGAAGGATAGGGGCTGACACGGGAGCCTGGTCAGACTCTATCCTAAGACAAAATCGCTACGCTCAAGCCGCTTTGCGTGTACGGGCGGCTTTCACCGCAGAGGCCTGGCGGGCGCGCTTGCCGCGTTTGGCAGCAGCCTTCTTTGCCTGACGCGAAAGAGCCTGATGGCTGGCCGCCTTCCGAGGCTCACGCTTCAGCGCTGCTTCGGTTGCGCGCGAGCGTTTGCGGGATACCTTGTGCGTCGGATTTTTGCCGGCCTCGGTATCGTGCTCGGCTTTGTTACGCAATGCGACTGGACCTTTCGGCGCAGGCAGCTTCACTCCGGCGCGGCGAGCCTTGGAGAGTCCGATGGCGATGGCCTGCTTGGCGGAAGCTGCGCCATGCTTCCCTTCCCGAATGTGATCTATTTCTTCGCGGACGAATTCTCCGGCTTGCGTGGAGGGTGACTTCCCCTCGCGGGCATCTTCACGGACGCGTGCGATTGTTTCTTTGTCCGGCATCGTTTTTCTCCTCTGAATTCTCTTTGGTGAATCGAGATAAGTATTGATTTGACGTGCAGGGAATCGCAATCGGACGTTCCCTGTAGTGATATATCCATCGCTCATGTAGCTTTGTGACCCGCGCGGAATATATCGTGATATCGTTCGGTCGAATCGAACTTCCAGACCGAGGCATTTTGCATGCGAAATACTTCCTTATCGAGAGGCTCCGCTATTTGCAACAAACTTCCAGATCTCTTTATTCTGGCGCTTCTCGTATCAGTTCTGACAACTTGCGCCCTTGGTCAATGGCAGCCACACAATCCTGTGGTTTCGTTTCGGCAGGAAGCTGATGGCGCGACGTTCTCCATGAAGTCGGGCACGTTGCGTCTACAGGTGTGCTCGGATTCGATCATTCGTGTGCTTTACTCGGTCACGAATTCATTTCCTTCGCGTCGCTACGATCCGGTGATCGTCAAAACTAGCTGGGATCCTGCTCATTTCGAGGTTCAGAGCAATGACGATGAGGTGACGCTGATTACAGCCCACTTGAAAGTTGGCGTCGCGCGCAAAGACGGAGCGATCACCTACAGTGATGGGTCAGGTCATCCGCTGGTTCAAGAGGCGACGCGCAAGCTAACGCCGGCAAGGGTGAATGGAGAAGAGACTTATCGCGCGGAATCTTTTGTGAACATTTATGGCTCGCATGAAGGGCTTTATGGACTGGGACAGCATCAGGCAGGGGTGTGGAATTATCGCGGCGAGTCGGTCGATATCTCCGAGGACAACTCGAACATCTCGGTGCCGCTGCTGGTTTCAAGCAAAGGCTACGGAATTTTCTGGAACAACGATTCACGCAGCCGGTTCAACAACCGGTTTGCCAATTCGCTCTACATTAGCTCTGAAGTGGCCGACGTTACTGATTACTATTTTTTCTACGGCCCTGAACTCGACCAGGTGATCGCCGACTATCGCCAACTGACCGGGCAGGCGCCGATGTTCGGCAGGTGGGCTTATGGCTTCTGGCAGTGCAAGAACCGTTACAAGTCGCAGGAAGAGATCCTCGGGGTTGCCAGGAAGTACCGCGAGATGCACATCCCGGTCGATAACATCGTGCAGGACTGGTTCTGGTGGAACCGCAAGGGTGATTTTGTTTTCAATAAGAATTATCCCGACCCGAAGGGAATGGTTGACGAGCTGCACCGCGAAAACTTTCATCTGATGATTTCCATCTGGCCGTTTTTTGAACCGGGGTCGGCCAACTATGACTTCCTGGACAAGCGTGGATGGTTCATCGACAAGTTCAAGTTTGCCAAGCCGCCTTACCACACAGACGCAATGGCGGCGTATGACGCCAGCAACCCAGAGGCGCGGAAGTTTTATTGGGACCAGGTTGATAAAAACCTATTCAGACTCGGAGTCGATGCCTGGTGGATGGACACGACGGAACCGGAAACCGAAGGGCAGGAAGAGAACATTCAACTGGGGCACAAGCTGGCGATCGGCAGCGGCGACCGCTATGTAAACCTGTTTCCTCTTCTCGACACGGGAGCCGTATATGACGGACAACGCGCTGCGTCGGATCAGAAATCGGATCAGAAACGCGTTTATATTCTCACGCGCTCGGCGTTCGCGGGATCGCAACGCAACGCGGTCACGGCTTGGTCGGGTGACATCAATTCCGACTGGATTAGCTTCGCGCGGCAGATTCCTGCGGGATTGAATATGGCATTGTCGGGCATTCCATACTGGACGACCGATATTGGCGGCTTCGTCTTGGGAAATCCGGATGATCCAGCGTATCGCGAATTATTTGTGCGCTGGTTTCAGTTCGGCACGTTCAATCCGATTCTGCGGGTGCATGGGACGCGGCAGCCCGATCAGAACGAATTGTGGTCGTATGGGCCGGAGGCGCAGAAAATTCTCGTCAACTTCGACAGGCTGCGCTATCGATTGCTGCCTTATACATACTCGTTGGCGTGGAAGACGACAAGTGAAGGCTACTCGCCGATGCGTCCGCTGGTGATGGATTTCCGCACGGATGCGCGCGCGCAGAATATCGGCGATCAGTTTATGTATGGTCCGGCATTTCTGGTGAATCCGGTGACGGAGCCGGATGCGGAGACACGGCGGCTTTATTTGCCGCTGAATTTGCCCGGGAACGATTGGTATGACTTCTGGACGGGGACGCGGCTGAAAGGTGGAAGAGTAATCGATGCCACAGCGCCGCTCGATCGCTTGCCGCTCTATGTACGAGCGGGGTCGATTGTTCCGATGGGACCGGATGAAGAGTGGTCCACGCAGAAGCCGGCTGATCCGATTGAGTTGCGCGTCTATCGCGGGGCTTCGGGCGACTTCATGCTCTACGAAGACGAGAATGACAACTACAACTATGAGAAGGGCGCGTACGCAATAATTCCCTTCCATTGGGATGATCCGAGCCGGACGCTGACCATCGGGGACCGTAAGGGATCATTTCCCGGGATGCTGGAGAGTCGTACTTTTCACGTTGTCTTCGTCGGCGAGAATCAGGGAGTCGGTGTTAGTCCGGCGCAGAAGGCTGATCAAATTGTGAAGTACTCGGGAGCGAAGATTACCGTGCATCCGTGATGCAGCTATTGCAGCAAAATCTTCAATACATAGGCGTACTTGCACGGCGGCTGCGTTGGAAGTTGCACGCGTAATTCGTCCGCTTCTTGATGCCACTCGATTTTTGCGTCGGAACCCAGCAGGCTGACGCTTTGAATCTTCTTGTTTTTCAAAGATGTGCTGGCGAGGGCGTGAACGCTTGCAGTCCCGTTCGCGGGCCAACCGAGTTCGATCGCGTACAGCGAGCCATTCTTGGTCGTGAAGCGGAAGTCTTCCGGCGTGTAGGGCTTGGTTTCGGTGTCGTGAAAAGGACCTGTCGTCACCGCGGTTGGGCCTTCGCCGTAGCGTATCCACGGGCGCGTGCCATAGATCGCTTCACCATTGACACTGAGCCATGCGCCCACGTCGCGCAGAATCTGCTGCACCTGGTCGGGGATCGTGCCGTCCGAGCGCGGGCCAACGTTCAGAAGCAGATTGCCGTTCTTGCTCACGACGTCCGCGAGCTGGTGAACGATGAACTCCGGCGATTTGTAGGTGTCGCCCTCGATGTATCCCCAGGAATCGTTGCTGACAGAGGTGTCGGTCTGCCAATGCAGCGGGCGAATGTCGGGAAGCTGGCCGCGTTCGACATCGAGCGTGGCCGAGTGCTCCTGAAACGCGTCGTATTTGTAGTCGATGACCGTGCCCTCGCGCTTGGCACCGTCGTTGTAATAAAAGGCGGCGAACTTCGCCAGGCGATCGCGAAAGTCTGGATGGTTGATCCACCAATCGAAATAAATTACGTCGGGATGATATTTCTCGATAATCTCGGCCGTGCGCGCTAACCAGTCATCGAGATATTCGGGCGAGACGTAGGTCCAGTCTTCGTAAAGCCGGTCTCCGTATTCCGCTTTAACCTGGCGCGGATGGGCCGGACCGTAAAAAGAAGCGTAGCGCGGATCGGCAACGTCGGAGTCGAACTTACGTCCGCCGTCGAAAAACCAGTCGTGCTCGGCGCGATGCGATGACGCTCCCAGATGAAGGCCTTCGGCGCGGACTGCCTTCGCCAACTCACCGAGCACATCGCGCTTCGGGCCCATTTTGCCGGCACACCAGTCCGTGAGGCTGGAGTCGTACATGGGGAAGCCGTCGTGATGTTCCGCGACGGGCACGACATATTTTGCGCCGGCTTCGCGAAACAAGCGCGCCCAGGCCCGAGCGTCAAAGTGCTCAGCCTTGAACAGGGGAATGAAATCTTTGTAGCCGAACTTGCTCTGCGGGCCGTAGGTTGCGATGTGGTGCTTGTATTCGTCTGAACCGACTTCATACATGTTGCGCGAATACCACTCGCTGCCGAACGCAGGGACTGAGTAAAGCCCCCAGTGAATGAAGATTCCGAACTTCGCATCTTGATACCAAGTGGGTATCTGATAGTTTTGGAGCGACTCCCAGTCGGGGCGGAATGGGCCGTCATGCGCCTGGCGGTCAACCTGTTCGAGAATCTGCCGACGCGCCGCATCGTATTTGCTATCCGCTTTCTGCCAGATGGCGTCGATGGCAACGGGATCGGAGGTGGATGGCGCGGGTGTGGATTGAGCGGAAAGATAGCTGCTTGCCGACGTAATCGCAAAGGCAAACATTAGGGTCAAGCAGAGCGGGCTCGGAAACGAATATGAAAATGATTTTGACAGTAGAGGGGTAGCAGAATTTGTCTTGGTCATAAAATGCTTGCCAGCAGCCATGAGCGTTTCCTTATTTATAATCGCGCGCACGAAAACGTGGCACACGAAAAAT
>Ga0209006_10003735_pt1 | contig 13843 bp, 12 predicted proteins | sample JacPin_JW_Ref_O2_FD_188567 | JGI IMG/M metagenome (GOLD analysis project Ga0209006, IMG submission 188567) | Forest soil microbial communities from Algoma, Ontario, Canada - Jack Pine, Ontario site 1_JW_Ref_O2 (SPAdes) (version 2) | ecosystem: Environmental > Terrestrial > Soil > Boreal... | reverse complement strand
CTGACCCCAGCACCGCTGAGGCTCACGCCGACGTTGCCGCCGGCGGCGCGCTGTACTCGAGCCTGGATGCCGATTCGGAGGGCCACGAAGGCCGCTTCTACGTCTGGCGGCGCGAGACGGTGCAGCAGGCGCTGCCGGCGCCGCAGTGGCGCGTGTTCGCTGCCCGCTTCGGCCTCGACGGTCCGGCTAATTTCGAGGGCGAGTGGCATCTGTGCGTGCGCTCGAGCCTCGATGCAATCGCCGAGGCGCAGCAGCTGACGGTCGACCAGGTGCGCGAGCTGCTGCATGCTGCGCAGTTGACACTGTTGCAGCTGCGCGCCCTGCGTGTACGTCCCGGCCTGGATGACAAGGTGCTCGCGAGCTGGAACGCGCTGGCGATCAGCGGCCTTGCGACCGCCGCGCGCTGCCTGGGCCGTGACGACTACGCCGCGGCGGCCACCGCGGCGCTGCACTATCTGCGCCGGGTGCACTGGCGCGACGGCCGGCTGCTGGCGACCAGTGCGCACGGCGAGGCGCGGCTCGCGGCCTATCTCGACGACTATGCGTTCCTGCTCGACGCGATCCTCGAGCTCGCGAGCGTGCGCTTTCGCGCCGACGAGCTTGCGTGGGCCACTGAACTTGCCGAGGTGATGCTGCGACATTTCGAAGACGCCAGCAGCGGCGGATTTTTCTTTACTGCGGATGATCACGAGGCGTTGATCAGCCGGCCGAAGTCATTCAGCGACGAGGCCATCCCGGCTGGCAATGCGCTCGCCGCGCGCGGCCTGCTGCGGCTCGGCTATCTGCTGGGCGAGCCGCGTTACCTGTCGGCAGCCGAGCGCACGCTGCGCGCCGCCTGGGCGGCCGTGCTCAAGTACCCTGAATCCCACGCCTCGATGCTGCTCGCGCTCGAGGAATATCTGCAGCCGCCCCAGATCGTGATTCTGCGCGGCGAGGCCGGCGCGATTTCTCCCTGGCAACAGCAACTCAACGCAGAGTTCTCCCCGCGACGCTGGATACTCGCCGTACCGGCCGATGCAAGCGGCCTGCCTGAAGCCATCGCCTCCAAACGGGCCGCCGCCGCGCCGCTCGCCTACGTCTGCCGCGGCACCCAATGCACTGCGCCGATCGCTTCGCTCCAGGCGTTGCACAGCGAACTGCAGCTGTGAGCTGGATTTGCTTCATTCCAGGCGCTGAACATGCCGCAGCGCCGGGAACAGCTTCATCCACAGCAGTGCCACCGCGATAGTGCCGATCCCGCCCAGCAGTGCCGCGGGCACGGCACCGAACAGCGCTGCGGTAAGCCCGCTTTCGAATCCGCCCAGTTGATTCGATGCATTGATGAACAGGAAATTAACCGCGCTGACGCGCCCGCGCATCGCATCAGGCGTCGCAACCTGCACCAGCGACAGACGAATCACCACGCTCACCGTATCGGCCGCACCCAGAGTGGCCAGCGACAGTAGCGACAGCCACATCAGATGCGAGACTGAAAACACCACGGTCGCCAAGCCGAAGACGATAACGGCCTGAAACATCCGCATGCCCACCTGTCGATTGATCGCATGACGCGCCAGGACTGCGGTCATCAGCAGCGAGCCGACCGCCGGTGCAGCCCGCAGTACACCGAGTCCCCACGGCCCGGTCTGCAGAATGTCGCGCGCATAAATCGGCAACAGCGTCGTCACTCCGCCCAGCAGCACGGCAAACAGATCGAGCGATATGGTTCCCAGGATGGCCGAATTGCGTCGCACGAAGCCGACGCCGGCGAACAAATCGGCAAACGTCGGCGGCTCCCTCGGGCTCACCGGCCGATCGAGCCTGATCGCGCCGCTTAGAACTCCAGCCAGCAGCCACCCCAGCGCCATCAGTGCGTACGGCGCCCAGGGCGCCAGCGCGTAGGCCAGGCCGCCCAGCGCCGGCCCGCTGATCATCGCCACCTGGTAGACGCCGGTGGAAATCGCGGTGCCCTGCTGCAGCATTCCCTCCGGTACCACGCCGGGCAGGAGCGAGGCGCCCGCAGGACTTTCAAATGCCGTAGCGGTGCCAAATATCGCGACCGCCATGAAAATCTCCGGCATCGTGAGCCATCCTGCGAAACTGCCCCATGCCAGAAACGCAGCGGTCAGCCCCGCGACGATCTGGCAGATCTGCACCACACGCTTGCGATCGTAGCGGTCCGCCACATGCCCGGCGGCAAATACCAGCAAGCCCGTGGGGATGAATTGCACCAGGCCCACCATCCCGAGATCGAGCGCGCTGCCGGTCAGTGCGTAGATCTGCCAGCCCATCGCCACCGCGGCGATCTGGTAACAGAATCTGGAAAGGCCGCGTGACGAGAAATAAAGCAGAAACGGCGCGTGGCGCAGCAGAACTCTGGAGCTGGCGGACGAGAGCGGGGTCATGGGTCAGCGTATAATCGCACGTCCCAGCTGCTTGACAGGAAAGCGGTCGATGCCGGTGCAACGCCTTGATCACGTGCAGTTGGCGATGCCGGCGGGCGGTGAGGATCAGGCGCGCGGATTCTATCGCGACCTGCTCGGAATACCCGAGATCGCAAAACCGGCAGACCTGGCCGGGCGTGGTGGCTGCTGGTTCGAACGCGGCGAGCTCAAAGTGCATCTCGGTGTGGAGGCGGACTTTCGTCCGGCACGCAAAGCGCATCCCGGGTTCGTCGTCTCGGACCTCGCCACACTCGTGGCGCGGTTGCGCTCGGCAGGCTGCCCGCTGAAGCACGACAAGTCATTGCCGGACGGTTACCGCGTGTTCGTGGACGACCCATTCGGCAATCGCATTGAACTGATGGAACCGGGCGCTGGCTGAAGGCTCGCCGTCCGCCGAGCCACCGTGAAAGCAAACACCGCCATCGCTGCCGCCCTGATCGCCGCGCTGCTGTTCGGTGCCAGCACGCCATTCGCCAAGCTGCTGGTCGGCGACGTGGCACCGATCATGCTTGCGGGGCTACTGTACCTCGGCAGCGGACTGGGGCTGTGGCTGCTGCGGCTGGCGCGCGATCACGGCTTCAGCGCACCGAGACTCAACGCGCGCGAGTGGCCCTGGTTGCTCGGCGCCATCGCCTGCGGCGGCGTGCTCGGGCCGATACTGCTGATGGTTGGCCTGACGCGCACCTCGGCGGCTAACGCCTCGCTGCTGCTCAATCTCGAGACGGTATTCACTGCGCTGCTGGCGTGGATCGTGTTCCGAGAAAATACCGATCGGCGTGTGATGCTTGGCATGGCGCTGATCGTTGCCGGCGGCGCGGTGCTGGCGTGGTCGCCCGGCGCGCTGGTTGCGGGGGCGCCGCTCGGTGCGCTCGCCATCGCCGGCGCTGGCCTGTGCTGGGGTCTGGACAACAATTTGACGCGCAAGGTGGCCGCCTCGGACGCAATGTTCATCGCCGCCACCAAGGGCCTGGTGGCCGGTATCACCAACTGCGCGCTCGCGCTTGCACTCGGTGCAAGCCTGCCGCGCATGCCGCTGCTCGCCGCCGCGATGACGGTGGGGGTGGTCGGATACGGCTTCAGCCTGGTGCTGTTCGTGCTCGCTCTGCGCGGGTTGGGCTCCGCGCGTACCAGCGCCTACTTCTCGACCGCACCGTTCCTGGGCGCGGTGCTGGCGATCATCGTGTTTCACGATGCACCCGCGGGCGCGTTCTGGCTGTCGGCGTTATTGATGGCCGCCGGCGTCTGGCTGCACCTGTCCGAGCGCCACGAGCATGAACACAGCCATGAAGCTCTGACGCACGAGCACACTCATATGCATGACGCGCATCACCAGCATGAGCATGATTTCGCGTGGGATGGCGCCGAGCCGCACTCGCACACGCATGTCCATCGGCCGATGCGGCACCGGCATGCGCATTATCCCGATACGCATCACCGCCACGATCACTGAAGACCGTCGCGCTACAGCGCACGCCCTAGTGCCAGAGCTGCGCGGCGCGCACGATAAAAACCACGCCCAGCAAGGCGAACAGTACCGAAGCGGTGTAGTGAATTGCCTTCAGTGGCAGACGGGTTGCAAAGGCGTTGCCAAGAAAGATTACCGGCGTATTGGCGAGCAGCATGCCGCTGGTGGTGCCGGCAATCACCGCCACCAGGTTCGGGTACGCCGCTGCCAGCGCCAGCGTGGCGATCTGCGTCTTGTCGCCAATCTCCGCGACGAAGAATGCGATCACCGTTGCGACGAAGGCACCGGCGTTGCTGGCGGTGCTCGCCTGCTGATCGAGCGTGTCGGGCTTGAGAGTCCACAGCGCCATCGCGATCATGCTCACGCCGACCGCAGCGTCGAGCAGCGCCGGGGTCAGCTGCCTTCCCACCAGCGCGCCAATCAGGCCGGCGACGATATGGTTGGCAAGCGTCGCCACCAGAACCCCGGCAACGATCGGCCAGGGCCTGCGAAAACGCGCAGCCAATACCAGCGCCAGCAGCTGCGTGCGATCGCCCATCTCGGCGGTCGCCACGCTGGTGAGGGAAACCAGGAAAGCTTCCATTGGCGCCACTGTAGCAAAGCTCTCGCCTTTGCAGTCCTGCGGCGGCGCGCAATTTCACTTCCATTCGATTAAAATTGCGCCACTCGATGCCCAACCGGACAGGGCGAGAAACGAAATAATGAACAGGGAGCCAGCCATGATGATTCGCAGTCGACAAGCATTGGTGTACGCCGCCGCCTGCGCGCTCGCGGCATTTGCCGTGAACGCGGGCGCGGACAATTCGCAGCAGACGAAGATGACGACCTGCAACGCCGAGGCCAGTTCCAAGAATCTCGCCGGCGATGACCGCAAGGCGTTCATGAAGACCTGCCTGAGCGCGGCGCCGGCACCCGTGGCACCGCTCAACAGTCAGCAGGAAAAGATGAAAACCTGCAATGCCGATGCGAAGACGCAGGCACTGAGCGGTGATGCGCGCAAGCAGTTCATGAGCAACTGCCTGAAGGGATCCTAGCAACATGGGACTGCTGGATGGATTGATCGGAGGAGCGGTCGGCGCCGAGATGATCACGGTGGTCAATCAGCTGATCGAGAAGCACGGCGGGCTGTCGGGGATCGTCGGCCAGCTGCAGCAACAGGGACTCGGCCCGACCGTCAATTCTTGGATTGGCAACGGCCCGAATCAGCCGATCTCGCCCGACCAGGTGCACCAGACCTTCGGCCCGGAAATCATCCGCGAACTGGCCGCCAGAACCGGAATGACGCCGCAGGAACTGGCGCAGAAGATCTCGCAGGTGCTGCCGCAGGTGGTGGACAAGCTCACGCCGGCGGGCGCCGTGCCGCCGCGCTAAACTAAGCGCGGCAGCGAAGATCACTGGCACTCACTGTGTTAGCCGATGCTACTCGACTCCGCCGGTATCGCCGCTGCGCCGGTTCACCGCCACCACCGTTGCCTTGGGAAAGAAATTGAACTCCGAAGCGCTCGCCCAGGTATAGGCGCCCATCGCCCGGCCGACGATCAGGTCCCCGGCCTTGAGCTCGGGCAGCATCAGATTCTCGGCGATGACGTCAATGCTGTCGCAGGTCGGCCCAGCCAGCACTGCGGGCAGAAGCGGCCCGCCCTGGCGCAGCGATTCGACCGGGTAGCGCGCATGATCGTAGATCTGGCCGCTGTACGAACCGTATAGACCGTCGTCGAGGTAGTACCACCAGTGGCCCTCGCGCCGCGAGCGTCCCATCACGGTGGCGACGCCGATCGCCGCAGGGCCAACGATATAGCGGCCCGGCTCGGCGATCACGCGCACGCGCTTGGGCAGCTTGGCCAGCACCTGGCGGATCGGGGCGCAGAAGCGCCCGATGTCGAGCACGTGCTGCAGGTAATCGATCGGAAAGCCGCCGCCGATATCGAGCGTATCGAGGCTGCCGAGCTGCGCACGCCGCGCCAGAGCCAGCAGCCGCGTGCACGCCTCGATCGCCTCGACGTGCTTGAGCGCGTCGGCCGCCTGCGAGCCGACATGGAACGAAAAACCGCGCACATCCACGCCCAGCGAGGCCGCGAGTTGCGCCAGCGCCAGCGCATCTTCCGGGTCGCAGCCGAACTTACGCGACAGATCGCATACCGCGCCGGGGCTGCGAAATGAGACGCGCAGCAGCAGCTCGGTGCGTTCACCGTAAGCTTTGAACTTGCGCACTTCATCGGCATTGTCGGCGACGAAGGTGCGCACGCCGAATTCGAGCGCATTGCGAATGTCGCGCGCGCGCTTGATCGGATGACTATGGATGCAGCGTTGCGCATCCACGCCGAGCGAGGCCGCCAGCTGCACCTCGCCGGTGGTCGCCAGATCGAGCCAGCCGCCCTGCTCGACGATGGTGCGCACCACTGCCGGGTGCGGCAGCGGCTTGAGCGCGTAGTGCAGGTCCACGCCGGGCAGCGCGCGGCGCAATTTTTTATATTGCGAACGAACGCGTGCGCAGTCGACGATCAGCAACGGTGAGCCAAATTCCCGCACCAGCCGGCGAATCTGCTCCGGCTGGAATGGATCGATGGCGCGCGGCATCAGCCCGACACGCCCAGGGCCACGGTATCGCCGCCGTCCGCCAGCTCGGTCGCGCTGGCCGCCGCGCGGTGCAGACGATCGTAGGCGGCATCCCAGCGCTCATCGGCCGGCACCTCCTGCACCAGGATGCGAGCGCAGCCGGCCTTGTCGAGTGTACGCAGGTGCGCGTACAGGTCGTGCGCATAACTCTCGGGGCGCTGCCCGCCGTTGATCCAGGTGGTCAACCGATAGGTGCCCATCGGCGGGTGTAACGCCAGAACGCCGATACGCATGCCGCTTGCAGTCAACGCCGCCACCAGCCCTTCGAGCTCACCGCTGGAAACCACCGACAGCGGCGTGTTCGGCGCATAGTGCGCGCCGGAGCTGCCGGGCACGCGCGGTGATTGCGCCGAGGTCTCGGTCACCACCTCGCCGACCACGCGCTCCAGCTGCGACAGCGTGATCGCGCCGGGACGCAGCAACTGCACCTTGCCGTCGAGACAGGCGACGATGGTCGACTCCAATCCGAGCTTGCAGTCGCCGCCATCCAGAACCACGCGCACCGCGGCGCCGAATTCCTCGCGTACGTGCTCGGCGCGGGTCGGGCTCAGGCGGCCGTAGCGATTGGCGGACGGCGCGGCGATACCGCCGCCAAAAGCGGTCAGCAGTTGCTGCGCCATTGGATGCGAGGGTACGCGCACAGCCACCGTATCCTGTCCGCCGGTGACCAGCCGATGCACATTCTCCGCGCGCGGCAGCACCAGCGTGAGTGGCCCGGGCCAGAAATGTTCCGCCAGCCTAGTGGCCGCGTCGGGTACCTCGCGCGCCCAGCGCGTCAGGTAGCGCAGGCTGTCGATGTGCACGATCAGCGGATGCGTGGTCGGGCGGCCCTTGAGTTCAAATACGCGCCGCAGCGCCGCCGGATACGCGGCATGAGCCCCCAGACCGTAGACCGTCTCGGTCGGAAACGCGACCAGCTCGCCGTCGCGCAATGCCTGCACGGCGGCTGCTAGTTCGACAGGTGTGGCGCGCACGACTCTTACCATGGCACCGATTGTACCGGCGCCATATGACGCTATTCGAGCGAATGTCGCTCCCAACCATCGGCCGTGCGCTGCAGTTCATAGGCCGGCCAATAGTGTCGATCCAGCTTCAAAGTGATCACTTCCGGAGCCCCATTCCAGCCCAAGGTCTTGATTCGCAGCGATGATCGGTCCGGCCTGCCGCTCACTTGTCGCAGAAATACGTCAAGATCAGGCGTTGGCTGGCCGTCCACCTCGACGATCCGGCGTCCCGGCACCAGCCCGTAGCGCGCCGCCGGTGAACCGAACTGAAAATACGCCACATAGACGCCTTCCGGAGGAATGCCGCGCTGCGCGCTGATGGCGCGGTGCGGCGCCTGCAGCGTCGCACCGGCCCATTGCACCACGCGCTCCACATCGCGGCCCGAGAGCGCCGCGGTCTTTACCATAAGCGTCTTCTCGCCATTCACGCGCCACACCGTCGCGCTGACGACTTCCTTGTTCGCCACGGCGAGTTCGACATCGCGAAACTGCGTGACCGGCTTGTCATCGATCGCCAGCAATATGTCACCGGGCTGCAGAATGCTGGCCGCATCGCTGCCGGCCACCAGCCGCGCCACGCTCAGCACTTCGCGCGCGGCAGGGTTGGCTCGCTCGAGGCGCTGTACCCAGGCGTCGGTCAATCCCAATCGGCGCGCGCCCGACAGTGGCTGCGGCGTGAACTCCGCGTCCAGCGAATGCAGCAGCCGCCCCTGGCGCACGATATCGAGCGTCTCGGCTACCAGGTCGCTCGACACACCGCGATTCTCCTGCACCAGCTCGCGGCCGTTGTCCGACGCGAAGCTCGCCCACAGGCCGCGCACCCGGCCGCCGTCGTCGGCCAGCACGCCGACGAAGTCATCGGGCGCGTTCACCAGCGAGGCGACCTCGAGATTGCTCTCGCGAAATTGTACCGAGCGCGACAGCGGCAGTTGCAACGGATCTATGTCGGCAATGCTGGTGATGCGCGACTTGAGTTCGCCGTTGCCATCCAGTCCTACCACATTGACGGTCTCGCCGGCCTTCAGCGGCGAGGGATCGAGCCGCGCGGTCTTGACCGGCGTACTGCCAATGAGCTTGGGATCGTAATGAATCACCGCGAGGTTATGCAGCGGGTGCACATAGACGATGTCGCCGGGAATCTCGATCGTACCGGCGAAGGTCAGCCGCACATCGCCGAGCGACACCGGCACGGTGTTGCGGTCGGTGATGATCAGGCCGCGCTCGGCGTCGATGACCAGGCCGGCGCCATGATAGTTGCGCTCGGTGACGCCTGATACCGCGTACGGCATGTCGAAGGTGATGAACACCAGCGACGGGGCGATCACGGCCGCGTACTTGTCATCGATGCGCGGCAGCTGCGCCGAGGCCGGTGCCGGCAGTTCCACCCTGGCGGTTGACGGCAGATCGGTGCACGGCCAGTAGCCTGCGTGATCATCGCGCTGGCAGGCGCGCGCTGGAAACCAGCGCCGATCGATGCGGATCGAGCGCAGCTGGCTGGTGTTGGGATCGTCGATGGTGACGTAGCGCACCGCCACGCGCGCACCGTCGCCCAGGTCGGCGACCGCGGCGGAAAAATCCGCCAGCGTGTCGACTTTCTTCGAATTAAGCTCGGTGATGATCGCGCCGCGAGGCACGCCGGCGGCATCGAAGATGTAACCCGAAGCGGCGACGAATACGCCGCGAATCGGCCGATGAAACGCACGCGCTTCCTGGTACGACAGCGAATGCAGCACGGCATCGCCGATCTCCAGGAACGCCGCCGGCGTTATCGCATCCAGGTCATCGACCTGCAGCTTGGCCGTGTAGAGCACGCCGCCGCGTTGCAGCTGCAGCTCGATGTGGCCGCCGACACTGTCGTCGAGCACGGCCTCGAGCGGCTCGAAGCGAGTCACCAGCTGGCCGTTGACCCGCACCAGGATGTCGCCCGGCTGGAGCACGCCGTCGCTGGCCGATCCGGGCTGCACGTCCCACACCACCAGCATGCCGGTGCCCTCGGGCTGCGCCTTGCGCGCCTCGGTCTCGGTACCGCTCTGCAGGCCCAGCCGCCGCAGTTCATCGAACGGCCGGTAGCGGAACTCGGTCTGCAGCGTGCCGCGTGTGACCGGCTTGCCCTGCTGGATCAGCTGCAGCGCGCGCCGCACGCGCTCGAGCGGCAGGTAGAAGCTCGAAGCCGCGCCGCTCGCCCCGCCGGCATTGAGCGCCACCACACGGCCATGGATATCGATCACCGGCGAGCCCGAGGAGCCGCCGGAAGTGCCCGAGGCCGCCTGGATGTAGAAGGTATTGAAGTCGTTGTAGCGCCCGAGGCCATAGTCGGGTGCCTCGCGATCGAGCCGCGCCAGCGTGCCGGCGAGAATCGACAGCTGTTCGCCGGCGTTGTTGCCGACCACGCGTATCTCGCGGCCGATCTGCGCCGCCTGCGGCGCCAGCGGCAGCGCCTTCGGGCTGATGAATTTCAGCTTGCTCGGATCGTAGCGATAGATGCCGAAGTCATGCACCGGATCCCGATAGACCGGATACAGCTGCACTTCCTCGCGATTCAGAAAGGTCGCCTCCGCGGTCACCGGGCCTGGAGTCACGACGTGACGGTTGGTGAGGATGAGGCCGCGCTCGGCGTCCACGACGAAGCCGGTGGCCTGCGCAGAGGTGTTGCGCTCGGTATCGAATGAACGCGCCTGATCGATCTGAATGGCGACCACGCTGCCGGCGATGCGTTCGAGCGTCGCCGCCCAATCGGCCGCCGAGGCCTCCTCGCCCGCCGCCACCGGAATCGCAGCCGCGGGCAGCTTCGGCACCACCACCGGTGCCGGTTGCGGGCCCTCGCCCGGAGCCGGCGCCGGTACCGCAGCCGGCGCGGTTGCGTTGCCGGCTGCGGCGGCCGCTGCCGCTTGAGCGGCGGGCGCCGGCGCGGGTGGCGCGGCCCGCGCCAGCGGTGCTGCCAGCGTCGCGGCCAACGCAATCAGCGCAGCGCACGGCGCCGAGGTCCTGGGCCAGAAATTCATAATGCGTATCCGAAGTCGGCGCGAAAGCGATCGTTGAATTCCGCGGCGCTGAATTGATGCTGCTGCGTGCCGTGTTGCTCGATCTTGATCCCCGCCAGCAGTGCGGCCACGCGGCCGGTGGTGTGCCAATCAAAGCCGCGTTGCAGTCCGAACAGCAGCCCGGCACGGTAGGCATCGCCGCAACCGGTCGGATCGGCGATGCGCGCGGTCTTTGCAACCGGGACTTCGATGCGCTGGCCATCGGCGTGAATCCACGAGCCTTCGCCGCCGCGCGTGACGATCAGCGCTCGCACCTGGGTCGCGATCTTCTCCAGCGGCCAGCCGCTGCGTTCCGCCAGCAGACTCGCTTCATAGTCGTTCACCGCCACCCACGACGAGCGCTCGATGAAGGTGCGCAACTCGTCCTGGCCGAACATCGGCAAGCCCTGACCCGGATCGAAGATGAACGGCACTCCTGCGGCGGCAAACTGCTCGGCGTGCTCGAGCATGCCCTGCCGCCCATCGGGCGACACGATGCCGAGCCTGATGCCACTGCTATCACTGACCCGGTTGAGGTGCGAATAGTTCATCGCGCCGGGGTGAAAAGCCGTGATCTGGTTGTTCTCCAGATCGGTGGTTATGTAAGCCTGCGCGGTGAACTGATCCGGCAGCGCGCGCACGTGCTTCTGCGGCAGGCTGCAGCGCTCGAGCCACGCGCCATAGGGTGCGAAATCGTGACCCACGGTCGCCATGATCAGCCCGTCGCCGCCCAGCAGCTTGAGGTTGTAGGCGATGTTGCCGGCGCAGCCGCCGAAATTGCGCCGCATCGAGGGCACCAGGAACGACACGTTCAGCAGGTGCAGGCGGTCGGCCAGGATGTGATCGCGAAACTTGCCTTCGAACACCATCACCGTGTCATACGCCATCGAACCGCAGATCAGTGCCGTCATTGATTACTCACCCCTGTAGATAAAAAAGTGGCGCGGCCGCGGCTAGCGCCCGGCCAGCACCAGCAGCCAGACCGCGACCAGCAGAATGAACGACAGCATGACTGCCGCGGAGCCGATGTCCTTGGCCAGCCCGGCGAGTTCATGGCGCTCCAGGCCGATGCGGTCCACGGTCGCCTCGATCGCACTGTTGAGCAGCTCGACGATCAGGATCAGCAGCACCGGTCCTGCGAGCAGCGCGCGCTCGACGCCGCTGTGTCCGAGCCACAGCCCCAGCGGCAGCGCAACGCAGGCGAACATCAGCTCCTGGCGAAACGCCGCCTCTTCGCGAAACGCGCCCGCCAGGCCTTTGCCGCTCGAGCCGAAGGCGCGCAGCATGCGCCCGAGGCCCTGCAGCTTCTCGCGCTTGGTCACGCCGCCGTCCCCTGGTAGGCGAGGTTCAGTTCGCGCGCCGCGCGCACGTCGTCCAGCCGGCGCACCGGCAGCTGATGCGGGGCGCCGTGCAGCTGCTCGGGATCCTCCTGCGCCTCGCGCAAAATCTGCGCCATCGCGCTGACGAATGCATCGAGCGTCTGCTTGCTCTCGGTTTCGGTCGGCTCGATCAGCAGGCACTCGCTGATCAACAGCGGAAAATACGTCGTCGGCGCGTGGAAGCCCAGATCGAGCAGCCGCTTGGCGACATCCATCGCCGTCACGCCGCGTTCCTGTTCGATGCGCCTGAGGGTGAGGATGAACTCATGGCTCGCGCGCCGCTGCGGGTACGCCGCCTCAAAGCCGATCTGCTGCAGCCGCGCCGACAGATAGTTCGCATTCAGCGTCGCGTATTCGCCGACGCGCCGCATGCCTTCGCGCCCGAGCATGCGCATGTAGACGTAGGCGCGCAGCAGCACGCCGGCATTGCCGCCGAAAGTGGTGAGCCGGCCGATCGACTGCGGCAGTTCACGCTCGCCGAGCCAGCGGTATATCGGCGGCTCGGCCTCGCGCGCCACGATCGGCAGTGGCAGGAACGGCAGCAAGCGCGCCGACACGCCGACGGCACCGGCACCGGGGCCGCCGCCGCCATGCGGCGTCGAGAAGGTCTTGTGCAGATTCATGTGAATCACATCGAATCCCATGTCGCCGGGCCGCACCTTGCCCAGAATGGCATTGAGATTCGCGCCGTCGTAGTACAGCAGGCCGCCGGCCTGGTGCACGATGCCCGCGACCTGCTCGATGCGCCGCTCGAACACGCCGAGCGTCGACGGGTTGGTCAGCATGATGCCGGCGGTTTTCGGACCGACCGCGGCGCGCAGCGCCTCCAGATCCACATCACCGTCGGCGCCGACCGCCACTTCGCGCGCCACGCAGCCGCACATGGTCGCGGTCGCAGGATTGGTGCCATGAGCCGCCTGCGGCACGATGATCTCATCGCGCGCCAGATCGCCCTGCGCGCGATGGTAGGCGCGGATCATCGCCACGCCGGCAAACTCACCGTGCGCCCCGGCCAGCGGGCTCAGCGCCACGCCACGCATGCCGGTGACGGCCTTGAGCATTTCCTGCAGCTCGTACAGGCAGGCGAGAAATCCCTGGCCGTGCTCGATGGGTGCCAGCGGATGGCGGCCGAGGAACTCCGGCAGCAGCGCTGCGGCGTTGCAGGCCCTGGGGTTGTATTTCATCGTGCAGGAGCCGAGCGGGTAGAAGTGCGTATCGATCGAGAAGTTCAATTGCGAAAGCCGGGTGTAGTGGCGCAGCGCGTCGAGCTCGCTGACCTCGGGCAGCAACGGGCGGCGGCGGCGCCGTAACTGTTCCGGCAGCACATCGGCGGCCGCACTGGTGGCCAGCGGCGGCCATTGGCCACGCGCACCGCGGCCGGGACGTGAATACTCGAAGATCAGCTTCTCGCGCAGCGGCAATGCCATCGCCTACCCTACCATCGACTAAGCCGCGCGCGCCGGGCGCAGTGCTTCGGACAGCGCGCTCGCATACGCCTGGATATCGGCGCTGCTCTTGGTCTCGGTCGCGCACACCAGCAGCGCCGGTCCGAGCTCAGGGTAATAGCCGGCCAGATCAAGACCTCCCTGGATGCCGCGCTGTGCCAGCGCCGACAGCACCGGTGCCACTGGCCGATCGAGCGCCAGCACCGCTTCATGAAATACCGGCCGTGCAAATACCCGCCGCACGCCGCTGATCGCCGTCAGCGCGTGCACCAGCTCCTCGGTGTGCTGCATCGAACTCGCAGCCACGCGCTCCAGCCCTTCAGCACCCATCAGCGCCAGATACAGCGTGCCGGCCATCATCAGCAGGCCCTGGTTGGTACAGATATTGGAGGTCGCCTTGGCGCGCCGGATGTGCTGCTCGCGCGCCTGCAGTGTCAGTGAAAACCCCGGCCGTCCGTCGACGTCGACGGTGCCGCCGACGATGCGCCCCG
>Ga0209006_10003734_pt1 | contig 13843 bp, 13 predicted proteins | sample JacPin_JW_Ref_O2_FD_188567 | JGI IMG/M metagenome (GOLD analysis project Ga0209006, IMG submission 188567) | Forest soil microbial communities from Algoma, Ontario, Canada - Jack Pine, Ontario site 1_JW_Ref_O2 (SPAdes) (version 2) | ecosystem: Environmental > Terrestrial > Soil > Boreal... | reverse complement strand
AAGCAGGCGGCTACATCCTCCGGCTCGTGTGAATGACGCAAGTCTGCGTTGACAAATGGGATCACGATTTCAGGCTGCCAAATAGCCAAGACTTTGTCACCATCGTAGTCGCCTGTCGATCAGTTATGTTATCGAGGGGCTTGGACACCTAGATAACCACGCACCTCCCGAGAGTAAGTCGGCCTGGCGACGGTCGCCTTGCGTGGAACAGACAACAACGTCAGTCAAGTGTCGGAGTTTTGCCTTCTGGACGGCGCGAAACTAAACCATCCCCCATGAGATTTCATTCGAACAAGAGAAAACAGAAGCCCACACTTTTTGCACGTCCGTAGGTAATTTGGTTGGATGGCGACCAAGCTTGAATGGATCAAAGTCAATTGGGAATCTCGTAACGAATTAATTCCCACATACCAAGACGTCACCAAGGATAATGTCGGATTCGATCCCGTCCGCAGTTTTGAAATTGCGGCGACTACTCTTTATCTGAACCTCTCTTGGCCCCAAAACTCCATAAGGATCTGAAAGAATGAATCAGAGCAGGCAGTGGTTCGTCTGGCGTAAATGTGGTCTTACCTGGCACAATGAAAGCTGTGCAGGACATGGGCACATTAACCTTACACTTACGAGTGTAATGATCGATATCGGTAAAAACGATCTTTCTGAGCTTCTCGCGAAGAACCGCGCAATCTGTGGGTTTGAAGCCAGCGTCGAGGAGGACCATCACAGTTTCTTCGAGCGATGAGGGACAACCGCTCAGTTCGTCCCACCACCAAGCGGAAGATCTTTGCTTGATAGCGTTTTCCATCTGCTGCAATCCATCCTCATCATCAGATTCAATATCGTCTGCTTCACGTTCACCAAGACCTCTGGCACGGGACTCTCCGCCAGCTTCCCGGGCTCTCCGAGCGGCCAGTACACTTCCTTTACGTGCTACAGCTTTCCATAATTCGATGGTGTCGTCCCATTTCATGAGATTGCCAATAAGTTCGGCTAGACCTTCCTTAAATAGGGTGGTAAAAACGCTATGGCCGACGCAGTTTTCTGCGAGGTTGACAGTTATCTCGTGTGAGAGACGGCCAGGAACCTTCATGTGCGATGGGCAAAGCAGGTCGAGAATGAGCATGGCGGGATCTTGAGGTTGATCAGAAGGGTACTTGATCTTGATTTGAGAAGGTCTGAGGTGTGCGACGGGATCTTCCTGGGCATCATCTCGTGCATTAGGATGAATGTGGAGGAGTCCCTGTAGTATGTGATGTGGTGAGCGTAGACATCATCTTAAATTCTGCTACTCCGTACTTTGCTTCCTGCAAGCCTGCACTGCACTGCTGTCGGAAATGTGTCCCACTCAAATCTGGATTGCATTTGTAGTAGGGGCAACTTGTTGATATAACCAGCTCCATCTGTCATGTCCGAACCTGCAGGAGAAACTGGGTGGATGCTAAATCCAATAAAGTCTAGAGCATAAAACAATGAACCAAACCAATATCCGCTTCATGGCGAATGTTTGATGGCTTGAATTGTAAACTAGGCACAGACGTCGATAATCCCAGGGAGAACCGTGACGCCCACTTGGTCATGCTCTGATCGATTCGGTGTTCAGTATATCATAAAGGCTTTGATAATGAATACGCGCCTGTTTATTATTGACTTCCAGTGAGTTGTGCCAGTTTAGAAATGCTAGCAAAGAGAGACCAGGAGAGTCTGCTGAACCCGCAGAGACACGAATAAGTTCCGAATTTAAGGTGTCTTCATGCACGATCTCATTCGTTTTGAACATAAATACATTCTCGTCCTTGGCGTAGAACGAGCGATAAACACGACCATTGAGAATGAATGGCCGAGAGAAGAATTCTACAAGTTTGTTGTTTGGCTTGTTGATAATACGCGACGAGACCTTGACCTTCAAGAACGAAGTGGAGCCAAAGCGCCTGGCGAAGCGATACGAGGGACCCAGCTCTGCTCGCTCTAGTAGAATGCGGTATTGTGTCTTGTCATCGAGTTTAGCGCGGAAGTGGACTTTCCCACCGTACCAGTCCGGATATTTGTCGCTGAAGCCCAACCCTGCCAAGGGGTCATCCCGTAAGATGCTCTCTTCGATGTCAAGCTCCTCCCACGGAGACTACCAGATTTCATTTAGCTCCTACCTGTAGACAGACAAAAACCGAGTACCTTTACAGCCATCTCCTTCGCAAATGCATGTGCATAAGTCTCATTTTCATGGTTGTCGCAGAGTTTGAGGAATTGTGCTGTATTTGGTGCAGCAGTAGCGTTGGGTCCCATTAAACTGCTGAGGGCTGGAATCGGGACATTTTCGTACTTGAGAAGACCACGAGTGTGGAGACGGGCAATCTCGAACTGAACACCGAAACCAAGCTTATCAAAGTAAGGCTGATGGCGTGGGGAATGAGCCTGAGGGGTGGATATGTGATCAGTAAATGATAAGTTCACGGTGATCGAATTACTTCTCACAATGACCACGGGCTTATTGTGTACAGGATCGCAACGAACAACGGGGGGATCCTTGTTGCACGTATCCAGGAAATGGTTAGATGTGTCTTGAATTGACTTGAGGGCTTTGCGTGGTGATGGATCGAATATATCGGTGGCTTTCCTTTTCCCGAGGCTCGATCCAGAGGATGGGCCAGTGCTAGGAACCGATTCCTCACTATCATACAAAGTCTCTCTTTGGGTGGAGTGTGCTGCCAAAAAAAAAAGTCTGAATATGTGTGGTATGTATATAGGTTATCAGCCGCTTACAAAGAGGGACTTTGAGGATCAGATCGGACACGTCTTCTCCATCTGAGTAAGATGATTGCTTTGGAAGATGTACAGTAGTTAGTTGTAATAAGGAGAAGCAACATCATGGGCATACTGAAGAAAAAGATCGACGCGATTCTGTCCGTTCGATCGCAGACCAATCCTTAGCCTCTGGAAATTCAATAGAATTCAAAAAAGTGTGAGTAAACACGTTATCAGATCGACTATATGACAGACCCCTGGCGCGGTCGAGTGGCATGCGCTGTACTGAAACCCCTGAGAGGGTGGCGGAAACAATCGGAACTACAAAGAGCTCAACCGCGAGACGTTGAAATTCTTATGCCACTGCTTCACGGTCATGTGATTAAAACCAAACACATGGCAACGTGTTACGTCATAGATCCTTTGCAATTTATTGGGGTCCAGTTTTCCCCCAAAAACTTTATAACCCAACTCATCCCTCATCCCCTCATCCCTCGTCCCCCATCGTCCCTCATCCCTCCCATGGCCTCTCAAACGAATCCTTACGTCGCCCTCAGTAAACTCTCAAACCCAGAAGACATCCCTGCCGACATCGACATTCCTGATAATTATGTCACTCATACACTTAAGACCCAAAAAGCACTCCCACCGCTTAGTTGGGACAACTGGCACAAGGAACTTGATTGGCTAAACGTTGGTATTCTCACCCTCACTCCCCTTCTCGGTATTGTCGGCGCGATGTACACCAAATTGCGATGGGAGACAGCGTTCTTTAGTGTTTTTTATTACTACGTTACTGGTTTGGGTGCGTTTATTTTCTCCTTTCTTTTTTCTTTCAGAAAATAGAAATTAAATACAATCCGCCCTTGCTTACATCCTTCTTTTCCCGTGTATCAAGGTATTACGGCTGGGTATCATAGACTTTGGGCCCACCGTTCCTACAACGCTTCCAGAGGTTTGCAATGGGTCCTCGCATTTATGGGCGCAGGCGCAGTCGAAGGTTCCATAAAGTGGTGGTCCCGCGGTCACAGGGCTCATCATCGCTACACGGATACCGACCTTGACCCATATAGCGCGCACCGCGGGCTCTTTTGGTCACACGTAGGCTGGATGGTCGTCAAACCACGCCGCAAGCCCGGAGTCGCAGACGTTAGCGATCTCTCCAAGAACGACATTGTCAAGTGGCAACATAAATATTATTTATGGCTCGTTTTTTTAATGGGTGTCGCGTTGCCCACAATTATTCCATGGTTGGGTTGGGGCGACGCACAGGGTGGTTATATTTACGCAGCTGTGTTGAGATTATGTTTCGTGCACCATGTATATCACCCTTTCCCCTTTTATTTCCATTGTACTGATTCTCCCTTCCTTGTAGTCCACTTTTTGTGTCAACTCGCTTGCACACTGGCTTGGAGAGGCACCGTTCGATGACAAGCATACTCCACGCGATCACCTCATCACGGCACTCGTCACCATTGGCGAAGGATATCATAACTTTCACCACCAGTTTCCTATGGACTACCGGAATGCTATCAAGTGGTACCAATACGATCCCACGAAATGGTTTATTTGGACTTGCCAAAAGCTGGGTTGTGCTAGTCATCTCAAGGCGAGTCCGTTGGGTGATGTCTCGTGCACGCGCTTATGATGTGGATTAGGTGTTCCCTGACAACGAAGTGCGCAAGGGCGTGCTCACGATGCAGCTCAAACGCTTGAGACAGACACAAGAAGGCCTTGCATGGCCTACGGACAGCAACGACCTCCCCGTCATTAGCTGGGACAGCTGTAAGCCCCCCACCCCTTACTCTTGTCCAGGTTACTAAGCCAATCGGACAGTCCAAGAACAATCCGCCAAGCGACCGCTAATTCTTATCTCTGGGTTTATCCATGACGTGTCTTCCTTCCTCGACGAGCACCCGGGAGGACGGCATCTTCTGGTGAAGAATATTGGAAAGGACGCGACCACCGCATTCTTCGGCGGGATTTACGATCATTCAAATGCCGCGCATAATGTACGCTTCGATTCCTGTTCATATGTGCGTACTGATAGGTTCGTGGATTCCAGCTTCTGGCCATGAAGCGCGTAGGCGTGTTGCACGGCGGGCACCCACTAGGAGAGGAAGACAAGTCGATTCCCCCGTCGCAAAGACTGAAAATTGCACGATACAACGAGCTCAGCTCTCCGTATGCTTCTAGCACTGCATGTTCGGATGGGGAGGGAATGTGTGGTTGACGCAGAGTGTAACGAGAGAAGATACTTTTCTTAGATGCGAAGGGCCTTAAATGCAAACGATGATCACCAGCAAGTTTTTCCTTCTTTTGATACTTGACATGCCAATACATAGACATTCTGCCCCGAAACATATCTCAGAGTCTGAGTTTGTACCGTAGTGATGCTCTTTTCGCCAGTCATCCTGTCCAATGTCAAACTCTCCACAGTCCACAGAGGCACAGCGTTCGAGCAGCGGTCACTCAAGATTTTGCAGGATCACTTGAGCATGTCATTACGACGGGTCGGTGGAAAGGCAGACGGAGGGGTGGATTTAGTAGGCTGGTGGTGGCTGCCATCATCAAACTGCACGCCAGCGTCTAATACGAAAAAAAACCGCCGACGGATCCGCGTGATCGCACAATGCAAAGCAGAGAAGAGGAAATCAGGCCCAAATTACGTGCGGGAACTGGAAGGGGTTGCGCAGCGGTATATTTCCAAGCCTACAACAGCTGCTGAATGGCCACCATCGCAGCGGGATCTCCCACTGGTAGCACTTCTGATATCCGAATCCCCTTTCACGAAGGCAACTGTCCTCCGGTCGCAATCATCGTCACTCCCTTTATTCCTCTTGCATATTCCTCCCCTCACGCATGGCAAGGAGGCGCCGTTGACCGCGCAGGATAATGATGATGATGATGAACGCGACTGTGAACAGCTGGTTAGAGCGTTCTGGAATCCTGCACTGGGAGGCGCGCGGGGGCTGTTGGGCGATACCATGGAGTTGCGGTGGGAATGGTGCAAGGATCTGGGTGGGTGTCGTCGGAGTGGGAGGCCTGCGTTGTGGTTTCGTGGGACGAAAGTTGAGAATTGGACACCCGATGCCGTGGACAATCCAGGCGAGCAGGAGGACTGGCTTGTCAAGAAGCCATATTGATGACCTTCAAGGTGCACCTGCATAGTTTTTTTTTGGTTCCCCCTTCCTTTGTGACCTTTTCGCCTTAAAGCGCTTTTTTTTTTTTCGCTCGCAACGATTTCGTCGCGGTTTTGCATTCTCTGGAGACTGGTGCACATTTCCAAACTCTGGCTTCTCAAACTTTTTGGGTAGTAAAAGGTTGAGATGCTCGGTAGCTTAATGCAAGAATTGACGGTTTTTTTTGATCGGCATGCCATTTATCTCATCCAAGAGTACTCCTAGTTCCTAGTGGGTATTTTCGCGGCCGCTCGAACCATGCCTATGGCGCAAGTCACGGCCGTCGGGAAATGGTAAGTACCACGATCCGATACCCAGGCTGCCAAGGAGGTTTCACAATTTCACAACTGTACTACCGGTACACAGCATTTGTCACTTTTGTTTTTCCCGGAATTCACATTCACATTGACAGAATAGAATGTCGGAAGCCGTGTCTGATAAATAAATATTCGGTACACTGGTGCCTTCAGTGGCTGTGTGATCGGATTGACATCATTCATTATAAATATTTAATCCGAATATGCTGTGTTAACAAAGTACTTCTCACTAGGAAACTTGAAGTTCTGCCAGTGGTTTACGTGAGAGGTGGAATATGCGCACTCAACCAGGTTATAACAAGTTGAGTACGAGATCTAGAATTCGAAAGCTACTTGACCCTGACATATAAATTGATCTAAGCCGCTCTAACAGCCTAAAGGGTCGGTGATCGATCCCCGTAAATTAAACTCATGAAATGCATGAGGCATGCCCTGAGAATTTTATGGTTCACAGGGGCGAGTGAACGCATATAAGTACGAGGCCAACCCGACTACCACCCCTTTTTTTAGGGTCCCCAACTCCACCAAGGATCCCCATAACAGTAAAAAAGTAATGGCACGACTTACTCTTTCTATGATTTCCTTCGCCCTTTTGGCTATTACACCTCTATTCGTTAGTGGTGCCGCACTTCTCCCTAGGGCTTCTGGAACACCCACGTACGTCCCAACCAACCAACACCCGTAGCCCTCCAGATTACTGACCCCTCATTCAGTTGTCAAATCAGTTGCCCTGGTTCTGACGAAGCCGCGTTTCCCCTGGGCAGCCACAGCCTCAGCAATGGCGTTTTGTTCTGCTCCTACCCTGCTTTCCCTGGCGAAAACCCGAATGACTTCTTTTGCACGTACAACGACGTATGTTCCCCTTCTTTATTGTATCGACCGACGTGATTCACACTGCAATCGATATATGTAGACCACTGGAAGTCTGATAACTGACAACGACGCTGGCTTCTGTCCGGGTAATGCGCAGAGCACCTGTCCAAGCAGGAGAGATGACAACTTCAAAGCGGTGAAACGTCGCCAAGCCGCCCGAGCAGCCAAGGCACAGCGAAGCCTCAAGCAGGTCAACAAGAAGCGAGCTGCTTAGATTCTCATTAGATATTCATCCCCCAAGTGCCTTACCTTCCCCGGACATTTTGCACATCCACTATCTTCTGCGATGGACATTGACGTAATGCAACGATGCCTTCATTAATAGCAGTAGATTAGAAAGCTGAATCTTTTTTGTAAATGGAGCCGTAACTCTGACAATAAAACGCGAAAAGTGACCTGTAATAACAGACATATGGTCAATTAGGGCTAGAAACAAGGAATAGGCGAAATGTAAGGGAATAAGTTAACCGCCCATCAGCTCTCCGTTCTTGGTCCATCACCTCAACGGTTCCTTCTTACGAGAGAAGTTTACCTGAATGAAGGGACAGACCTAGAGTTTCACAGAGATCGCCGAGATATCAACGAATCTCTCCAGATAACTTGTTTTCATCATCATCTGGGCGCATTTAAAGTGTAAATCATAAAATGTGCTGCAACAGAATTCTGGCTGGCACGACAAACTCGATTCTGTGAGCTCACCTGAATGACTTTTTCGGAACAGCCTTTGTTTGTTTCTAAAGCCGCAGACAAACAACTTCTTCCAGTGGATGGCTGACCGAATATTTTCAACATTACCTGTGTCCTTGAGACATCGAATAGATGATTCATTTGACATTGTCACCAGCTTCAAAGATGGCGGCGATGCGGAATCAGTACCAAGTTACAAAAGACGCCGAATCGATCTCAACCGGGATCCCAGTTCTTCTCAGCCAATACAACCTGGCGGGTACATTCTAGATGACACTCAAGCTGGTTTCATTGTCGAGAATCCAACTGACAATACAAGCGACTTTCAAACCAATTCAGAGGGTGATAGTCCGTCTACACGACGATATTCGCCAACTTCGGGTTCAAATACGCCGTCCCATCTTTCCCCTACTCACATCCCTCTATCACGCATTCCAGTTGCTCTGAAGTTTCTTGATCTTCAGCCAGACGACGAGGAGACACTCTCCGTTTTCCGAAATGCTGCCTCTGGCTGGACACATCCCCACTCCCATCCCTCACAGGACGAACGAGAGCTATTGGTCAACAGGGAAGACTGGAGAGCCATCTGCGCTGTTCTTATGGAACAACACCCCAGTATTTCGACCAACGAGAGTGAACATGTCGAAGAGCGTTACCGCGATTCCGATTCGGCAATGTACTCAGATGCCGATGATGAACCAGATGCGGAGAGCGATGAGTATCAATACGAAGATGAACCGTACGCGGAAGGATCCGCAAGTGGCGAAGAAGATTCCGATGAAGAATATACCGAAAGTCGACCAGCGATATCTAATAAATCATTAAGAAATTCCCGTGTGCATACCTCGCCCTCACCGTTCGGTCATCCACGCAAACTAACCCCTCGTGAATCGTATGAATGCCGCCGCGCCTTTGCGCGTTTCTTCCCCGACATCGAGACGGATTCAGATGAGCTGGAAAAGAAGAAGATCACCATCAAGGAAATCTCCGCAGTGGCGACGCTCCTTAAAGAGAAGATCAAAGCCGAGGAGGTGAGTGGTTTGCTCGAATCTCATATGTTCATTTCAAGATTTCACACATCGATCAGATCATTGAAATGCTCGAAGTTTTCTCCACTTCAGCAGACAAGTCCATAAATCTTCGTGATTTTGAACAGGTGATGGTGTCTACCAAGCTTATATGATTATTAGCAAGCTAGAGCATCGCTCGTAAAGTAAGGATGTCTGTATGGCTAGCACCAATGTAGGGGCATAACCGGAAGGATTATGGACGGTGATGTGACTAAGCCGGAGGTCACAAACCTCGATGACCACTACTCCCCTTGAGACTGACCAACACCTCTCACCGTTAAATGAGCTACCCACAAGACCTTACGAAAATGACCCTGATGATTATGCGGAGTCTGACTCACAACGTTTGTTACCCGGAAACCCACATATAGAGCTCCCTCCTCAACGCAAGGTCGGGAGTAAACACAGAGCCTTTTTCATTCGGTCACTAGCACTTCTTTGCGCCATGTCGTTCAGTATCGGGAGTCATTAGTTCGTATCTACGAAGCCCTTACCTCCTGTTCCATCAACTCAAGTTATTTTTTGTTTTCAAAGTGCTTCACACATGTTGGGTCCTCTGAAATCACGACTATCTCGCGAGTTGGGCACCGACAATACAGAGTTCAGTCTATTGATCTCAGCATTTAGTCTGAACAGTACTTGGACGCCTCTTCTTGGAGGAATCATCGCAAGTAGATTGGGGACGACATATACGAGTGTTATGGCTACTGGTGTAATATTTTTTGGTACGGTACCTCCCAGCTCTACGCTCGCATCGATATTGACACAAAATGTAGGCCAAGTCCTTCTCCTTATCGGCGATCTCACTAAAAACGTCCGCTTGATGACGTTCGGATTATTCATATTCGGCATCGGCACTAGCCCACTTTCTGTGGTGCAAGAAACTATCATCGTTAGATTTTTCAAATCACACGGTCTCGGTGTCTCCTTGGCTATAGGCCTAATCGCCGGAAAGGGAGCATCTTTTGTCTCCGCAGCGACATCTTATCCCCTCACCCAGTATTTTGGGAGCCGTGCACCTTTCTTTCTGGCTACCTTCCTCACGGGGTTGTCCGTTGGTATCAACCTGATTTACGTTTCAGCATCCAAGTGGCTCGTCGAAGGAGCAGGTGCAGAACTCGAAGCATCGGACATGCGCACAGAGATGCAGCCTCACAACCTGTCAGAAGCTCAAGCTCTTGAAAAAGTTGCTGCCAAGCATCGTGTCAACTTCAGAGACATCACTCGCCTTGGCGACGTGTTCTGGGCGTAAGTTTCCGATACCACAGCAGCATCCACGCTAATTGCTCCCGACAGATATCTCGGACTGAATGTGCTGTGTGGGGCAGTATGGACCCCATTCACACATCTTGCAGCGTGCGCTAAGCTAGTCAATATCTCAAATTAAATCTGACTCCTTTTTGTGATCGTCAGAAATATAATCGAGCAACGTTACGGACTGACTGAATTGGACGCGAGTACTCAAGCCTCGTATCTTTTAGCCGGAAGCGTCATACTCTACCCTATCGTGCGTCTTCTTCCACTATTGTGCGACTGGAAAAGACACTAAAGAGCGTGAACGCCTTCAGTGTGGTTATCTCGTGGATACTCTAAAGCATCGACCAATTATTCTCCAACTACTAACGGTTTCATCGTGCCTCACGTTGGCTTGCTATATCTGGCTAGCATTACCGCCTCGATTCACCCAAACTGCTATACCTGCCATCGTTGCTTATGGGACTGGCTATGGATTTTCACCATGTAAGTCCGCACCAATCGTCCCCTCGCATGTATAATTAGCTTTCGTTTCGTTTAGTGCTTCTTGTCGTCATTGTTCCCCAAATTGTTCCCCTTAAGTTTGTGTCAACAGCTCTTGGAGCGCATAAGAGCGTAAGTTTCAGTCGTCAGTCATGTCTTCTCACTGCCACTCTCTCCATCCAATAGATCGAGCATGCCGGTAGTACCATCTTCCAGACCTTGGCTGGATGGTTGCTTGATACAACAGTGAAAAAGCCGCCCGTTCAGCGAACACCAGAAACACCACCAAGCAGCCATTCGATACAGTATCTACTGGAAATACTCGTTATCCTGAATATCATCCAGATGTTTGGGGTTATAGGGTTGTCTTGGCTCGATCGGCGACAGAAAAAGCTTGCTGCGCGCAGAAGAAATCGTTTGCTGAACTCTAATGGTTCTCCTCGGCAAGCTGGGGAAGCCGACGACTCGGTTATACCTGGACAACCGTCGGAGGATGAAGGGTGGACCGACGATTCAACTTCAGATGATCTTCCACTAGAGCTAGAACCATTGTCGACCAGTGCGGAGAGCAGTTCACGTCCTTTCTCCAGACATGCTCTGACTTTGCGGAAAACAGTGAAGAGAGGAGAGATCTGCGGTCTCCTTTGCTGCGCACTTATCGTCTGTACGTGGGTGTTGTTCCTAGGGACTGCCGCGCTGAGGTTAAGGTCGAAAGATGATAGAGCACAGAGTCCTAACGCGACATCGCATTCTTGATTCCTCTCCCCCTCTATAGCACTTGTCTGTTCTGCACATCCGCATTGATACTTAAAGAGTTGTAGCAATATTAGATGTATAGGAATCATCATCATTTCGTTTGAATATGCGCGACATGGCAACAGGTATCATGCAAATAAGGTTAGTGAAACTGAGCTAGGGATACAAAACATTGATGCGATGTTGGGATGCTTGGTGTGTAAGTTCAACGGGATGAAGTGATCGGTCTCCAAAGTCTATCAGGTATACGAGAAAAGGGATGGCTTGGGGATGTGTTTGCATGATGGCATGATGACGGGGTCCAATTTTGTGTTCGGGACTTGGAAAAATGAAAAGGGACGTGGTGGGTGGCGGCTAGATGGGGGTTGGTAGCGGGCGGAAAGATGATTCTGTTGAGTGAAAGTGATTGTTGGTCGGATGACAGAGAGTCAGCATGAGGAGTGGGGTATTGTACAATGCTTGAGAAATACTTCTTGGACGAGATGACGATGACAAGTAACAGGCCCTTCGGTAAGTCGTTAGCGAAAAGAGTGGGAGGATAAACGTGAAACTCACCATCATGGAAGAGAATGCGGATTGAATTATATAACGAACAAGGCCAGCGAAAAAAAGGCAAATGCGAAATAGTGGACGATGAAACATTTGTTCCGCACCGGATGGATCCACTAACCCTCCAAAAGTCAGCACGGTAAAACTCATCATGATAATCAACACAACAAACAGCTCACATCTCCAAACCACCCCAAGCCATTTAATTACGTCCAACCCCCACAAACCCCACGCCTGTACTTGCCTCTCTCTTTCTCTCTCCCACTTCAAGATCCTTTCCCTCGACTCGCCACCGGTCCTATTTATCCATTCTATTTCCGTGTGCGCCGCGCTACTCAATCGTGATATTGTTTCGACCAACTCGGTGGCAGCATGACGGGACTCTATGTGAAGAATATGGGCAGATTGGGCCGCAGTCGAGTGTGCTGAGAGTATGTCGGTGGCGTCAGTTGCAACTTGGATGAGATGCGAAACAGAGTCCTGTAGGGCGAGAAAGTGGGTACTAAGCGATGACCATCGTTGGTCGACGGCGTTCTATGCCAGTGTGTGAATTGCGTCGAGTTGTAGGGAATTGATTGGGGATCTTACAACCAGTTTCAGAACGCCCGTACTCTTCTCCTGAATCGCGGTGAATAGTTCATCAAGACTGGATGTGAAGGTCGTTGAGAGGGTCGGTAGGAGAGCCGTTAAGGCAACGGAATGCTGGTTTTCTCCATTGAGCCTTTGATTTCGGTGAACGTAGGGAATACTTACGTCATGTAAGACTTGTTCTAGAGCGAGGTCGATCTTGCACAATGAAGATAAGCGTGAAATATGATGATATTTGGGGAAATATACTTGAGAGATAAATCTCGATCGGTCCTCTTCCCCTTGTTTCTGAATTGTAAGAATGGCTGCCTTGAAGAGCTCAAGTGTCTATATCAGAAAAACTTGAGACTCAGCGGCGAGATTGTAATATAAAGATGTGCGTGCCTTGTCATAACCATTCGAAAGATGTAGCGTGACTTCGTGAATGACAGCTTCCTTTGAGGAATGCATTTTGTTCGCCAAATCACGCATTTCCTATGGAGAGGAAATAGTATATATGAACCATGAGGTTGGCGCACGTGCACTGACCTCGAGATGAGTCTCTGATGTGCGGAGATTGTGTAAAGCTGTTTCCTCTCGCTGGAGTACAAACCGGATGAGAGCCAATTTTTCGTGGGTAGCGTTTTTATAGATATCTTTTGCCGTATCTGGAGAAGGTGTTCAAGAATAGATGGCCCAGAGTGTGAATATGTGAGTGAGGTACCTATATCGTTCCATCTGCGGAAGGCGTAACATAACTGTGCTGTTGAAAGAGATGGGTTACGAACGGGTTACACAATCTGGAGAGAATTAGAGATGAACTTGAACTTACGAACTTCCCGCAAGTATCCCGAATAACTTGACCAGAATTGAGCACTTCGAGAAAGGGCTCTTACAAGAAGGAAAACTGAGTGTTGTGCTGGATATTAAATTACAAGGATACTTACTCGACGCAATTTCCTTGAGATCCGTGTGGGTTATGCGGGAACCTTGATGATTCCACCGCCGATGGTAAGAATGGTGCGCACTCAAGTGGAGGGGAGTGATGAAGTGCGGTTGCCAGTTCACACAAGGTCATTTGAATTGCAGCTTGGAGTGAATGAATGAGATGTATTTCCGTCGAATGAAATAGTTATTTTACCTTGAACGCGAGCGTGCTCATCCATGATCAACTCCGAGCAATGGGTACGGATTAGATTTGCAACGCGACGGAAACAATCGGGTTTATTTGAGTAAGATTCCAGATGGTCATATTCTGGTTTATTATGTGAGTATGGAGACCGGTGACCAGGTGATACATTGCTTACTTGCACGCAAGAAAAGTGACTCGATTTGAGAGGGTGCAAGACCAGATAATTCTGACATT